>Ga0209634_1000157_pt1 | contig 53022 bp, 51 predicted proteins | sample LinPmetageLP40_FD_184043 | JGI IMG/M metagenome (GOLD analysis project Ga0209634, IMG submission 184043) | Marine viral communities from the Pacific Ocean - LP-40 (SPAdes) (version 2) | ecosystem: Environmental > Aquatic > Marine > Oceanic | place: Pacific Ocean | collected 2010-08-26
AAACCTTAGGTAATAATCCATCTTCTGAAGCGACAAAGGGAAGCCTGGGAGTAGCCATTATATCACCTCCGATTACCCCATACATCGAAATCACTCCTGTGGCTATTAATATAGTTCCTCCGATAGGGCCTATCAGGCGAATGGCTACCTCTGCTAGTGGAGCTTCTTGAAACAGTGCCAGTTCAGTCCCTAGCACACCTGTTGCTACAAATTGAATCAAAAGGTAAATGACCAATATCCCTGTGATTCCCATAAAAATGCCGCGAGGAATTGTTTTTCCTGGGTCCCTCATTTCTCCACTTATATTCAATGCCGTCTCTGTTCCTTGAAAGGCAAAAAAGAGTAACAAGCAAGCAGCTCCAAAAGTCGATACATCTGGTAGTGCCGTCATCGCCAAATTTTCGAATTTGAGGCTGAACACACCAACAACTACAAGCAAAACTAAGGGAGTAAGCTTTAGCAATGTCAGAATATTCACCATTCTGACTCCAGACTTCAGTCCACGAATATTGACTATTGCAAATCCCACAAGAACGATAAATATAAAGATCACTCGAAACCAGTACTCATTAAAGATCGGAAACCAAATCCCCAACATATCGGACATCACATTGAGAATGGCCGCATCTGAGAGAATAGCATAACCCAACCAGAACAAGGTATTGGATAAAAATCCAGCCAGGGGACCAAAAGCATTTTCGATCATGGTGTAAGCTCCACCAGTACTCGTTTCTGTGCTGCCCATTTCAGCAAAACACAACATGACTAGCCCCATCAATAAGGAGCAAAACAGATACGCCAGAAAACTCATGGCATCTAAATAACCAGCGACATATGCAGGTAAGATAAATATCCCCGTTCCTATGGTCATGTTAATGGCGTTGATGGCGAGTGATCCAGCACCCAGTTGCCGTTCCAGTCCAGGGTTTTTGTGTTTGTCCATTTTCGAAGATATACAAATTAAGCAGAACTGATTACTCTACCTTTTCAAGTAGCCTTTGCCCAATTTCATTGCTACTACTCAGAGTCCTCTGTGAGTGACTCTGAGCAAGTGTGAATAATCATATATTCCTCTGCTTTTCAAAAACCAGTAGTAGCCCAACTCTAATTATTTCCCTACATTCGTATTCGGTTATAATAATATTTGAAAAGAATGCGCGAAGACTACCTGTCAGCTGATGATGAACAATTAAATCCTGTAGAAAAAGAGATTGAAAAGGCATTGCGGCCTTTGAGTTTTGAGGATTTTACCGGACAGTATAAGGTCGTTGAGAATATCAAAATCTTTGTGCAAGCAGCCAAATTGAGAGAAGAAGCACTCGATCATGTTTTGCTACATGGACCTCCGGGACTTGGGAAAACCACGCTATCACACATAGTGGCCAATGAGCTGAACACCAATATCAAGATTACATCCGGCCCAGTGCTGGACAAACCAGGCGACTTAGCTGGATTACTCACCAATCTTGAAGACAATGATGTCTTATTCATCGATGAGATTCACAGGCTCAATCCTATAGTAGAAGAATATCTATACTCCGCAATGGAGGATTTCAAAATCGATATCATGCTCGATTCTGGACCAAGTGCCAGAACAGTACAGATTGCCCTCAATCCATTTACGTTGGTCGGGGCAACTACTAGAGCTGGGCTATTAACTTCACCACTTCGTGCAAGATTTGGCATCAATGCCAGACTAGAATATTATGATGCGAAGTTATTGACGACCATCGTCAATAGATCAGCGAAAATTCTTAACACACCAATAGACGAAAATGCAGCAATTGAGATAGCACGCAGAAGTAGAGGTACTCCACGTATAGCCAACAACTTACTGCGCAGGACGCGTGACTTTGCACAAATCAAGGGAGACGGTACCATCACAAAGGCCATTGCTGAAATGGCACTACTGGCACTCAATGTCGATCCACATGGATTAGATGAAATGGATATTCGCATCCTCACTACCATTATAGAAAAATTCAAAGGCGGGCCTGTTGGTCTTTCCACTATCGCCACTGCATGTAGTGAAGAAAGTGATACTATTGAGGAAGTTTACGAGCCATTCTTAATCCAAGAGGGCTTTATCAAGCGAACTTCACGAGGAAGAGAGGCAACAGAACTAGCGTACAAACATCTGAAAATTGTGCCACCGAGTCGTTCTGGAAGTTTATTTGAATAATCAATGTCTCCGATAGAAAAGCATACCGCTTTTATAAAAGATAAAGCGAAGTCTATGGGCTTCGACTTTTGCGGCATTGCAAAAGCAGCGTTTCTAGAAGAAGAAGCTCCCCGTGTAGAGCAATGGCTCAATCAAAACATGCAGGGTGAGATGAGCTACATGGCGAATCATTTCGACATGCGTCTAGATCCGACTAAGTTAGTACCCGGAGCAAAGTCAGTCATATCTCTTCTGTACAATTATTATCCCGAGCAAGACCTTGCCAAAGACGATGGCTACCATATTGCCAAATATGCCTATGGCAAAGACTATCACTTTGTCATCAAAGACAAGCTCAAAGACTTCATGCATGCAATTCACAAAAGTATAGGCGAAGTGGATGGTCGTGTATTTGTTGATTCGGCTCCTGTTCTAGAAAGGGTTTGGGCACAGAAGAGTGGGCTTGGCTGGGTTGGCAAAAACAGTTTATTACTTAATAAGGAGAAAGGTAGTTTCTTCTTTATTGCAGAACTTATTCTCGATCTAGATCTGATTTATGATTCTCCTGTGGGAGACTATTGTGGCACTTGTACCAAGTGTGTGGATGCCTGTCCGACTGATGCTATACCAGCACCATACGTAGTAGATGGGAGCAAATGTATTTCCTACTACACCATAGAGCTCAAAGACAGCATACCACAAGAAGCAAAGGGCAAAATGGAAGACTGGATCTTTGGCTGTGACATCTGTCAGGATGTATGTCCATGGAATCGATTTTCCACTCCTCACAAAGAACCAGCATTCAAGCCACACGATGACTTGGCTCATCTGACCAAACGAGAATGGACTGAGCTCACACAGGAAGTCTTTCAAGAAGTCTTCCGTAAGTCAGCAGTAAAGCGCACAAAATATTCAGGGCTGAAGAGAAATATAGAATTTATAAAATAGTAGATTAAGCTGCTATGAAACAGCGATTAAGTACTAATTCGTGCTTTCCAGAAAATTTTCGGTAGCACCATTTTTTCAATTCTAACAGGTCATCATTGACCAATTGTTTAATGGCTTTTTTCAGTTCCTTCTCAAAAAGTTTGATATCAAAACTCACCTTTGTGAGTATCGTTTTTATGTATTCGAGCATATCACTTTGAAGTTATGTAATACAACAATCGTTATTGTTCGCAACCTTTAATATACAAAATAGTTACTAAGATTTAAAGATTGCATTAAATTCGTGCGCTAATTCTGACAACTATATTATCGTTAACACAAATGCAGAAGCACATTAATAAATACGTTTGGATACTTGGTTTAGTTTTGATCTTTACCAACAATGTTTATAGCCAAAAAGTGAGTATTCAATTGGGCCCTGATCAGGTGGCTCAGAATCAGGGTTTTACGATTTCAATCACGATCGAAGGAGAAAGATTGAGAAGCTATGATGCATTTCCCGACTTTACGGGATTTACCAAAAGAGGCACTTCATCCTCCTCAAGAACAAATATTGTGCATGGACTAGTGAGCTCATCACAAAGTATTACGATGACTTACGCCCCAACTCAACAAGGCTCATTCACATTGCCTCCATTTGAAATGGAAATCAATGGAAAAAAATACAAATCACCTGGTAAAAAAGTAACAGTAACTGCCCCAACACAACGGCAACAAAGAAACAGTGCTTTTGGCCACGACCCCTTTAACAATTTCTTTGGAGGAAACCGCAACACACCAACTAAGGAGTTTGTTGATGTAGCGGATGATGCATTCATTGCGCTTATCAATAGTAAGGATGAAGTATATGTTGGGGAAGGATTTACCACTACCCTTGCCTTTTATTTAGCTGATGACAATCGCGCCCCACTTCAATTTCATGAGTTAGGAAAGCAACTTTCTGAAATATTAAAGAAAGTGCGTCCATCAAACTGCTGGGAAGAAAATTTCGACATAGAGAATATTAATGGTGAACCTGTAACGATCAATAATAAAGGCTACACCAAATACAAAATATACCAAGGTACTTTTTATCCACTCAACGCAGAAACCATTCACTTCCCTTCGGTTGGGTTGGAGATGATCAAATATAAGGTGGCCAAGAACCCATCATTCTTTGGGCAGAATAGGCAGGAAGGGTTCAAAACATTCTATTCAAAAACAAGAGATGTAAAAGTCAAGGAGCTACCACCACACCCACTCAAAGATGCTGTGGCAGTTGGAGATTATAGACTCAATGAAGACATCAATACCCAACAGATCCAAACGGGTCAAAGTTTTTCCTATGACTTCAATGTCTATGGGGAAGGCAATATCTCATCGGTCAATAAACCTGCGATCAATGATGATAGTAATTTCGATTTCTATCCTCCTAATATCCAACAAAATGTAAATCGGAGAAACAATCGCGTGACGGGTTCAAAGTCTTTCAGCTACTATGGTATTCCCAACGAACCTGGTGAGTACAAGCTTTCGGATTATTTCAATTGGATATTTTTCAATCCAAAAACGGAGAAGTATGATACGCTGTCTTCTGAGTTGAGTATAAAAGTAGTCGGAGAAAGCAAAAAGAACGAATACATCCAATCCAATGATCTTGGCGCATTCTATGATCGAATAGATATTGAAGACAACGAATTAAGGAGTCTCAACAGAATGGCATGGGTAAAACCAACTGCCAACATCTTTATTTTGCTTTTGTTAGCAGTTTCAGCGTTCTTTATTTTTAAGAAATAAAGACATACGCTTTGGGGAATTCATTTGGAACACTTTTCAAAATCACCACATTTGGTGAATCACACGGGCTGGCAATAGGCGTGACCATAGATGGTTGTCCATCAGGACTTACGATTGATGAGGCATTTATACAATCAGAACTAGACAGGCGTAAACCAGGCCAATCCAAAATCACTACTCAAAGGAAGGAAGCTGACACCTTTGAAATCTTATCCGGTGTTTTTGAAGGGAAGTCGACAGGCAGTCCTATCTGCATTATGATCAGAAACCAAGACCAGAAGAGCAAGGACTATTCACATATATCAGACAAGTATCGCCCATCTCATGCAGACTATACTTATCAACAAAAATACGGTCATCGAGACTATCGTGGTGGTGGTAGAAGTTCAGCTCGGGAAACAGCAGCAAGAGTGGCAGCAGGTGCCGTAGCGAAGTTAATGCTAGCGCATCACGGTATTAGTATCCAAGCTTATGTGTCTCAAGTAGGCAACCTCAATGTCAACCAATCACATACTGAATTGGATCTCAGCAAGACCGAAGATAATATAATTAGATGCCCTGACCCAGAAGTTGCAGATCAGATGATCGAATTGATTGATCAAGTACGCAAAGATCGAGACACGATTGGCGGAGTTGTCTCATGTGTCATCAAGAATACTCCGGTCGGATTAGGTGAGCCAGTCTTCGATCGACTTCATGCAGTGATTGGACAAGCCATGTTGAGTATCAATGCTGTAAAGGGTTTTGAAATAGGAAGTGGCTTTGAAGGAGTGAAAATGAGAGGCTCGGCACACAATGACTTGATTACAAAGGAAGATGGCCAAGTAAAAACTAAAACCAACTTCTCAGGAGGAATCCAAGGAGGCATCAGCAATGGGGAAGATATTTACTTCAATGTCGCATTCAAGCCCGTAGCTACCATCATGCAGGATCAAGAGAGCCTCGATCATGAGGAAAATGCTACTACTGTTTCTGGAAAAGGACGACATGACCCTTGTGTTGTACCTCGAGCAGTTCCCATAGTGGAGGCCATGTCAGCACTGGTAATCGCTGATTTTTATTTGATCAATCTTACAACTAAATTGCGGGGCTAATTTGAATACCCCATTTCTATTATGAAGAAGCTTCCCCTGCATTTTAAAATATTATTTGGTTTATTACTAGGCGTCATTTACGCCTTTGTATCAAGTTCATTAGGATGGAATGCATTTACCATCAATTGGATTGATCCATTTGGAACAATCTTTATCCGACTACTAAAATTCATCGCAGTACCATTAGTCCTATTTTCAATCATAGGTGGCATTTCCAACCTGAAAGATATCACTAAGCTCGGCAGGCTAGGAGGTAAAACACTCGGCATGTACCTCATCACTACACTTACAGCTGTAGGCATAGGACTACTTCTAGTAAATGTAGCCAAACCAGGAAACTTTGTGGAAGAAGGTCAACGTGTGAAAAATAGGATCAAGTACGAGCAATGGGCGGATGACAATGGTATAGAAATTCTAGATGGAAAAGACTTCACCCATGATCCTCAATATGCTGATATAGTATCTGTTGTCAGAAGTGAAGGTGTTGAGATGACAGCGGATGAAAAGAAAGTCGTTGAATCAAGACTTGCCACGGCAAAGAAAAAGAAAGAGGCTAGTCCTTTGAGATTTCTAGTAGATATGGTTCCTGAAAATATCGTATTGTCAATATCCGACAACGGACTCATGCTGCAAGTTATTTTCTTTTCAATATTCTTTGGTGTCTGCCTCATTATGATTCCTGAAGACAAATCCAAACCCGTTATAGAATTCATCAACGGAGCAAGTGAGGTTTTTCTTAAGATGGTTGATTTGGTGATGAAGGCAGCTCCACTTTTTGTTTTCGCACTGCTCGCAGGGGTCATTGCCAAGATGGCTGACACACCTGCGGAAGTCTTCCAAATATTTAAGGGATTAGGCTCCTACTCCATTACGTTGTTAGTTGGGTTAGCATTTTTAGTATTTGTGCTTTATCCAAATATTGTTTCCTTGATCACCAAGGACATCACTTACAAACAGTTTTTTAGAAATCTCAGCCCTGCCCAGTTTTTGGCATTTTCCACAAGTTCAAGTGCGGCAACGCTTCCTGTAACTATGGAGTGTGTTGAAGAAAATATGGGTGTGCATAAAAATATCTCAAGTTTTGTCCTCCCTGTGGGTGCCACGGTTAATATGGATGGGACTAGCCTATATCAAGCTGTCGCTGTGATCTTTTTAGCTCAACTCCACATGGTTGACCTTACTATCGTTCAACAGCTTACAATAGTGCTTACTGCCACCTTAGCATCTATTGGCGCAGCTGCAGTGCCTAGTGCTGGTCTTGTGATGATGATAGTCGTGCTTCAGTCTGTTGGTCTCAATCCAGCCTGGATTGCAATCATTTTTCCTGTTGACCGTATTCTAGATATGTGCCGTACTGTGGTGAATGTCACCGGAGACGCCACAGTAGCTACTATCATTGCTAAATCCGAAGGAGAATTAAAAACAGTAAATCAGAACTTATAAACTGAGTAATCAGTTAACATCATTAAAAGAAACTTCATGCTACAACCAACTCCAATAGACATATATTTAGAGGTAAATCCCAATCCAAACTCACTGAAGTTTGTACTGAACAGAACACTCCTCTCAGATGGAGTGAGCTTTGATTTCCCAGACGTAGAAAGTGCAAAACACGCCCCTCTTGCCAAAAAATTGCTTGAAAGAGAAGAAGTCACGCGTGTATTTTACATGGGCAACTTTATCACTATTACCAAAGCAGAAGGACTTGAATGGATTGAAATCCAAAACAATCTGAAACAAGAAATCAAAGAATTTATCGAAGCTGGAGGAGATATATTGACTCAGGAAATCGAGATTCCAGCGCCCAACGCGGAAGATTCTGAAACTGTCAAAAAAATCAAAGGCATCCTGGATGAGTATATCAGACCGGCTGTTGAAGGAGATGGTGGAGCAATCACTTTCCACTCATATGTTGATGGTGTAGTCAAAGTATTGCTCCAAGGTGCGTGTAGTGGATGTCCTTCATCTACTATCACATTGAAGTCTGGGATCGAAAATTTAATGAAAACTATGCTTCCGAACGAAGTCACTTCTGTGGAAGCAGAGAGCCTATAATCTATCTTTTTAGAGAAAAATTTGTCATTAGCAAAGTAATAATATTATCTTTGCAGCTTAAATAATTATTATAATGGAAAAAGGAACAGTAAAATTCTTCAACGATGCCAAAGGATTTGGTTTTATTATCGATGAAGCTTCAAAACAAGAGTATTTTGTGCACGTATCAGGATTGGTTAATGAAATCCGTGAAGGTGACAACGTTGAATTCGAATTGAAAGAAGGAAATAAAGGACTTAACGCAGTTAATGTATCTGTAGTTTAATAGCCTTATTACTATCAAATGGACCTCGGCAAATTAGTCGAGGTTTTTTTATGTCTAAACTTTTACAAGATCAATACAGATAGCGCAGTATATACCTATCGTTTCGAATTCCTTTGAAACCAAAAATCTAAACCTGGGACTATGTGGTGTGTTTAGGTATAATTAGTGATGGGCAATGATTTTTTTCAATACTTCTCCATCCACTTAGCATGATCTATTTAATATTTATTTTAAATTGACAGATTAATTTTTGCTAAAAACTATCCAATGGATATATCTTCAATAGACTACAAAGACAGAATACTAACATTTCACGAGAAAGTTTATCAAGAAGCTGATCGAACCATGCACAAGTTCGTCCTTGGTTATTTCATACTAGGTGTACTGATTTCAGAGATTCATGATACATGGACATTAGGTCTGGGAGTCGGTGGAGCCTTTTTCCTATTATACTTTTTGACCTATCGGTTTGTCAGTCACAAACCTACAATGAGATACCTCATTAGCTTTTTGCTATGGAACTATCCCCTACAGTTCTTTTTTCAGATGCATGGAATGACTGAACTTTTCTTTTTCTATTTTATTTCACTTACTGCACTCTTGTTTTATGAAGACTGGAAACTAACCATTCCAGTTATTCTATATTCATTGGTCACTGTGATAGTGATCTATTATTTACAACAAACAGGATATGAGTCGGAATATCTCGCCTTCAGCAATTCATTTACAATTTCATCACTTTGCGCTCACATTGCATTGGTCGTTTTCTATGCCGGCCTTTGTATCGTATGGAGTCGAGTACAAGCTCAGCAAACACAAGAATCTGCTATCAATCGAGTAGAGATGGAAGAGAAACTCTTCCATATGGAGGCCAATATTAAATTTGCCGATGACATCAGTCAGGGCAATTTAAAAGCCGCATACGAACTGGATAATACTGATGACTTAGGCAACTCCTTGATGAACATGCGTAATAGCTTAGTGGATGCCTCTGACAGGGAAGAAAAAGAAAGATTTATCAATGTTGGTCTAGCTACAGTAGGAGAAATATTAAGAAATAATGTTAACGATCTCACACAATTATGCGATCAGGTCATTTCTGAATTGGTAAGTTATATGCAAGCCAATCAAGGTGGCATATTCATTTATACTGAAGATGAATCTGAAAAGAAAGCATATTTGGAACTAATGGCATCTCGGGCATATGACAGAAAAAAATATCAGGAAAAGCGTATTGACGTTGGGCAGGGACTGGTCGGACAAGCCTATGTTGAGAAGGAAACTATTGTGCTTAATGATATCCCTGACAACTATGTAAACATCACTTCTGGTATGGGTCAGTCCAACCCAAGAAGTATTCTAATAGTACCACTCAGGTCCAATGAAGATATAGTGGGTGTAATAGAATTGGCGTCATTTAAAAAATTCTCTAAGACAGATATTACCTTTTTGGAGAAAGTTGGTGAAAGTATTGCCTCGACCGTGCTTTCAGCAAAAGTCAATCAAAAAACGGTCAAACTCCTTGAGGAATCCGAAATGATGACCGAACAGATGCAAGCTCAGGAAGAAGAGATGCGTCAGAACATGGAGGAGTTGCAAGCTACTCAGGAAGAAATGGATCGTACCCAAGGCGAGCTCAAAGGAAAAGAATCCAATATGAGGTCATTGATAGACAATACGAAGGACACTATCTTCTCCATAGATACAAACTATACGATCAGTATAGTCAATGCCACATTGAGGGATAAGTACAAGGGACTTGGCATAGATTTAAAGCCTGGCACCAACATTCTCGACCTATTACCTGCTGATAAATCGGCCTATTGGAAGGCGAGATATGATCGTGCTCTTAAAGGCGAAACGTTCGTGCAAGTTGATGAAAATAAGGCAGGAGGTGGTTCCATCACCCATTCTGAAACACATCACAACCCTATAAGAAATGAGGAGGGAGAAATTACTGGAGTTTCGGTAATTTCCAGAGATATAAGCGACCAAATCAACATCCAAAACACCATTAAAGAAAAGGAGTCATCTTTGAATTCTTTGATCAATAACACCAAGGATTCGATTCTTGCTATAGACATTGATTACAAAGTGATTGTAATCAATGAAGCCATCAAATCCAGGTACAAAGGCACTCAATATGAAGGGTTAGATGTCGGTACACATGCCTTAGAAATGCTCGGTGAAGTTCGTGAACAATGGAAAGGTTACTATGATCGGGCACTAAGCGGTGAAAAGCTAAATTTCATTATCAAAAGCTCAGTAGAAGGGGAAGATTCATATCGAGAATATTTTATCTATCCAATAGAGAATGTCTCCAAAGAAATCTCAGGATGCTCAATCTTTTCTAGGGAAGTTTTAGACCACATCGATGAATCCAAGATATTGAAAACTTAGGATCAAATTAACTCAATATTATATAGTGTCGGCCGAGTAAAAAACGTGCTGTATTTATTTCTGTGAGAAAAACACCCCTATAATCCCCTCAAGGGGATACACCCCTATAATCCCCTCAAGGGGATAGTCGCGATTCTCCCCCTGAGGGGAGACACAGAGGGGTGTTTTTCATGGTGAAGTAAAAAGCTTGAAATTTGAGTATAATCAAACATTTTTGCTCCTTTTAAAATTTACTCGGACGACACTAAATATTATATATAATATTGCTAATAAATTTAGTTTTTACCTCAAACATTAGTAAATTTAATCATGTCAAATGATTATTTTAAAGGTAGAGGTGCTCAAATAAAGTCTAAGAATCGTTTCCTTCAACAAGCGTATGTTACTGAGCATATTGAGGGTCTAGATAAACCTCTATTAGTTAAAGAAAGTACTCAAGTATACTACGACTCCCCGCGCAAGATTGTCAATAAAATCAAAAGCCCTGATTTAGGTTCTTTGTATTCGATCAACGCATATCAAGGATGCGAACATGGTTGTATATACTGTTATGCGCGTAATTCTCACGAATACTATGGATTCAGTGCTGGATTAGATTTCGAACAGAAGATCATGGTTAAAAAACAGGCTCCCCTATTATTGGAACAACATTTTCTTAAGAAATCTTGGAAACCTCATTCGATAATGCTTTCAGGCAACACTGATTGCTATCAGCCATTAGAAAGGAAATTCAAACTAACACAGAATCTGCTTAAAGTGTTTTTAAAATATCAGAATCCTGTTAGTATCCTGACTAAAAATGCCTTGATAACTCGCGATCTCGAAATTTTGCAAGAGCTCGCAAAAAACCAATTGGTTCATGTTTTCTTTTCGATCAATACAATGGATGAAAAGTTAAGGTCAATCCTTGAGCCCAGAACAGTAAGTGCTCAAAAGAAATTTCAAGCAATGGAACAACTTGCAAAAGCTGGCATACCAGTAGGAATCATGAACGCACCTATCATTCCTGCAATCAATCATCATGAAATACCATCAATAATAGCGGCTGCTGCAAATCATGGTGCACAAGCCGCTGGATATACTGTCGTCAGACTTAATGGTGCGATCGGTGAGATATTTAGAAATTGGCTCCAGAAAAACTTCCCTGATAGGTCCGATAAAGTAATGAACCAAATCGAAGAGCTTCATGGAGGAAACGTTAACGACTCGAAATATGGTAGAAGAATGACTGGAGAAGGCAACATTGCATTGATTATCAAAAAACTCTTTGAAGTCGCAAAAAAGAAATACATGAGCGACAGATCTCTTCCCCAACTCAATACATCAGCTTTTCGGAAAGGTGGGAATTACACACTCTTCTAGTAATTTTTGTGTTATGCGCAGGGGGTTGAGCTTGCGAAAATCAGGTGATTTTTGTATATTACGTTTCGCTCAAAAAACAAATAGTGCTATTTTTTGATTGGGTGAACTTCCATTTCAAGCTAATTTATTCGGAAAACTATGCAAATCATCCCTTCTATATCTATACTCAACGGAAAAGTCACCAGATTAAGCAAAGGGGATTATTCCAATGAAAAGGTATATAAGGAAAGTCCAATTGATGTTGCAAAACGATTTGAAGATCACGGAATAGAAGTCGTTCATTTAGTAGATTTGGATGGCGCCAAAAAGGGTAGTCCAGTAAACTATCATATTTTAGAAGCTATAGCTGGGTATACGAACTTGAAAATCGACTTTACTGGAGGAATTGCTACCGATGGAGCAATTAGCAAGGCGTACGAATACGGAGCAAGTTATATTACCTCAGCAAGTATTGCCGCAAGTCAGCCAGAGTTATTCGCATCTTGGATTGTCTCATATGGGCGGGAAAAAATAACTTTAGGTGCCGATGCATTGGATGGGAAAATTGCCATACGAGGATGGCAAAAAAATACTGAAATCGACCTATTTGGTCATATTGAAAACTTCTACTCAAGAGGGTTGAAGTATGTGAAAACTACAGATATTTCTAAAGATGGTGTGATGACGGGTCCATCTTTTTCTATCTACAAAGAGATTATGGATCGCTTCCCTGGCATATGTGTGTTGGCAAGTGGAGGGGTTCAAAGTGTAGATGACATCAAGAAGCTTAATGACATGGGCGTGTTTGCCGTTATTATTGGCCGAGCACTATACGAAGATAAGATCACGCTAAAAGACTTGGAAGATTTTCTTGTAAAGGCCTAGCCTTCTAAAAAAATCCACAAATAATTACTTGCTGGAAAATGAGCCTGGAATGATTGAATAGCTCTAATAAACCTCTTCAGAGAACTTAAAAGTCTTGAAGAAATATTGGATGAAATTGAATGTGATCACGGCATTTTGATCCTCACCTTTGATGTTCTCTTCTATCTCGAAAATAGATGCCTGGTGATATGGGATAATCGAATTGTCAGTCTTTGAATCCTCAACTTTTGTTGCATCTTTAGCTATTGCAGCTTCTTCTTTATCGGTACTTTTTATCTTTTTTTCTGTTACAGGATCTGAACTTTCAGTCTTACTTTCAGGATCAGTTACAGCAAAGGCACTATTCAATGCTATTATTGAAAATATCACTGCAAACGTAGATAATTTTAGTATATGAGAGTAAAATCTATGCACATGTAATCAATCGTCCATAAATATACGCATTAGTTTTAGAAAGGTTATTGCGATATGTCTAAATTATACATCATTAAATTTGACAATATGGAAATTATAGAATGGGCAGATTTTGAAAAAGTGCACTTATACATTGGCACCATTATCAAAGCGGAAAATTTTCCTGAAGCTAGAAAGCCTGCATATAAACTATGGGTGGATTTGGGTGAGAATATTGGCATCAAAAAATCTAGTGCCCAAATTACAGGACTCTACGATCTGGATACCCTTATCAATCGACAAGTCGTATGCGTAGTCAATTTTCCCGCTAGACAAATCGGCCCATTCATGTCCGAGGTGTTGGTGACAGGTTTCCCTGATGACAATGGAAATATTGTACTTACAACAGTTGATCAAAAAGTAGCAAATGGTGTACGACTTTTCTAGGAGTTCATTGTCAATGCTAGGGATTCATTCTATATTCACCTACCTAATAACTTTCGGTGCATATGTTGTTTTCTGATCTGCAAAATATCTTAAATGGCGAAGTGATTCAGTTGCAAGCTGATCTTGAGATAAATCATTTGGCAACCGACAGTCGTAATATTTCCCATAGTCAGAAAAGTACTTTATTTTTTGCCATCAAGGGGAAAAACCATGATGGTCATTCCCACATCACCAATCTTTACCGCCAAGGAATCAGACAATTCATCGTTGATCAAGCCATCGATACTAGTGCTTTGCCCGAAGCAAATATTTTTCAAGTAGCAGAAAGTGTCAAAACTCTGCAGCTCATAAGTCAACATCACAGAGAGCGATATAGTTATCCAGTTATCGCTGTGACAGGCAGTAATGGCAAAACCATCATAAAGGAATGGCTGTATCATTTGATCAGCCCCTATCAGAATGTTGTCAAAAGCCCGAAGAGCTATAATTCTCAAATTGGAGTACCACTGTCGGTTTGGCAAATGAATGATCATCACGAATTGGGAATTTTTGAAGCAGGAATTTCGACATCAGGAGAAATGAAGAATCTTCAAAAGATCATACAACCCACCATCGGCATCTTTGCAAATATAGGCTCTGCACATGATGAAGGTTTTAAGGATTCAGACCAAAAAATTTCAGAAAAGCTAACGCTCTTTAAAGAGTGCAAGCAGCTAATCTATTGTAAAGATCACAAAAGCATCCATCAAAAAGTTGTTGAAAGTAAAATACCAGCTATTTCCTGGTCACTTTCTACCGTTGCCGACATTACAGCACAGTTAGTAACTCAGCAAGCAAGAAGTAGCAATATTTTCGTGACATATCAGGACCTATCACTTGAATTCAACCTTCCATTCACTGATCAAGCTTCAATAGAGAATATCATGCATTGCATTGCTACAATGTTATTACTGGGCTATTCAAACAATGAAATACTTACTGGAATTGAAAAATTGCCAGTTGTAAAAATGAGACTTGAGCTCAAACCTGGTGTCAATAATTGTCAGGTAATCGATGACACTTACAACAATGACTTGGCAGGATTGGAAGTGGCTTTGAACTTCCTTTCGCAACAGAGCAGTTTGCCTAAAACAGTTATATTATCAGACATTCTTCAATCCGGGCTCTCAGATGAACAACTGTATCAAGAAGTTGCTAAACTAACTTCATCCTACAAGATTTCTCGGTTTGTTGGTGTTGGATCACAAATCTCCAAGCAAGCGCATTTGTTTTCTGAGCAAAGTACATTCTTTCAGAATACCGATAAACTGATAGCTAGTCTCAGTGAAGTAAACTTCACCAAAGAAGCTATTCTTGTAAAGGGTGCGCGCGCTTTTCACTTTGAACAAATCACCACTAGATTAACTCAAAAAGTTCATGGTACTGTTTTAGAAATCGACCTCAACGCCCTTACGCATAATCTCAACTACTACCGCCAACAATTAAAGTCAAATACCCAGTTAATGGTCATGGTTAAGGCGATGGCCTACGGCAGTGGCAGTAATGAAATTGCGCATTTACTGGCTCACCATAAGGTCGATTATCTAGGGGTAGCCTATGTTGATGAAGCTGTGGTTCTTCGTGAAAGTGGTATCAAAACCCCCATCATGGTGATGAACGCTTCACCCGATGGATTTGATAACATATTGAAGCATAATCTTGAGGCTGAAATTTATAGTTTGAGTTTACTCACAGCATTTATTCAATTCCTGGATGGTAAGGAAGCCAGTATTCATCTCAAAATAGATACAGGAATGAGAAGGCTGGGTTTTCACGAGAAGGAGACCAATGAACTCATCACTTTGCTTAAAGAAAATCCTAATATTAACGTCAAAAGCATATTTAGCCATTTGGCAGGGTCAGATGAAGCTATTCACAATGACTTCTCCAAAAAGCAGGTTGACATCCTGAATGCCATCTACAATCAAATCAGTTCTGAGTTAAAGATCGCTCCGATCAAGCATATTTTAAATTCATCTGGCATATTAAGATTTCCTGAATACCATTTTGACATGGTACGCTTAGGCATTGGGCTATATGGCATAGATAGCAATCAGAAGTTCCAAGACAAACTGCTTCCAATCAGCAAACTGAAAACGACTATTTCCCAAATCAAGGTAATAAAGAAAGGGGAGACAATCGGGTATGGAAGAAAAGGAGTTGCTGACAAAGACATGCGCATAGCCACTCTGGCAATAGGTTACGCAGATGGCTTTAGCCGCGCTTTCAGCAATGGTGTAGGAGAAGTTGTTCTCGATGGACATTTACTTCCAGTCATCGGCAACGTATGCATGGACATGACCATGATCAACTTAAATGATGTCGAGGCTACTGTTGGGGATGAGGTGATTATTTTTGGTGATCAAATGCCCATCACGACTCTTGCCGAAAAACTTAATACAATTCCCTACGAAATTCTCACCAATGTAAGTGAACGTGTGAAACGCGTGTTTTTTCAGAGTTGATGATACTTATACACACAGGGTGATGCCCTTTTATTTGTCTGTATCTATTTTACACTAATAGTTTGATCTATAGTCAACGTTGTGTGTGCATGATTTTCTTCCGTTGAATCTTGACCAAATAATATCCAGTCCGAGCGAAGACCAGCAAACAAAATGACCAGCAATATTAGCCCCGTTACTATAAGTCTGGATACGAATTGAGCTTGTTTTTGCTGAGAGGTGGACGGTGATCCAGATTCTGCAAGTCCAAACATTTCACTATGAATTTTATTCAGTGGGACTTGCAATTCTTTCAAGCTTCCAATTACGGATTGGCTCATAAGTGGCGGGCCACACACATAATAGTCATTGGTCGAGATAGAGCCTGGACAATATTTCTTCAGTAATTTGGCATTAAACCGACCTTTTTCTCCTTCCCAGTTATCTTGTTTACTGAGTATGTGTACTACTTTCAAATTGAGGAACGTGTTTTCTGAAATTTTATCTAACTCCTCTCTGAAAGCAACATCAGCTTCGGTAGCATTAAAATAGAAGAGTGTGACTTCCCGTTCATGATTTATGTCTGCCATATATTGCAACATGCTGGCAAATGGTGTGATGCCAATACCTCCAGCGATAAATACAATTGGTCCAGAATGTGATTTTTCCATAAAAGACATTTTTCCAAATGGTCCAATAATTTTTACTTTATCACCTTCTTCGAGTTCGTGAATCTGACTTGTGAAATCTCCTGATGCTTTGATTGTAGACGCCAAATGGGACTTTTCGCTGGGGCTGGATGATATGGTAAATGGATGTTCTTCACTGCTTAAATACTTGCAATTTGTGAATTTTATAAAGTGGAACTGCCCTGGGTTATGCGGATAGGGTTCATTGCCATTTTCCAGAGCAAATTGAATGGTGTAAGTGTTGTTTGCCCTTTTAGTGATATTTTGTATGTTATACTTTGGGGCAAAAGTGAAGAGAAAGAATCTTTGCCAAAGAAAAAAGGCTATGGCAATGGGAGGGAGGACAAACCATAGCGCCTGTAGTGGAAATAATTCTAAATCGCCTCCTGCATAGAAACTGTGAACAAACATCAATACGAGCAAACTTACAGCAAGCAGATCATGAAAGGCACGCCATAGTTCATACTTAATATTTATTTTTTTATGACCAATACTTACCAAAATCTGTCCTATCAGAATTAAGAACGTGATTTTACCCAAATTTATATACCAAGGTTCACCATTTCCCAACAACATATCGAGTGATTCCTCCGATACAGTTAACATTATAATATGTATTACAATAAATAGAAATGCCCAAACACCCATTTTTCTATGAAAATAGATCAAGTTGTTATAGGCGAACAATCGATCAAGCCACTTTATTCGAGCAGAGATAATAAATTGAAAGAATACCATCATGATACCACACAAGCCCATTAGCATTCCTAATTGTGCTATAAAGCCCTCTTCGGTTAATGGTTCCAAAGAATAAGCCAATATCAATGGAATGATCATGGCTATAAAATATCCGCTTACTACTGCAATGTGTTTTATGTTCATAAGATTAGGATCAAATAGATAAAAACTGTTAAAATCTAACAGTTAACCCCCCACCTCCACCAAACCTACTATCGTAGCTGCCGGTAATAGAAAAATTTCTAGATACGATATAGTCCAAACCAGCATTCCAAACTTGCTCCGCTACATAGTTTTTTCCAATATTAAGTTCATTTACTACGCCAAAATCAGATCTATATTCATAGCGACCAAAAATGGCAACTCTTCTAAATATTAAATATTCAGCAGTAAATCTCACTTGAGGTCTAAGTTGGTTATCTACACTTAAATCTGCGTTTATAAAATAAGGGAGTAAATAGCGAATTCCAACTTGTGCAACAGTGCTAAATTGGCCTAGGTCATTAGGTATTTCATTTTCAATATTGACGCCTCCATAGACTCTAAAATAGTCACTCAAATATCTTTCGTAAGAAAGATCAGATTCGAAATTTTTGTTCCAGCCCATTTCTGCACCAAAATTGAATTGATTGCGGACGTTAGAGGAAGTTAACTCTACAGCTGCCATGTGGCTTGCTCCATAAGCTATTCCCCAAGAATAATATTTATTGGTTTCTTTAATTAAAGTAGATAGTGGATATCTATTTAACTTTGGATCTCTGGGTGTATCGTAGCTAAAGACCCGAGCCATACCACCTTCAAGATGGTAGAGAATATGACAATGAAAAAACCAATCCCCATATTCATTGGCATCAAACTCAATAGTGATATTTTGCATAGGTGCTACATTAACCGTGTGTTTTAAGGGAGAGTATTCACCATTTTTATTCACTACTCTAAAAAAATGGCCATGTAGATGCATAGGGTGGTTCATCATGGTAAGGTTTCTCATAGTAATTCGTACGACCTCACCTTTTTTTATTTTTATTTTATCGGATTCCGCCAACACTTTTCCGTTCATGCTCCAAATATATCGCCACATATTTCCATTCAAGACCAATTCTACCTCTCTAACTGGCTGGTCTTTTGGTAGAGTACTTACCTCTTTTGATTTTAAAAAGTCGTATCCTTTATCGTCACCCATACCTGCTCCATCTAACACGGATGTCTTACTGGTTAAACCCATGTTCATATTTCCATTAAGCATATTCGGCTGTTGCATGTTCATGGAAGGCATGGAGTCACTTTTCCCCATATCCATTTTCATAGGTTTTTCTTCCATGTTCCCCTTATCCATGGATGACATATCTCCTTTCATTTGCGCACCATATTTTTTCATCTTGTCTAAACCATTATTTTTAGAAGGATTGAATATCATGGCAGGTGCTCCCATTTTCATATCCATTTTTGCTATTGCTTTCATAATGCCAACATAATCAGGCTTAGGTACTTCAGTGGCTGGTAATACTTCTCCAGAACCTAAAAAGGCAGAGGTTTGCCCCGCACCGTCCATAGAAGAAGCTCTTATCTCTAGTTTTCCGCTTTCAGGAATGGTGATTAAAAAGTCATAGGTTTCTGCAATAGCAAAGAGGAGTTTATCTTTGCGTACAGGCTCTACATCAACTCCATCTGCTGAAATAATTGTTGGATTACCACCACCAAAGGTTAACCAATAATATGTAGAAGCAGAAGCGTTTATCATTCGCACACGCACTTTTTCGCCAGGTTTAAATTCCGGATATTGTTTTGCTTTTTCTCCGTTGGTTAAAAATGCACTATAATAAACATCCGCAATATCTGCCCCAGGCATTCTTTGTTTCCAAAACTTTAGTTGAGCACCAAGTCCACCACGAGCAATAACTTTTGCTAAAGGAGTCACAGTATTCCGCTTAATAGAATACCATTCGTTTTTTCTTTTAAGATTTTTTAATACATGCATAGGATCTTCATCAGTCCAGTCAGAAAAGACCAACACCAAATCCTTATCATAGTCAACCGTGTTTTCTTTTGGTTCGATGACAATGGAGCCATACACCCCCAATTGTTCTTGCAAACCTGTATGTGAGTGATACCAGTAAGTACCGCTGTGAACCAATGGAAATTCATATTTCTGTGTTTCTCCGGGTTCAATGGGTGGAGTGGTTAAATAAGGTACGCCATCATAAAAATTAGGAAGAATAAGCCCATGCCAGTGAACTGAAGTTTCAACTTCAAGGTCATTTTTGACATAAATTACGGCATAATCGCCTTCTTTAAAACGTAATGTAGGGCCAGGGATTTGTCCGTCAATAGCTAAAGCAGTTCGGTCTTTACCTGTAATATTCATTGTCATTTCACTAATGCTTATGCGATATTCGGTGGTATCTGTTTGAGCATAGATATTTAAGCTTACCATGCAAATGATCAATGTACCTATTACTCTATATTTTAAGTTTTTCATTTATTTGAATGTTTTGGTCTAAATTATATTTTACAAAAGAGTTTCTAATTTGAAATTCTTTTAAATTCAATTTTACGATTATTCAAAGGTTGTACACCTCGGTAATTATTTAGAGGCATAAGGTTTTTCAATACCTTAATTTGCTCTTCTGAAAGTGTTAACGGTTCTTTTAAAATAAACCAACTTACTTTTTCAGTGCAAGGAGGAGTGGTGAGCGACCCTTTGTAGTAGAAAAGAGTTCCTTGAGTTATGTTCGCAAAAGGGTCACCCAAATGACAAGACGCATTTACTTTCTTTGTTTCACCCACTTCTATGGGCAGATATTGCTCAAGAAAGTCAAATGTTTTACTAGGGAGGCCTTGTTTGGCCATAAGTGAAAAAACGACATATTTCCCAGACTCCTCATTATAATGCACCATGTGTAACTCAAGTGGATAACGTACTCCATCGAAAGTGTGTTCAGATGGAGAATGGAAATGAAATTGTTTCAATAAGAATTTATCACCATCAAATGTCAATGCGTTGTTATCACCCTCAAAATCATACTCTATCGTGTGTCCGTTATTGTGAATCGATTTTACTTGAGTAACATTTTCATAATGAAAGTCTGAAATGTCAATTTTAAAGGAACCAGATATAGCATTGGCGGTATTTATGTTTACTGGTGATTGGAATTGACTGTTGCATTCTGAGTTTTTCTCAATTTCAGACCAAAAATTCGGGCCAGTTTCTCCAACATAGCTCCATTTTTCCTGTGGCTCAGCGAGTATCTCTTCTTTTTCATTTTCTGAGATCTCTTTTTTTGAGGGAGTACAAGTGCAAAACACTAAACTAGTTATGATTAAGAATATTTTTATATTATACATGAATAGTTAGATTGTCTGTATCTGTAAAATTATAAAAAAACAGATGAGCAGATTGTATCCAATTTAATTTATTGTTTATCATATTTTATCTAGTGGAATTCTACTTATGTCACTCTTGATTCTAAATTGTTTCATAGTTATTCCAGTTTCTTTTTTAAATTGTTTTGCCAAAGCAGAACTATTTTGATAGCCAAGCAGATGGGCAACTTCTTTAAATGACACGCCATCAACTTCTATTGCTTCTTTTGCTTTTTCAATTTTTAACAAAAGGCAATATCGTTCAATAGTCTGATCAAATACTTTTGAGAAATTCCTACTTATTTGAATGTATCTCTCTTCTAAATTAGCACTCAAATATTCAGATATTTTTTTTTCTAAATCAGTATTCCAAACATAATTAATCACCCATCTTTTTGTCTGTTCAGCTAACAGCACATCGTTCCCTTCAATTATCTCGAAATCATTATCCAAAATAATTTTAGTAATAGCTGTCTTTTCAAGTTTATCTGGCTGATATTTAATTGTCACTTTTCCTAACTGAATATTGATTACTTCTGCACCAGAAGTTCGCAACTCGTTATTTAGAACTTTTAGACATCTTGTACAGATCATTCCCTTTATATTGAAAGTTTCGGTTATCATGGATTTAAGTTTATAGTAATAGATATGTCATTGACATTTCACTGATACTTATGCGATATTCGGTGGTATCCGTTTGAGCGTGAGAGCTGATAGACAATAGGAAGAATATACTTGTGATTATAATATTGAACTTCAATTTTTGCATAATTTATTTATTTTCGAATTACCGCCAACGGATGCGTGTATGCTACGTGTACAACCGAAATTAATTTCTTCTAAAGTAGTAAAATCCGTACCAAGAAGCTGTACATCACACAGGTAAAGTCCGAACCATCATCTAGACATTGAAGAGCTTTCTGCCAGCCGTTAATGGATGGGAAACCTCCGGTATTGAAAGAAGAACACATCCACGTGACGTACAAAGAAAGGGAAATTGTAAAAACGCTATACTTACATAAGGTGATCTATCGCAATCCAAAGGAAGGCATGTTCAATATCATTACCAACAACCTTGAAATAAGCAGTGACGAAGTGACAATTTTTGGTGATCAAATGCCAATCACGACTCTTGCCGAAAAACTTAACACAATCCCCTACGAAATTCTCACCAATGTAAGTGAACGTGTGAAACGCGTGTTTTTTCAGGATTGAGCTATTTGTTCTTCTTAGCTCTCTTTTCCGCCTTTTTCTCTTTTGCAGATTTAGCGGGTTCTTTCTTTACATTTTTCTTAGAGTCTTGAGATTTTGCCATAGGAGTTTGTTTTAAAGAGTATTATATATCCTAAGATAGTTATTAGTTATATCAAAACATTCTAATTGAGGAAAATGCTTAACACTAATTAATATCAACTGAACTAAGATTTAGTTTATTAACTTTTCTCAAAATCACCTTTGTACATTCCATTTTGGTTTGGTCGAAGATAACAATATTATTTCCCTTTGGATGAAGTGAGCTACTAAATCTAATGCCACTGGCACCCGTAAAAACTTTAATGAATTCGCAAATGAATTGAGTTGGAATATATTCAATATCTGTATCATATCGTCTCATAGGTTTAGATAGCTCTCTACTAATTTTATCCCTAAGTAGTCTGCCCTTAATCGTTTCGTTAACGGCACTTGGTTGAAAAAGTGAGGTATCTTCTGTGAAGTCGACAATCTTCACTTTTTCCAGTTCTTTTTTCAATTGAAACTCCCCAATACTTAATTCGTCTAGATATGAAGCCCGAACCTCATAAAGCACTGTTTCGTGGTTATCACTCAAATAGAGACAAGGAATGCCTGATGGATTGGCTCTTCCACCTTTGGAGATTTTTGGTTCAGGACACATCATCTTTTCGGCTTTATAAGCTTTCTGCTCACTTTCATGGTGAACCCTCGCCCTGAACAGTTTAGTATCGTGTTTTAACTCATATTGGGTATTGAAAAAACCATCCCAACCCAAATCTTGTATTATCTCAAGATCGGGAAGAAAACGTCTTTTCCATTTTAAATCTTCCTTAAGTTCATCCCAATATGAATAATTATTAACTATTTCACTTGTGTATTGAACCAAATCGTTTGAGCTAGTAATATCAGAATTAATATATTGGAGTACTTCATTAAGAATTTTATTGGCACTTTGGTGGGAAGAGAAGAAATTCCAATTTTCTTGAATTTTTGATTTTAGTGGACTTCCAGCCTCTGATGTTTGGAAGTTATTAAGTAGTTCTTGAAAAAAATCAAATAATTCAGCTAACTCCAACGTTTGTGATTCTCTGGAATTGCAAATATCACAGTTTCCATGTTTACCAGATGACTGAATGAATCCCCTTAATTCTGGATCTGAAAAACAGTTTGAACAGACTTTCACAATTTATCTGTTTCTTAAATAGTCAGCCACAATCAAAATATGATTTTTAATGGAAATTTTCTTTACTGTGCCTAATCCGGGATAATGCTGTTCATCAAAGTGATTCATAAGTTCTTCTATTGCAGAGTTGTTCAATCCATTCTGGCGACAATAATTCACGGCCTTTTCGGCTGCTTCCGCAAATTTCCCTTGAACATTGGCAATTGAGTCATTAGTTGTAGATGTAAAATGTCGTATCCATATCTGGTTCTGCCCATTCAGATAAGTTAGATGAATTACAACAGCTCTCGGAGTGCTACCGCCTTCGATATATTCACTTGGTAGAACTGTGTAATCTGAAAACCCTGTGAAATTTTCATCTTCGAAATAGAGGTGCTCTTCAGAAAATTGATGTTCAGCTATTAGTAAAAAATCACTATTTCTCAATTGTCTTTCAAACGGATCATCTAAACGAACAAAAATCTTCTCCAAGTCTGATAAATACCTACTCAATGAACGATTCCGACCAGGATCTTCAACAATAAATCCAATTACTTCATCCATTTCAGCAAGACCTGTGAAGTCAGGGTTGCCAGTGTTGATATCGTTTTGACAAATTAACATGCAGTTTTGAAGATTGAAATCTTGAATGCATTGCCTGATGTAATCACCATTTTGTCTATACCTAAATCCTGGCTGATAAACTCTGTTTTCCAGTGTTGCAATATATTCTAGATAGTGAGTCCCGTCTCCTGTTATTTCTCCAATTCCTGGATTCATGATTAAGATTGCAGATTGACCTCTTTGATTAAAAACATCATAAGCCAGATTGAGGTTACTATGGGTTTCTTTCACGGGCTCCAAAATTGGAATAACTACATCTTGAATTGCTTCTTGTATTGCCAATTCTCGTAAGGCGATTAACTCAAATTGACGAGCACGTAAAAGCGGATAGTACATTATTCGATATTTAATGGAGTCTTGAGACGATCAATGAGTAGTTGGCGATTTTGCTTATTCATTTTTAAAGCCAAACTCAATTGATTAAATTCCTTATAATATCTGTTAGACATTGAGTTTAATGAACCCCGCTTTTTCATTTGCTGAATGAAATAATTATTCAATTCATCCCTTGGAATCTTCTCGATTAGCTGTTTGCAAATATTGTACTGATCAAAACTCGTCATCTTCGGTAAATAACCGTAGCAATCCTGTACTATTGCTTTGTATTCTTCAGTATGAAGAATACCCATAATAGTTTTTGAATCAACTTCTGATTGGGTAGTCGCTTTTCTATAAAGTTCAAATTTTTGTTTCCCTTCATTATCGAAAGTGATGATGCCAATGTTACTATCATAGCTATCATACAACTTGATTTTAGAAATAGGTATTATAAGATATATCTGGTTAAATACCCTTCGGTAATATGCAAGTTGAGTATTAAGTCGTTTATCAGAATCAAGTTCGGTTTTGATTTCGAATACTTTTGATAGTCCATTAAACATTGTAAGGTCTGCTACTGCATTACCCACCCGGAATTCACTAAATAGTTTTGAATCACTCTCCCCAAGTTCAGTAATCAGCCATTCATTCAAAAATGAATTTTTTAATATGTATTCATTCTGATAATGACCTTCTAAAATTCCATAAACATGTTTCAAGTAGTCTAAATAACATTTTTTTTTGTTTGAAAACCACCTTTTATCATAACGTTCAATCTTATAATAAATAGATGAGAAGTCTCCTTTCATCCATTCTAGTACAGAACTCCTAGAGAACAGAGAAGAATAATCTCTTAGTTGGTTTAAACTATATGGCTCTCTTAAATTCATATGGCTAATCTACGAAATTGTATATCTCCATCAAATAAACAACCATTCGGATATATCAAATTCACTGTAGGTTATCGCGTACGAAGCACAATATATAAACACCACATAATGATATTTACAATTGCTTGAATATACTACAAAATCCTTTTTACTTAACTATTATAGAAAGAGTATTATCCACATCTCATTCCCCTTCGGAAGTCTATATCCTCTGGCAATATTCCTTTTCGTTCTTGCTCTTCTTCCTTTTCGAAAGTAGGCGTTTTTTTCTGAGGCGCTTCCTCTTTTTTGATTTCTTTCCCTTTAGTTATTTTAGGCTTTGCCATCTTATTCTATAACTGGAATTTCCACGACTAACTCTCTGTCCGAGATATAACGTTCGATGGTATAACCTTCTAAGGTGAGGTTTTGTTCCATGCCAAAAATCCTCAATGCCTCTTCTATTTCTTTGGGTTGAGGCATCACTAAGTTATGCGCATCAATAGTAGCTCTAATAACCCTAGAGATTGTTAGCTCTTGTACTTCAAATCCGATCGGAATATCCTTTGATACCTCCCCTACTTGTGCACCGATCAATTGATGTACATAGCCATCCTCAGTGCTATCTCCAAGTAGAGGATAGTTCACAATCACCAACTGATCACCAAGCGTTCTTGCTTGATGAAATATACCTTCTAGTTGACGACCATTATACTTCCCTTTAAAAGAGGTCGCTATCAGTTGGTAGCTATCAACTGTTTCAATTGACTTCTTTATGTTGCTTACTCCTCCCAGTTGGAAATAAAAGTAAGACAAAACAACTGCCATCAAAATCACCGCAAGTATTACATACTTTCTCATTTCACTAGCTTCGTTTATATAGGGTACTTTCAATCATTCCATAATAGAAAGACTTTTGAAATAACACCTTATGATCCTGTTTACTAAATATCGTATCAAAATTGGGTAATTCTGAAGCTTCAATATGGCAGGTTATTCTAAAAAACCAGTACATTATTTTCGTCAGCTTCTTTTGCCACCAAATATCGGTATTCCTAAAATCAGCCGACAGCCAAAGTGCATCATTTTTCACTTTTTCATCGATGGATCTTTTCATAGCCATGGCATGATCGGTCTCAAACATATCCCAGAAGTAGGCTGTTATCACCACATCATAGTCTTGACCATTTGGTATCTGATCAATTGATCCAAGAATATAATTGACACCATCGTTCGGGTTTCGCTTACGCGCACGGTTAATCATTTTTTGAGAAGCTTCAACAAAGGCGATTTCAACCTTTGGATGGACTTTAAATATCTCTTCTATTACCCAACCAGTCCCGCCTCCTAAAATTAGCCACTTCTCGCTATTTTTTACTTGCTTGATCAGGCTTATTTGGGATTCCCTAATCACTCTTCCAAAGACCAACTTTACCATCAAGTCGTATATAAGTGACAGCCTATCAAATCCTTTGTGCGTTTTCATATCAAAGCGATGAATGGAAAATAAAACACGGCATCACCAAGTATGCGATACCGCTCTTTCCCCCTAAAGACTTTCTTCCAATAGTTGACTATTGCCAGTACCGTGATCATTGTCAAAATCGAAACAACAGCCATATCTAAAGTTTGTGCCCTGATTAGCTGATACCCAAATAGTATGAGCAACAGAACAAAACTAGCGTTGATCAAATAAGTAGCCTTTTTTTTACCTGTATACCTTGCCAAAGAAGTGTGTTTATCAACCTCATCTATTTCCAATTCATAAACTGAAAACATCAATAAATTGACAAATGCCATAAGTGCATATATGGCAAATAAAATTATCAGCGAATCATACTCAATAGTTTGCATCAGGCTTACTGGTCCAAGAAATACTCCAATGGCATAGGCCAACGCTACTAGTGGTTCTTTGTACAGTGATGGTCGAGCACCAATCAGTTTGAGCCCGACAAAATACAGCACTACCCCACCTACCAGGATCATTCCGTTGACAATAATTTGAATTGGCAACTGATACACTAAAACCAATCCCAATACCATCATCAATATCAAAACAATAAAGATAGGCTTGCGATGTTCTTGATGAAATTGATGTCTAAGTGTTAATGGAACAACATTTGATTTAGATCCGTCCAAAAGATGGTCGATTGTGTAAATAATCCATACTGCAACACCTAATGAAGCTACAACAATATTGGGAAGTGTAACATCCGAACATTTCGCAATGAACAAAGTAGACACGCATGCGCCAAGCACTACATCCAAGCTCAACAATCTAAAATATGAAGATAACACCTTGATCATACCAATGAAAATAAAAAACCCTGACGGGTACCGTCAGGGTTCTCAATATATCAAATATTTTTCTGCTTATCCTAAAGCTTCCGCTCCACCCACGATCTCCAAAATTTCAGTGGTAATAGCCGCTTGACGTGTTCTGTTGTAAGTCAATTTCAAATCTTTCAACAATTCACCCGCATTTTCAGTTGCTTTATCCATAGCTGTCATACGCGCACCGTGCTCAGAAGCATTGGACTCCAATACTGCCTTATATAACTGAATCTTTAAAGATTTAGGGATCAATTCCTCTACGATTACTTCTTTCGAAGGAGCATATATATAGTCAGTAGGTACTTCATTCGTGTCCGCAGCATTGGAGACAATTGGCAAATATTGTTCTGCTCTCATAATCTGCGTTGCCACATTTTTGAACTCATTGTAAACAACCTCTACCTTGTCATAAGTGCCTTTGGCAAATTCACTCATGGCATATTCAGCAACCTTCTTAGCAGCATCAAATGACAATCCCGTAAATAACTTGGAAAAATCAGCATGAACATTGAATCCACGCTTATTGTAATATTCCAAAGAACGCTTACCAATAGGAAGAATAGTCACATTTCCATGATCCAACTGTCTCTGATATTTATCAGCTATCAACTTGGTAGTTGTTTTGAATACATTGCTATTGAATCCTCCACATAATCCCTTATCTGAAGTAATAGGAATAATCAAAATGTTTTTTTCATCTCTTACACTGCCGTAAGCATTTTGATCGTCCTCTCCCAAACCAGAAGATACGTTTTGTAGAATAGCGGTAAGTTTTTGAGAATAGGGTCTCAACTGCATGATGCTATCTTGCGCTCTTCTCAGCTTAGCAGCCGCCACCATTTTCATAGCTTTGGTGATCTGTTGAGTCGAAGTTACCGACTGAATTCTCGCTTTTACCTCTTTTAAATTTGCCATTTATGTTTTAGTCTATAGTCAATAGCTTTTAGTCTATAGTCTTTGTCAATCCTGACAAGACTATGGACTTATAACTTTAAACTTAATTAGCGTATTTCTTTGCTAGGTCAGCAGCTACTGTCGCCAAAGTCGATGTTACTTTGTCATCCAATTTACCAGCTTTCAACAAATCCAAAACATCCCTATGCTGTGCTCTCATCAAGCCAACAAATTCTACTTCAAACTCTCGTACTCGCTTTTCAGGAACAGTATCCAACATCCCTTTCGTTGAAACATAAATAATTGCAACTTGATCCTCAACAGGTACTGGAGAGTATTGCGCTTGCTTCAATATTTCAAGGTTTCTTCTACCTCTGTCAATCGTCAACTTAGTCGCAGCATCTAGATCAGATCCAAATTTTGCAAATGCTTCTAATTCACGAAATTGTGCTTGATCCAATTTCAAAGTACCGGCTACTTTTTTCATTGATTTGATCTGAGCATTTCCTCCAACCCTTGATACAGATATACCCACATTAATCGCTGGTCTGATACCAGAGTTGAAGAGGTTAGTCTCCAAAAATATCTGTCCATCAGTAATCGAAATTACGTTTGTCGGTATGTACGCAGATACATCACCGGCCTGTGTCTCAATGATCGGTAGTGCCGTTAATGAACCACCACCTTTTACTTTTCCTTTCAATGATTCAGGCAAGTCATTCATATCTTGTGCAATGGCATCACTGTCATTGATTTTCGCAGCTCTTTCCAATAATCTTGAGTGCAAGTAGAATACATCACCAGGATATGCTTCACGTCCCGGAGGTCTTCTCAATAGCAAAGATACCTCACGATATGCTACCGCTTGTTTTGACAAATCATCATATACCACTAGTGCTGGTCTTCCAGTGTCTCTGAAATACTCTCCAACTGCGGCTCCTGTAAATGGTGCAAAGAATTGCATAGGTGCTGGATCAGCAGCAGATGCCGATACGACTACTGTATAGTCCATTGCTCCACCTTTCTCCAGTGCCGCAACTACGTTGGCCACTGTTGATGCTTTTTGCCCAACTGCAACATAGATACAGAATACAGGCTCTCCTTTATCGTAAAATTCTCTTTGGTTGATAATCGTATCGATCGCCACAGCAGTCTTACCTGTTTGACGGTCACCGATGATCAATTCTCTTTGACCTCTACCAATTGGAATCATCGAATCAATCGCCTTGATACCAGTTTGCATTGGTTCGTTCACTGGCTGTCTATAGATTACACCCGGTGCTTTTCTTTCCAATGGCATTTCATACAAATCACCTGTAATTGGTCCTTTACCATCAATAGGGTTACCCAAGGTATCCACTACTCTTCCACACATTCCATCACCAATCTTTACCGAAGCAATTTGGCTTGTTCTTTTTACAGTATCCCCTTCTTTGATCCCAGCAGCAGCTCCCAAAAGTACAGCTCCCACATTGTCTTCTTCGAGATTCAATACCAAGGCTTTCAAGCCGTTTTCAAATTCCAAAAGCTCACCTGATTGTGCTTTTGTTAGCCCATAGATACGTGCGACTCCATCACCAACTTCCAATACGGTACCTACTTCTTCTAATTCAGCATCAGTTTTCGCTCCTGAAAGTTGTTCTCTTAGGATTGCCGATACCTCATCTGGTCTTACATTTGCCATTATATGAAATGTTTAATATTAAAATTCTTTGATATATTCGTTTTTGCTGAACTTCAGCTCAAGTGCTTTAATCTTACTCTTGATAGAATCGTCCAATTGACGATCTCCTACTTTGAGGACATAGCCACCGATGATTTTCTCATCAACAATTTCTTCTAGCTCTACTGTTTTCTTATCGCTGATTTGCTTTACGATCTTGTCAAATGAAGTTCTTAAACTATCATCTAGTTTTACTGCGGTAGTCACATATGCAGTCTCTATACTTTTGAAAATATTGTATTGAATATGAAATTGACCTGCTATTGTAGGCAATATTGATTCACGATTTTTTCGCGTGACAATATCAAAAATAGCGATAGTCAAATCACTCACCTTTCCTTTGAAGATAGCTTCTAAAATTGCTCGCTTCTTGTCATTCTTGATGATTGGATTTTTCAACACAAGTGCCAATTCACGATTTTCATTGCAGACATTGTCCAACAATACCATGTCTTGATGCACCTCTTCTATTTTTCCTTGCTCATCTGCCAATTCAAGCAGTGACTTGGCGTATCTGGAAGCTACTCTTACGTCTGACATTTATAATGCGCTATTAGTTAAGATTGATATCTTTCACAAAGTCAGCAACCATGTCTTTTTGTGCCTTATCGTTGCTCAATTGTTTCTTGACCAATTTCTCAGCAATTTCTAGTGACAATACAGCCACCTGATTTTTCACTTCAGTCAATGCTGCCATTTTCTCAGTGTTGATAGCTGCTTTCGCATCTTCTATCATCTTGGCAGATGTAGTAGCTGCACCAGCTTTGGCTTCGTCCATCATCATATTACCAGCATCTCTTGCCTGTTTGATAATGTTGTCGCGTTCTACCTTTGCTTCAGCCAACAATCTCTCGTTGTCAGATTTCAGCTTTGACATCTCCTCTTTTGCTTGCACAGCAGATTCTAGCGCTTCTTTTATTGAATCTTCTCTTATTCTCAAGGACTGAACAATAGGTTTCCAAGCAAACTTAGCCAAGAGAACTATTAGGATCATCCAGACGATTGCCTGCCAAAAAAGAAGTCCAGTAGTAGGAGTTAATAATTCCATTTTGTTTTAGTTATGTTATACCAATAGAATAATAAAACAAAAGCTTGCCCGACCTATTGTCGTAGCAAGCTTTTTAATTAACCTTTGAATGAGATAAGCAAACAAAGTACTACACCGAAAAGCGCAATCACCTCTATAAGGGCTGCGATAATCAACATAGCCGTTTGAATTTTACCAGCAGCTTCTGGTTGACGAGCGATTGCTTCCATAGCAGACCCACCAATTTTACCAATTCCGATTCCTGCGCCTATCGCGACAAGTCCAGAACCAATTCCAGCTCCCATAATTGCAAAGCTCATGTCTAATAATAATGTTGACAACATAGTTTTATATATTAATTGGTTAAAAAATTCTTAATTAATGATCATTGTGTTCTGCCACAGCCATTCCAATATACAAGGCTGAAAACATAGTAAACACGTATGCCTGAATCGTTGCTACTAGCAACTCAATCAAGCTTACAAATAGCACTATCAATGTACTTCCTACTCCTACTGACCAGCTTTGGAAAATAAAAGTCAATCCTATCAAACTTAATATCACAATATGTCCAGCAGTAATAGCTACAAAAAGACGTACTAGTAGAGAAACTGGCTTCGTGATAATTCCGATAATTTCTACAGGAACAATAATGGGTAATAGTGGCAGAGGAACTCCCGGTGTCTTAAATATATGACCCCAATATTGTTTATTCCCACTGAAGTTTACAATTAAAAAAGTTGCAATTGCTAACACTGTTGTCACCGCAATATTACCCGTTAGGTTAGCTGCTCCTGGCAACAGACCCAATAAGTTGCCAAACCAGATAAAGAAAAATAGGCTAAGCAAATAAGGTAAATATTTTTCATACTTAGGCCCTATGTTTGGCTTGATGACCTCATCTCTCAAATAAATAATAATTGGTTCGAAAAATGACTGAATTCCTGTGGGAGCCTTCCCAATATTTTTTCTATATCCTCTAGCTACTGAAGTGAATATCAAAATCATAATTGCGGCATTGATAAATAACATTAATACCGTCTTAGTGATGGAAATGTCGTAAATATGAGTCGTGTCATTATCAACAAATGTAATATGACCTTGCACCAATTGATATCCATTGTATGCTACATCATTGTGATCATCACCATAGAAGTTGGAAGAAGAAAATATTTCAAGGCCTCTTTGCTCCGAATATACTATTATGGGAAGGTATAATGTGCCATACTGACCATCTACAAAATGCCAGATATGGTCGTCAATTACATGATGCATTATAAAATCTCCTGGCTTGAATTCCTCTTCATCAGGAGTAGATGCGAATACAGAGTTATTATTTGATAAAGATGCCAGAATGGTAAAGAACGCTACCATTGATGCAAATTTGAGTGATTTTTTTACCTGATGAACAGTCATTAACTTATATAAATCAAGATTGTGTTTTTTCGACTGCAAATGTAGGTATATAGTCAGCAAAAAAAAATAAATTCAAATTTAATTTGGTTGGACTTTAGACTGATGTAAGGCTACTAATTATTGATCGATATTTTCCTGAAAACAAGAGTGACTTCTATTGAGGTATAGCAAATGTATAAGGCTAAAAATAGCACAACATTTGTGTTCGCATTTTCTACATCCAAGTATATAACTCCTGTCATGAAGATCATGAAGACAATTAGCTTCGCAACCATCGAACTCAACACCAACCTTATAAAACGTTCTGGTTTTTTATGTCCGAATACAATCAGTGCTAAAAACACCAATACAGATACTCCGAACACGAAAAAGGTAATGATCCAAAAGAAGGTAGGCTCAACAAGGCCTAAAACAATAATTAGTCCTTTGATGACAGCTGTTGCGATGACCTGCCAAACTACAAGGCGGATGATATCTCTTTTCATTCGTCTGGATTGTCCTTCTGTATTTCACGATATAGCATATAAAAAACTGCTGCTGTTGCTATCAATAAGAATAATATAATGAACAACGGAAATGTTGATTCAAGATAATTGTCGAGCAACCAACCAACATATATAGCAATGCCAAGTGTAAGTACAATCTGGATGGCCAAGCTAGCGTACTTAGCATAGGCATTGTATTGACTACTTCTATTTGGTTTGTCTGACTTCATGTGGAAACCATATTAAAGCAATAAGCCTTGACGGCAATCGTCAAGGCTTATTGTTCAAATTCCTTATTTGAAATTATACTGCTGCTTTAGCAGTTTTCACTTCTTTGAATGCCTTGGCACCATTTTGTCCATTGGATCCAATGTGGATTTCTCCCATTGCTACACCCATCTTACAACTACCATTGAATTTTGCTCCTGAATCTACTATCAACTTTCCGGTAATGATATCTCCATGTACTACAGCAGTAGCCTTCAGTGTCAATACATCTGATATCTCGACTCTGCCTTTCACTTCTCCGAAGATCTCAGCATTCTGCGCGATAATATTACCATCTACATGAGATGACTCTCCGAGCACTACTTTAGACTTAGATTTTACATCTCCAGCTGCACGTCCCTCTATTCTAATATTTCCGTAAGTCTCGATATTACCTGTAAGGATGGTACCCTTACCGATATTATTACTCGAGTTACTGATTTCTTCTGCTATTTTCTTTTCTTCTTTGTTTGCAAACATGGTCATTGTTTTTAAAATGAAACAAAATCTTCAGGATTTACAGGACTACCATCACTCCACAATTCAAAATGTAAATGTGGACCATCAGTCAACTCTCCTGTATTGCCAACTATAGAGATTATTTCCCCTCCGCTCACAAAATTACCAACTTTTTTTAATATTTCAGCATTATGCTTATAAACTGACACTAAATTTCCTCTATGCTGTACAGCTATCACATGCCCGGAATCCTGTGTCCATGAGGCAAATATGACTGTCCCATCTGCTACGCACTTCACTGGTTCGTTCTTTTTGGCGACTACATCTACTCCATAGTGAGCTTCTGTCACATTGTATCTATCAGAAATAAATCCAGTCAATGGTGAATAGAAAAATATCTCATGAAGATCGCTGCTTACGTTGCTAAAAGTGGCTAAAGTCACTCCTGAAGATTCAAATTCCTCTCTAAACTGAGAATCAATTTCTGCCAAATCCTCTTGATTGATAGTTGTTCTATTGATTTGTTCCTCTTCCCCTTCGTCCACAGCATTGTAGTCAAAGGTGACGCTGTCACCCATCACTATCTTTTGGAAGTTGAGAATGAAACGATCCTTTTTCTGCATTTCCAAGTCCAAAGAGTCAATTTTGATGGACAATTCTACCAATTGCTTATTAGCTTCCAATTGAGCATGGCGTGGATCAAACCATTGGTTCAAAAGTGTTCTTACCAAAAACAAACTAATGAATAACATGATCACAAAAATTGTGAATGCCAGTAATATCACTCTGGAATAAGTGAAACTCAAGCTCGTTTTTTCCGCAAAGTTCTCCTCATTACGGATGATCAACAAATACTTGGTAGCTAGTCTACTTGATAAAGTTTTTCTTAACCTCAATTCAATCGTTTTTAGTTGCAACAAAAATAGAGATTCTGACGAATTATATAAACCTTTTTTCGTTTAACGCACAATACTGGCATAACAGACATGTATTTCAGCTCATTATGTTATCAAAAGAGCAGCTAATTATATTAAATCTCGCATTTTTTACGTTTCATTGTAAGTTCTAATGATATACCATCTACGCAGTATAAATAGGCACTATTGCCAGTTATTACTCCTCTTACTTGGGGGTATTATGTTGTCTGCTTGCTCTTCAGAGCGTAATAATCCTATTAGCAAGACATTTCACAATACAACTGCTAGATATAACGCCTATTACTATGCCAAAGAACGAATTAAGGAGATCGAAGGCATTATCAATCAAGGTGAAGAACACAACTACAATGAAGTCTTAAATATCTACCCTAAATTTGACACTACACTATCTAGTTCATATAAAGAACAGACTGAGGATTGCATTAAAAAAGCATCTATAGCCATACAAATCCATAATAACAGCAAGTGGGTGGATGACAGTTATATTTTAATCGGGTTGGCAAGATTCTATGATAGTGATTTTGTGAACGCCATAGAAACACTCAAGTATGTAAATACAAAAAGTGAAGATGATAATGCCCGCCACAAAGCACTTGCCCACCTTCTACGCGTATTTACTGAGTACAAAGAATATAACAATGCCGAAGCCGTAAGCGACTACCTAAAGAAAGAAACGCTAAATCCAGAAAATCATAAATTATTATATCTAAACAAGGCGCATTTGTATCAAATGAAGGGTGATTATGACAACATGGTGCAAAATCTTGTTTTGGCAGCTCCACTATTGTCACATGCTGAAGGGCAAGCACGTATATATTATATCATTGGCCAAATCTACCAGATGCTTGGTTTCGAGTCGGAAGCATATAATAATTACAAATTATGTTTGGCTAACAATCCAGTATATGAATTGTACTTTTATGCCAGACTCAACATCGCTCAAGTAACACAACTATCAAAAACCAGTGATCTAAAAAATATTCGTAAGCATTTCAAAAAACTACTTTCCGACAAGAAAAATAGAGAGTTCAAAGATAAAATTTACTATGAAATGGCAGAGTTCGAGGCTCGCCAAAGCAATATTGACCTTGCACTTGAATACTATACAGCTTCCGCCAATTCGAGTATCAACAATAATCGTCAAAAAGGAATGTCCTACTTGAAACTCGGGATGATCTATTATGATACTTTAAAAGATTATTCAACGGCAAAGGCTTATTACGATAGTACCATCCAGGCACTCCCGACCGATTTTGACAACTACGAAGCCATTAAGCAGCGTAAAGAAGTGCTGGATGAATTTGTCACGCACTTCCAAACTATAGAGCTTCAGGATAGTCTATTGATGTTAGCATCGCTAGATTCTGCTACTTTGATGGCAAAGATTGATCTTATTATAGAAAATGAGGAGGCCGCAAAGAAAATGGCTGAAACAAAGGCAAAACAGAAGGCTGAACGCAATGCTACATATGTTAGTCCATTTGACACAAGCAGTAAAAAGGGGGGTGGATCTTCATGGTATTTCGACAATCCTTCAGCGGTGAGTTTAGGTCAAGCAGAATTCAAGGGAAAATGGGGAAACAGAAATCTTGAAGATCATTGGAGAAGAGCTAACAATACTTCCAGCCTAGATAATAGTGATATCATCAATAGCGTCACTGCTGATAGTGGCGATATTGATGGCAACGAAGACAATGTAACAAACAACACCCCAACAGAGCCAGCTCAATCTAAAGCTTCAAGCCTATATCAACAAATTCCATTGACGCCAGATGCCAAGCAAAAGTCACTAGACCAAATTGAGATTGCGTATTATAAGCTAGGCAGTATCTATCATTTTCAATTGGACGAAAAACATAATGCAGTTGATTCTTTTGAAGAACTACTGTATAGATTTCCAAAAACTGAATATGAGCCGGAAGTACTTTATTTATTATATATCATCGCAAATGATCGATCTGATCTCCATAAAGAAAGGTTGCTTTCCAAATACCCTCGCTCCACATATGCAAAATTGATCGCAAACCCTCAATACACTGAAGAAAGCAATGAAGCCACTGCTCAGCTTAAAGAAAGCTACAAAGAAGCTTACAAATTATACAAGGATGAAAAATATGCAGTCTCAAGAGAAGTGATCAATGATGCGCTGAAAATTCATTCTGAAACGGCCTTTACTCCCAATTTACAACTCCTTAACATATTGTTGACTGGCAAACTAGAAAGTGATGACAAGTACAAATATGAACTTGGGGAGTTTATTAAAGGATATCCAGATAGTGAGATTACTGCGTATGCCATTACTTTACAAAAGTCTGTTGAGGAGTTCAATGTGCGGCAAGAGAAAGCCAAATCCATACAGTATATCCCAAACTTTGATCAAGTGCATTACTTTGTGATGGTCTATGAGTCCAGGCAAAACATTACTGATAAGGTAAATGAAAAACTAAAAGGGTTTAATGACTTAAATTATGGTGATTTACAACTTAACACAGGCACTCTTTCACTTAATGACAAATATTCAATAGCACTTGTTACTGAATTCAGTGGGATCGAAACCTCCCTAAATTATCTCACAAGGTATGATGAAGTAAAACAGGCCTTTGAAATACTGTCCAATTCTAAAATTGATACTTTTGTGATTACCAAAGACAATTTTGGTATCTTGTATAAGAGTGGTGGGGTGAAAGAATATTTAAAGTTTTTTAGTCAAAATTATTAACAATGTTCCTCGATATATTTTTAAAAAAAAGTAAGAAATTCAGAAAACTGATCATCGTGTTTTGGTTTTTCTTTATAGGAGCATTTATAGTATTGCCTTTTTACATATACTCTGTAAGTGTCGATATGGGGGGACTCTATGGTGCTATGCCTAGCCTCAAAGCACTCGAAAATCCCGAGAATGATTTATCTTCTGTATTACTCTCTGCTGACAACGTAGTGCTAGGTAAGTATTTTCGCGTCAACAGAAGCAACGTGGAGTTTGAAGATTTGTCGCCTGCCCTCATCAATACCTTAATAGCCTCGGAAGACCATCGTTTTTACGAACATGCTGGGATAGACTTTTATGGACTATTAAGAGCTGTATATGGTACCATAACTTTCAATTTTGCAGGTGGAGGTAGTACTATCACTATGCAACTGTCTGAGAACTTATTCAAGAACATGACCGAGACAGATGGCAAGCTCATTGGTGTCAAAGGCATCGGGAAAGTTATTATCAAAACAAAGGAGTGGATTATAGCTACTCAGCTAGAGAGAAATTTCACTAAAGATGAAATCTTCGCGATGTACCTGAATACTGTCGCGTTCGGCAGCAATGCATTTGGCATCAAAGCTGCTGCCCAAACGTTCTATGGCAAATCACCTTCTGAATTAAATTACAATGAATCTTCAGTTCTGATAGGTTTATTGCAGGCTGTCACCAAGTTTAATCCCGTATTAAATTATGACAACTCGTTTACAAAGAGAAATCAAGTACTCGGAAAAGTATTTCGTCATGGCCATTTATCAGAAGAAGAATATGACTCCATATCCTCAAGTCCAATAGACTTAACCAAATACAAGGTTTCTAATCAAAATAAAGGTTTGGCTACCTATTTCCGTACGGTCATCAGAACAGATCTAATGAGGTGGGCGAAAAATAACGACTATGACCTCTGGGAGGATGGACTCAAGATTTATACAACAATCGACAGCCGCATGCAGCAATATGCTGAGCAGGCTATAGAAAATCACATGGCAGATCTTCAAAAGCTATTCGTAGATCATTGGAAAGGAAAAAATCCATGGCTGGACGATGATGGCAAGGTGATTAAAGGTTTCTTGAAAAGAAGAATTCAGCAAACATCTCATTACAAACACCTTGTTAAAAAATATGGGGAAGACTCCGATTCTGTGAATATTGTATTGAACCTTCCAAAGAAGATGAAAGTCTTCTCTTGGGAAGGAGAAATAGACACCACGCTAAGCCCAATGGACTCTTTGCGATATTACAAGCACTTTTTACATGCTGGGTTTATGTCAATGGATCCACATACAGGAAGTATCAAGGCATGGGTCGGTGGTATCGACCATAAATATTTCAAATATGACCATGTGCGACAAGGTACTCGTCAACCGGGATCTACTTTTAAACCTTTTGTATATGGAACAGCCATAGAAAATGGATATAGTCCATGTTATCCATTGCCAGATGTACCGGTAACCTTCCCTGTAATTGGTGATCCGCCAACATGGACTCCTCCAAACTCTGATGGTAAATATTCTGGTGATAATTTAACTATTCGCAAGGCAATGGCAAACTCCGTTAATTCCATTACTGCCAATATGATGAAGCGTGTAGGGTCTCAAACAGTGGTGGATTTTGCACACAGAATGGGAATCACCAGTAGATTAGATGCCGTTCCTTCTTTGTGCTTAGGGACAAGTGATGTGACGGTATTCGAGATGGTGGGCGCTTACTCAACCTTCGCCAATGAAGGAGTCCATACCAAACCATATTTCATCACGCGTATTGAGGATAAAAATGGCAATGTCATTCAAAATTTTGTCCCTGAAACTAAACAAGCCATCAGTGAAGAGACCGCCTACCTTATGCTTCACATGCTCAAAGGAGGAATAGAAGAAGTCGGGGGAACATCAAGAGGGCTTAGTCAGGCAGTAAAAGAAAATAACGAGATAGGAGGTAAGACAGGCACTACCAATAACGCATCAGATGGTTGGTACATGGGAGTCACCAAAGACTTAGTCACTGGTGTTTGGGTCGGTGGTGATGAGCGAAGTATTCATTTCCGTAACTGGTACATGGGGCAAGGCGGTAGAACTGCACGCCCTATCTGGGACAAATACATGCAGAACATCTATGCAGATTCACTCTTAGGGTATGAAAAGGGTGAATTTAGAAAACCTCCAATGGGACTCAGCGTAGAAATTGACTGTTCGAGATATGAAAATTTGGATGTTGGAGATGAAAGTGATTCACTTTTTGTTGATACTCCTCAAATGGATCCAGATGACATTTTCTAATTAGGCAGTATCGAGCAATGCAAAATCAAATGCTTGCCATCGACCAAGTAAAACAATTGCCTTCACAACCAGGCATCTACAAATACTATAACAAAAATGCAGCGCTTATTTATGTAGGTAAGGCTAAGAATATTAAGAAGAGAGTCGGTAGTTATTTCAATAAATCTAATCAGCACAACCGCAAGACGCTCAAACTTGTTTCTGAAATTTCTAAAATAGACTACACCATCGCTCATTCTGAGTTTGATGCACTGCTGCTTGAAAACAATCTGATCAAGCAAAACCAACCCAAGTACAACATCCTCTTAAAAGACGATAAGTCATTTCCTTATATATGTGTTCTCAATGAGCGATTTCCACGAGTTATTTCTACCAGAAGAGTTGACCACAGTAAAGGAACTTACTATGGCCCCTATTCGAGTGTGGTAGCCATGAACAGTGTGTTAGATTTAGTAAGGAAATTGTATACCATCAGAACTTGTAAGTATAATCTCAGTGAAAAAAACATTGCTGCTAATAAGTTTAAAACCTGCCTAGAATTTCATATTGGTAATTGTAAGGGGCCTTGTGAGGGATTGCAATCGGAAGAGGATTACAACGAGGATATCACACAGGTAAAACACATCCTCAATAGCAACTCTACTTTCACAAAACGCCATTTTACAGAGAAAATGAACATTCATGCTCAAGCCATGGAGTTCGAGCAAGCCCAACAATACAAAGCCAAAGTCGACCTGCTCAATAAGTTTCAAACGAAAACCATGGTAGTCAATAGTCAGGAATCCAATCTTGATATTTTCACTATCATCTCAGACGAACAACAGGCTTACGTGAATTATCTTCGAATTAATCACGGCATGCTCAATTTCACACAAACCACAGAAATCAAGAAAAAGCTGAATGAAGCAGATGGCCAACTATTAGCGCAGTATGCCTTTGATATTCGTAAACAAGTAGGCAGTGCGAGCAAGATCATCCTATCCAATATTCCTATTGCATCTCTCTCCGAAGACACCAAAAACATTGTACCTAGAATTGGTGAAAAGAAGAAACTGATAGCCATGTCCATTAAGAATGTACTTCACTTTAAAAAGGACAGGCTTCAACAAAAAGAAAAAATTAAGGATAGAAACAATGAAGTTGTGAGGCTTCTTCAAAAAGAGCTCAAGCTACTTTCACCACCTGATCACATCGAGTGCTTCGACAATTCCAACATTCAAGGTACTAATCCGGTGGCCGCAATGGTCTGTTTCAGAAATGGCAAGCCTTCTAAAAAGGACTATCGCCATTACAATATAAAAACAGTGATAGGCCCAGATGACTTTGCATCTATGTATGAGGTGGTCAAACGTAGGTATTCCAGACTAGCCAACGAAAATAAGAAGCTTCCCAAACTAGTGCTCATCGATGGAGGCAAAGGGCAATTGAGTAGTGCTGTAAGTGCATTGAAGGACATCAACCTCTATGGTCAAATCCCTATTATTGGTATCGCAAAGCGGCTTGAGGAAATATATTTCCCAGAGGATCAGTACCCATTACACATCAGTAAGAAATCACCTTCTCTGAAATTACTTCAGCAGCTGAGAGATGAAGCCCATCGCTTCGCTATCACCTTTCACAGGTTGAAACGCAGCAATAATAGCTTCACTACTGAACTAGAGGAAATCCCGAACATTGGTAAAAAAACGGCTGACTTATTGTTAAAAACTTTCAAGTCAGTGAACAAAATCAAAGCAGCTAATTTAGATGAACTTTCTGGGATAGTAGGCCAAAAGAAAGCCACAATCATAAACAACTTCTTCACAAAAAAAGGAGAGCTTTAACAAGCTCTCCTTTTTGATATATTCGAAATATAATTAGTCTAGTATTCCCAAAGATGATGTTCTTTCTCCATCAATTGTAAATCTAACCACTCAGAAGCCATTATACCCTCTTTACGAGTAGTGTAAATATCTACGATATCCAAATCGTCAGGATTCTCTACTTTCACCAATACGCCATGGAATAATCTTAATATAAATGCGTCTGCAAAATTTTTGTTTTCAGCACTGTTATACCTGTTAAACCACACGGCTTCTTTTGGATGGTTTCTAAAAACTTTCATCAAGTCTTTATAGCTGAATACGGCCACCTCATTATCAACACCATTGAGTGTTTCTGAACCAGGAACAATTACTTTGATGGCTTGAATATCATAGTACAATCGAGAACGTCTCTTATCAAAAATACGATCCTCCATCATTCTGAGCACACTGATTTGGCTAGGGAAGTAAATATCCGCTTTACCGGCTGTCTCATCTGACTCCCAATCATCTGGTGCTGTATCAGGAGTTATTCCTACGTTTTCATCGTAAAGACTCGTATAGGCTGTACCATTATACATGATCTGATCACCTTCATAGTATTCTGCATCCGGATCCCATGGATCAATTTGATCAGCCTCAGTCGCAACCAGTCTTTTGAGAAATTCATCCTTAGTCATCGTGCTAGTCAACGAATCATTCAAATATATTTTATCCAACTCACCTGATACTACTGCATCATAGATCAGTTTAGATAGTTGTCCGTTTTTCGCAAAGAAACCCTTGTTTTGCTTCTCACTCAAGTCTATTCGCATCCATACGCGTCTCTTGAACAATTGTTCATACTTAGGAATTGGATCAACAGAATTAGGGTTGTACTGATCATTCGCCTCCTGCGCACAAAGTGAAGAAATAGATAGTAAGCCTACTAACGAAAACACAAATATATTTCTCAAAATTCTCATAACACTTTTTAATCTAACTGATTCGTTTTACTGCAATCTAATGCAACGGTATTCGATAAATTTCATTCTTGGCAGGTACACGCTCTTTCTTTTTCTGATAAGTCGTTCTTTCCACCTTCTTAATTTCTATTACTAATATATCTCCTGGTCTAGCTTGTGAAGCGTAAGCAGCCAGATTGATTTTTTGTTTCTTAATAGTTTCTCTTTTGACTGGACGTGTACCTCTTGCTAAGATAATCTCAACTTCCCTGATTCTATACTTAGCATCCTTTGGCACTTCTGCAGCAAAGTTTGCCTCTGCCACTGCCGCAATATCCAATGATCTAAACGAAGTGGCTTTTATTCCATTCTTCATATCAATGTCCTTACCTCTTGTTTTGAAAGTATATGACGGTAGCGGTGGTTTTTTAACACTAAACGTTTCAGTACCCAAATTACTTCCTCCATTGGTTACCGTAAGTTTCACTTTGCTTCTGCCTGTAGGGATTATCGTCACAGCTCCTGTCTTACTCCCTTTGATAACTGTAGCTTCTTTAGACGAAAATGAAGGATTGTAACTAGTTCCTAAAGCTGGCACTTGAATATTCAAGTCATTACCACAATTCATGTATAAAGCTGACAATGCAGCCGATCTTACTTGAATTACAGGTTTTACCACTTGATAGTTGTGCTTGATCTTATAAGTAGAATCATTCAATTCTATCTCAGCCTCAAATGAAGCGTTAGCCATCAAGGTCTTAGGATCATAGTTACTGCCTCTAGCAGTAAACTCAATTTTACCATACTTGATACCAGTAACCTCATCTGCCAATACAGCAACTTCTTTACCGTTATACATGAACTTAGGACTGATAGAAGATGATGACGCTGCTAAGAATAAATCAGCCTCAAATTTGGCTCCAGAAGCAACTATATTTGAATTAGGTCTTACCAACGGCACAATTTGATCAAATGATACATCTTTAGCACCGACTTCTTCAGCGATGTCTTCCAAGGCTTTTTGTTCGTACCTTAACACCTCAGACTCCAAATGACTTATAGTTGCCATTCCAGCAGCTGTAGGCGTATGACCGAAATAATAATCGGTAAAATCCTTCATATTCTGATTAGGATCGTTTTTCGCTACCTCAATTTGATTCGCTGGTTTTGCCAATGGTTCAAACTCGTCACCGGCCAATACAGATAGTTCCTCTGCATATTTGTTGAGTTCCTCCTCTAATTCCTCACCGTGACCCTTGTTGATCATGTAATTACTTACAATATCGAAATCCTTGATCCCTATAAGCTGTCCAGTTTCGGCATCTCTGCCACCAGTGATTTCTACAAATTCTAGACGTAAAGCACCCAATGTTTCTAAAGTCGCATTAGTCATTTCACGAACCTTCTGGGCTTTAGCCAATGCTTTGACATCAGCCGCTCTATTTCCCTTCTTTTCAACTTCTTTGGATATAGCATCTAGCGTGCCCGTATTTTTGATATTAATCTCATCGGCAGCACTGTTTAATGCTTCATCAATAAATACAAACTTGTCCAGTACCGCGTTACTTACTTGAAGCGCGAGAAGCGCAGTAAGTACGAGATACATCATCCCGATCATCTTTTGCCGTGGTGTTTCCTTTCCTCCTGACATAATTTTTGTTTTTGTTAATTAAAAAATTTAATTAAATCCGGATGTGTATTACGAGTTAGATCCACCTCCTGAAGTAGATCCGCCTCCAGAAGTAGCTCCACCTTTCATTGCTGTCAGCATACTTCCGTATACATTGTTCAACGCAGTGATGTTACCTGTAAGTTTACCTAGTTCATTAGTGAACTGTTGAGAATTCGCGCCAACTTTAGACATGCCTTCCATAGCTCCTGTCAAGTTAGTGTAGAATTTGTTCATTGCCTTTACATGCGTGTCAGCATCTTTCAATTCCAACTCATATACGGCATTCAATGCACCCAAGTTCTTAGTAACTTCCTGAATCTGTGTATGGTATTCTTTAGCATCTTTAGAAGCATTGGCCATTTCTGACATTGCTCCTGCTGTAGTCGCATAAGATTTGTTCATTTCCAATAAAGACCTTGAAGCTGAACTCACATTTTTTGCATAGTCATTAGTTGCTACTGCCGCGTCTGATAAATTGGACATCTTAGAAGCAGAATCTGCCATGCTTCTCATTCCTTTACCAAGGCTTTCTATCAACTCAGGCCCAACTTTGCCTTTTTCAAGCATGTTATCCAAATCTTGCGTAACAGAACCGCCAGATTTCTTATTAGCTATCCTAGGAGCAGCCGAAGGGCCATCATAGTCTTGCGCCAATTCTGGGTAAACTTTCGCCCAATCTGGTTCTGCATGAGGTGGCTCGAAAGCACTCAAAAAGAAAATAGCAGCTTCCACACTCAAACCTATCATCAACATTTCGTTGGCTCCAGTTAAGTGAAGGATTTTAAATAGTGCTCCTACAATTACCACTGCTGCACCTATACCATATACTTTCGGCATTATGGTAACATATAATAGTTCTATGAATCCGCCTTTCTTTTTACTCATTGTTCTAAGATTTTAGTTAATAATGAATGCAATTAATGTTATGTACTAAATATATAAGTTTTAATCTAAATATTAAAATTCTGCGCCTGATGATCTTCCTAAATGCGTCATCGCGTTTCTGAATCCAATATATGCTCTGGTAGAGTCTTTAAATTCGTAAGTCCTGGTACCTGTTTCCAAGTAATACGCTACGTCTTTCCAAGATCCTCCTCTTGCTACTTTTCTATGTTCATCTTCATCGAAGAATGTTGGGTTCAAATCCCACACTAATGGAACTGATGCAGGGTTGAAAGCATCTTCACACCATTCGGACACATTACCAGCCATATCGAATAAACCATAATCGTTAGGGAAGTAAGACTGAACTGGTGCCGTATAAGCAAACCCGTCATCGTAGAAGTTACCACGACCAGGTTTGAAGTTAGCAAGCATACATCCTTTGGCATTCCTCACATATGGATTGCCCCATGGATACTTTGCCATATCTCTTCCTCCTCTTGCAGAATATTCCCATTCTGCTTCAGATGGCAATCTAAATGACGGCATAGGCACTTCACCTACACTAGTTCTGTAGTCATTCCAATATTGTGTTCTCCACTTACTGAAGTACTTGGCTGCTTCCCAATCGACTCCTACCACTGGGTAGTCATCATAACCTGGGTGCCAGTAATAGTAATCTTGTAGAGGATCTCCTAAGTGGTGTGCAAAATCTTTGACCCATACAGTAGTGTCAGGATAGTACTCTTCTTTAATAAGGTCTTCTCCCAATACACTCACGGAGTCTTCCAATAAGTGATCTATGAATTGTCTGTATTCATTATTAGTGATTTCAGAATCATCCATATAGAATGAACCAATCGTCACTTGTTTGTTAAAATTGATTTGGGTAGCCGCTGGATCTTCGTCAGCTTGACCCATGTGAAATGTTCCGGCTGGAATTGGCACCATACCATATGGAAGAGACATCACCCATCCCTCTCTACCAGCGACACCTACTAACTCACCACCATCACCGCCAGCACCGCCACCGAGACCTAACAATCCACAACCTCCAAGAGAAAAAGTGATTAACACCAATAAAAGGCTAGTATACCTTCTCGTGATAAAGTTTTTATTCATAACACTCTTTTTTTATAATTTATACTGACTGTATAAATTAAAGCCAACGATACTCAATTAATTAAAAAAAATATAACTCCGTTATTTGCGATACAATATCTACAAAATTGTAAGATTAAAAAACTACTTACTCACAAATTGTATATTTTATATCAATATGCAAAAATTAATTCAACAAATATTAATGTCTGAACCTAGGGGTTCTAACGATCTTTTTACCACCACCAGGACTTACTGGAAGCGTATATTTCAACATGATCTCATGTGAAGTAGGCTGCTTCGCTTCCTGTGCCTTCACAACATAACCAAACGCATAGCCTAGACCCAACGAACGATCCTTTAAGAAATTGTATCCAAAGATAGCATTGATGTCTTCCCCTTGTCTAAAAGACAATCCGCCCCACATTTTATCTTTGTAGTCTACATAACCCCCAATTGTAAAATTGAATTGATTGAAGTCAGTTTGCACAAGAAACGATGGTCTTAGTGTAATGTCGAAATTGACTTTATAGATGTATCCAAAAGTTAGGTATGAATGATTTTCTAAAGGATTTCTCTGTTCAGAAACTCCAAAATCAAATTCTGATTTTAGCAGGTGGGTGAAACTAACTCCAACATAATATTTCTCTGTACGAAACAGTGCTCCAGCAGCAAGATCAGGTCTCACTTGCGATTCTTTTCCAGATTGTCCATTCAACAAAGGATCTTCTGGATGTATGAAACGGTAAAGATCATAATCTATGGACTGGGAATACATCCCCACTTTAAACCCAACACTCAACTTAGATTTCTTAATGCCTAGGTGATAGGCAAATGATGATTGTATCTGGAGATTTGTAAGAGGTCCTAATTTGTCGTTGACAACATTGAGCCCAAAACCACTTGCGCCAGGTATTATTCTGTATATAGGAGCTGTCATGCTCAACACTTGTGTCTGTGGAGCTGTACCATCATCGAAAGTCGCCTGATATCCCAACCACTGACTACGATATAATGCGGAAACCTTAGTAACCCCTTCAGCACCAGCAAAAGCAGGGTTGTAGTAAAGGTTATTGAACATGTATAGGGTGAGCTGTGGGTCTTGCTGGGCATACGCCACATTACCTATCCATGAGGCAATGGTAAAAAATAAAACGTACCGAATGTTCCTCATATACTTCTAAAGCAAATCTAAATATAATGCTTTTTAATGCAGAGTATCAAATTTAATGAAAAACTTCTGATTGATTCTTCGACAAAACCTCAATAAATAGAGACGAAACGCACATTGTGTTCCTATAAGCTGTTTACTTTTTTGATATACAACTCTAGTGCACCTGTCATAGATGGTGCATTTGGAAGCGGTGCCTCTATATCTAGTTTCAAAGAAGCATCTCTAACTGCCTTAGCCGTAGTAGGCCCAAAAGCTGCAATTCTTGTATCATTCTGCTTGAAATCAGGGAAGTTCATCATTAATGAACTTATGCCAGAAGGACTGAAAAAAGCAATAACATCATATGATACATTATCTAAATCCGAAAGATCACTAGCAACCGTTCTATAAATTATGGCCTCAGAAAAATTGTAGTCATTATTCCTTAAAAATTCGGGAATCTCATCTTTACGAATATCAGAACAAGGAAAAATATATTTTTCGTTCTTGTGTTTTTTAAGAATTTCTAACAAATCAGTAGCCGTACGCAACCCTGTGAATATTTTTCTTTTACGAATCACTATATACTTCTGTAGATAGTTAGCAGTCTGCTCTGAGATACAGAAGTATTTCATATCTGCTGGCATCTCAATCTTCAATTGAGCGCACATACTGAAAAAATGATCAACAGCATTGCGACTTGTGAAAATCACCGCAGTATGATTTAGAATATCAATTTTCTGCTTTCTAAATTCCTTCAGTTCAACAGGATCAACTTGAATAAACGGTCTGAAATCAACTTCGATGTCGAATTTTTCTGCCAGTTTATAATATGGTGACTTATCGTCTTTTGGCTCGGGTTGAGAAACTAAAATACGCTTTACTGGTTTCAAAACTTCACTTACTGCATTCCCCATATTTACCAATTTCTTTTGCGCTTAGAGCTATGTTAAAAAAGTAATCTTAATTAAAATAATAGCCGGTATTATTTCTGTCGCGCAAAGGTATGAAAATAAATGAAACATTCTATAGGTACTCAGCTTGATTAACTTAAAGGAGATTATCAGTGATTTGACTACCAACAAAATAATAACAATATTTCTCAGCCAGGCAAAGAGCATAACATGCTGAAATCCGAATATTATTATCAATTCGATGGCTAACAAGAAAAATAATATCACCATGGATATCCTTACATGATTGTAGAAGTGTATTTTAGAAGCTCCCCTAAAGTCAAATAGCCTTGTGAAGGACTTGACTAAAAGATATTTACTAAACACCAATATGTATAGTGTAAGCACTAACACAAGCCATTTGACAAAAAATAGAAACACATAGTCACTTTGAAAGTATGCTGAGATGGGCCAAGAAAAATCGGACAAATAAAATAATCCAAGAATACATGTTGCTCCCAAGGTTGCATAAACCAATGTAATAGTCAAAGTTCCTTTCTCGAATGGGCGTAGCTTATAAATCGCATCACCTTGATCTTTGAGTGATAGTATGCGAGACCACTTCATATAAGCTCTCCAAATATCACTATGCGCAGCTTTCACATATACAAGAATCACAAGAATAGTCAACACAAGTATTAACAGGATATTCTCAAAGTCACTATCAACTCTACTATTTGGGTAAGCCGTTGTTTTCACTAGTGGTGAAAACAACGGCTTTATAATTTTTGAATTTTTGACGATGGCATCATCAACGTTGAGCAGCATGATAGTCATTTGCTCACTATCAATTCCATATGCCAAAAACAGGCTATCTATCGAATAGGAAATACGTTTATCCTTGTTCACCAAACCAATTATTTGATCCTCAATAAATATTGATGTATTCGCATTGACACTCATCTGCAGTATTGCGGAATCTGGTTGACTTCTATCAATGGTTAAAAAGATTTCTGTATTTGTTTTAGATAGATTGTAGGATTGATGTCTTTGATTTTTATCAAAGTAGTACCAACTATCATCCAACTGCTTATGTGTTTGAAATTGTTGTGCATCCGCACTTCCTACACTAAACAATGCGGCAAACAAAATGCTAAATAATAGTTTGTAACCCATGCTCATATTTGAAAGTGCCAATATATTAGATTTCTATTGATTAACGCGTTAGATTATGAGAAGACAATCTCTCATCTTGATAAATAATCATTTAGCTTTACATCAAAAAAATGGCTGGCGTCTATCTCCATATTCCATTTTGCAAACAGGCTTGTCATTATTGTGACTTCCATTTTAGCACTAACACAAGTTCGCAGAAGCGCATGGTAAATGCTATCTCACAAGAACTTATTTTACAGAAAGATTATCTAGGTAACGATAAAGTTGAGACCATTTATTTTGGCGGGGGCACACCATCACTGCTTTCAGCAGAGGAACTGAGACACTTACTTGAAACAATCAATAACAATTTTGAGATTTCATCCTCTCCAGAAATAACACTAGAAGCCAATCCTGATGATCTGAATTTTCAAAAACTAAGAAATCTGGCTAAGGTGGGAATCAATAGATTGAGCATTGGTATTCAGTCCTTCAACAATGAGCAACTGTCTTATTTGAACCGTGCTCATAATAGCCAAGAGGCCAAGGACTGTGTGGGCAATGCCAGAGAAGTAGGAATTGACAACATCAGCATTGATCTCATTTACGGTATCCCGAGTAACAACCATGATAACTGGAACAATAATTTAGCGCAAGCACTAGCGTTACATCCTACTCATATTTCCTCATACTGTTTAACTATTGAAAATAAAACTGCCTTCGGAAGTTGGCTGAAGAAGGGTAAAATCCAACCTATCAATGAAGAGTATGCTGCGCAGCAATTTGAAATATTGCTCTCCACTCTCGATGATAATGGCTACGAGCAATATGAAATTTCTAATTTCTCTCTGCCAGATCAGCATTCCAAACACAACAGTAATTATTGGAAGCATGAAAAGTATCTAGGCGTGGGTCCCAGTGCCCATTCTTACAATGAAATTAACCGCCAATTCAATATTTCTAATAACGCAAAGTATATGGATGCAATTGAGCAGTCAGAAGTTCCATTTAATTTAGATGAGCTTGCGCATAAAGATCATATCAATGAATACTTGCTCACATCTCTTAGAACCAAATGGGGAGTTGATTTGAATAAGCTTAAGGAAAAATATCAAGCAGATCTGCTAAATGCTAATCAGGGTTACATCCAGGATCTTCTTAATAAAGGCCTTGCTTCAAGCAACAATAATACATTGATATTGACCAATAAAGGAAAACTTTTTGCAGACAAAATAGCCTCTGATCTATTTTTCATGTAAAATTGAATATGATCATTCAAATAACTCATTCGGGACATTCATTCTCCGCTGACCTCGACCAACCTATAGATATCTCTCTTCCTGTTAAAAATGGAGATGATAACCCAAACTGTTTTTGGGCAGAACCAGTTGAGATCACCACAATCTCAGTTGGTGACTTTGTAGGGAGTGTGGCACTAGGAGGAAGCACTAACTATCAAAGACTCTCAATGACGCCTCACGGGAATGGAACTCATACCGAATGCTATGGTCATATCTCTGCTGACCCAAATGGCACAATGGATCAATGTCTGAATAAATTTCATTTTGTAGCAGCATTAGTTTCAGTGTCATTAACCCCACTTGACAATGGCGATCAAATTGTGGCATACAAGGACTTCGTTACTGCGCTCGAAGGTCGCAATGTAGAGGCAGTGATTGTCCGCACACTGCCCAATAACCCCTCGAAGAAACTTCGTAAGTATTCTGGAGCCAACCCTCCTTACCTCGATCCCCTGATCACTCAGTATTGTGCAAATCATAATATTGAACACTTGCTGGTAGATCTTCCCTCTGTAGATCGAGAAATGGATAGTGGAAGACTCTCTGCACACAAAAACTTTTGGCAGACAGAAGGGGCTATTAGAAAAAATGCTACAATTACAGAATTAATCTATGTTCAAGAAAATGTCCGAGATGGATTGTATCTGTTAAATATTCAAATCCCGAGCATTGTCCTGGATGCGATTCCAAGTAAGCCAGTAATATATCCCCTTCAAGAACGTTTATAAATTGATATAAAAAAATTATATTTGATTCCATAATCAACTAGTATCAATGGGCGAAAAGGAAAAAAAAGCATACATGCTATTAAAATCTGTGATTTTCCATTATCACGGATTGGATGAAGATGAGGTTGCAAACCTCAATGAAACTGCAGATGAAATAGATGCGCATAAAGAATTAAAGTGGGCTGAAGATTTCATAACAACCGATCACCTTTCTGCATTTGATAGGGCTCGTGAATACCTCAATGGAATTATTGGTGATTTTCCTAAAGCCAAACGTACAGAGTACATTCATCTTGTATGGCAGGCAAACATGCTAAAAGGGTTTATCACGGAGATGGAGGCCACCGCGATGTTGAAATTTGCGCAGGACTGGAAGGTGCAGGATGAACTCATCGCCCTAGTCAAAAAACAATAGTCTTCATAATTTCATACTATGAAAAAGATCTTACTTTTCTTTTTGGGGTGCACCGCATTTTTTCAAATACGGGCTCAACAAGACTTGTCATATTACCTACCAACGGATGTTACGTACAATCCTGATATTCCTACTCCAGAAGAAGTCATTGATCATCAAGTAGGCGAATGGCATATCAGTCATGACAAGCTCATGAAATATATGATGGCGCTTGCACAGGCTTCTGATCGCATTACCATCCAAGAACATGGTAGAACTTTTGAAAATAGACCGCTGATCTCATTGACTATTACTTCTCCAAGTAATCAGCAAAACATCACACAGCTAAGATCTGGTCATTTAAAGCTGTCTAATCCTAAAGCGTCCGCTAATCTTCAGACCGAAAATATGCCTCTTGTAGTCTATCTAGGATATAGTGTCCATGGCAACGAACCAAGTGGCAGCAACTCTTCGCTATTAGTGGCTTATCATCTTGCAGCGGCACAGGGTGCTGATATAGACAACCTTCTAGAAAACACTATTATTATTCTAGACCCAAGCCTCAACCCAGATGGACTTAATCGTTATGCTTCTTGGGTAAATTCTACAAAAAACAGTTATCCATCAGCTGATCCGAACGATATAGAGCATGATGAACCGTGGCCCGGTGCCAGAACTAATCACTACTGGTTTGACTTGAACAGAGACTGGCTGCCAGCACAACTACCTGAGTCGCAAGCAAGGCTTACCAATTATCATTCTTGGAAACCAAACATTCTGACTGATCATCATGAGATGGGAACCAACAACACCTTTTTCTTTCAACCAGGAATACCAAGCAGAAATAATCCTTTGACCCCTAAAAAGAATTATGAATTAACGGGAGAAATAGCTAAGTACCACTCAAGGGCATTGGATCAAATTGGGTCTTTGTACTACAATAAGGAAAGTTTCGATGATTTTTATTACGGAAAAGGCTCTACCTATCCAGATGTCAATGGTAGTGTGGGAATACTTTTCGAACAGGCACGAGTTGAAGGGCAGGTACAAGAAAGTGCTAATGGATTGCTCACTTTTCCTTTTGCTATACGCAATCATTTCGTCACCTCACTCTCTACTTTGAAAGCAGGGCAAGCCAACAGAGTCGACATGCTTAATTATCAACGTGACTTCTATAAGTCAGCC
>Ga0209634_1000160_pt1 | contig 52810 bp, 37 predicted proteins | sample LinPmetageLP40_FD_184043 | JGI IMG/M metagenome (GOLD analysis project Ga0209634, IMG submission 184043) | Marine viral communities from the Pacific Ocean - LP-40 (SPAdes) (version 2) | ecosystem: Environmental > Aquatic > Marine > Oceanic | place: Pacific Ocean | collected 2010-08-26
TGACGGCAGCGCAGGTCAACGATCAGTTGCGGGCCACCAACATCGACCTGGGCGGCGGATCGGGCGATCTGGCGGGGCAGGAATATGCGATCCGCACGCTGGGGTCGGCGGCGACGGTGGAGGATCTGGCTGCGACTGCGATCCAATTGCCAGGTGGGCGCACCGTGCGTCTGGATGAACTGGGGCGTGTGCTTGACGGCGCTGCCGAGCCGGAGAGTTTCGCCATGGTCGGCGGACAACCCGTCGTCGCCTTTGCGGTCTTCCGGGCCACTGGAGAATCCGACCTGACGGCGGGCGATAACGCCAAGGCCGCACTTGAGGATATCAAGTCCAATTACCCGAATGCGACCTTCACCCTGATCGACGATGCGACGATCTATACGTCGGGCAACTATAATTCGGCGATGGAGACGCTGTACGAGGGCGCGGCGCTGGCAATCATCGTGGTGTTCCTGTTTCTGCGCAACTGGCGCGCGACGCTGATCACCGCCGTCGCGCTGCCGTTGTCGATCATACCGACCTTCATCGTGATGCAGATGCTGGGCTTCTCGCTCAACACCGTATCACTTCTGGGGATCACGCTGGTGACGGGGATTCTGGTCGACGACGCCATCGTCGAGATTGAAAACATAGTCAGACACATCAACATGGGCAAACCGGCATATGAGGCCACCGAAGAAGCGGCGAGCGAGATCGGCCTGACCGTCATTGCCATCAGCTTCACCATTGTCGCCGTATTCGCACCTGTCAGTTTCATGTCCGGTATCGCCGGGCAGTATTTCCGTCAGTTCGGCCTCACGGTCGCAGTCGCTGTGCTGTTCTCGCTGTTGGTGGCGCGGCTGGTGACGCCGATGATGGCGGCATATTTCCTGCGCGACGCGCCCGAACCCGACGAGGAAAAGGACGGCCTCCTGATGCGCGGCTATATGCACATGCTGCGCTGGACGTTGCACAACCGGGCCATCACGCTGCTGGCCGGGCTGGGCATTTTCGCTATCTCGATCTGGTCGGCGACCCTGCTGCCGACCGAATTCATCCCGCCCTCGGACACCGGACGCGCGCAATTGTCGCTGGAGCTGCCGCCCGGTGCGCGGATGGAGGACACCCGCGCCACCGCCCGAGCCGTGACCGAACGGCTGAAGGGAATTCCCGAAATCGAAGTCGTGTTCGTCAACGGCGAGACGCGTGAAGCGACCGTAACCATCGGGTTCGGGTCAAAATCGGATCGCGAGCGGTCGAGCTTCGATATCATCGACGATATTGAAGCGCGGGTCGCAGGCTTTCCTGACGTGCGGCTGTTCGTGCTGGGGGAAAACGGCACGCGCGATATTCAGATCAGCGTGTTGGGCGACGACGCCGCAACGACCGGAGCGGCCGCGCGCCGCTTGGCCGAAGCCATGAACGATCTTCCCGAAGTGCGCGGCGCATCATCCGAGGCATCGTTGGTCCGACCGGAAATCCAGATCACTCCTCGCCCCGAACTGGCGGCGCAGATGGGCGTAACCGCAGCAGCACTGGCGTCGACAATCCGGATCGCGACCATCGGCGACAGCGAGGACAATGCGGCAAAATTCAACGCTGGCGATCGGCAAATTCCGATTCTGGTGCGACTGGAACGCGACGTGCGCGAAGACCTGTTCCGCATGTCCGGTATCCGCATTCCCAGCAATACCGGTGCGCCTGTGCCTTTGGGCGTGGTGGCAGAGGTTGCACTGGCCACCGGACCGACGCTGGTGGAACGCTATGATCGCCAGTATCGCACCACGGTCGAAGCAGACCTGGAGGGCGATGCCCTGTTGGGTCCTGCGACCGCCGCCGTCACCCGCGTCAGCCAGGAAATCACCTTGCCCGAAGGCACCCGCGTCCAGGCGGGCGGCGATGCAGAGATCATGGGCGAGGTCTTTACCCAGTTCGGCCTCGCCATGGGGGCGGGCATACTCTTCGTTTATGTCGTGCTGGTTCTGCTGTTTTCGTCGTTCCTGACGCCGATCACGATTCTGGCGTCGCTGCCGCTGGCCATCGGCGGAGCGATCTTTGCTCTGTATCTCTACGGTGCTGGCATCGGCCTGTCCGTGGTGATCGGCTTCCTGATGCTGATGGGCATCGTGACAAAGAACGCGATCATGCTGGTGGAATTCGCATTGGATGCCATTTCCCGCGGGTCCAGCCGCGATGCCGCCATTCTGGACGCCGGACACAAGCGGGCGCGGCCCATAATCATGACGACTATCGCGATGACCGCGGGCATGGTCCCCTCGGCATTGGCCCTGGGCGAAGGCGGCGAGTTTCGCGCGCCCATGGCCATCGCGGTGATCGGCGGGCTTTTGCTGTCGACACTGCTGACGCTGATCTTCGTGCCGTCGCTCTTCAGCCTCGTGAACGGCCTGCGCGCCCGAGTGCTGCGGTTGCTGGGGCGGGTGACGAACAGACCGGTTGCGACCTGACGCTAAAATATACCGTTCACATCGCGTGGGCTTCGGGCTTTGGACTGACTTTCAGGTTGATCACAAGCAACGCGACGACCGCAACCGCGCCGCCGATGTTCAGCACCAGCGAACCGGGCCAGAAACTGGCGATTCCGGCCACCAGGGACAATGCGCGCATCACCCATCCGAAAGGTCGCTCCATGCAGCCCTGTAACGCGGCCGAAATCGCATAGATTCCCAACAGCCCGAAAGCGAAGATGCGGAACATTTCGGGCCAGTTGCCTGACAGGAAGGGCGTAAAGGCAAACAGGATTGGCATGATATAAAGACCCTTGGCCAGCTTCCAGCTTGCCACGCCGGTCGCCATCGCCGGGGCCTTGGCAATGGCCGCGGCTGTAAAGGCCGCCAAGGCGACAGGCGGTGTCACATTGCTGTCCTGGCTAAGCCAGAAGACAATCATGTGCGCCGACAACAGCGCCGTCAGCGCGACATCGGCAGGCACCACCAGATCGCGCAGCGGCGCAGCGACTTCCAGGGGCAAGTCGCGGATCAGCGACGTCGCCTCGGGTCGGGTCAAGGTGCGCGCAAGCATCTCGGCCTGTTCGGGCACGCCGAACATCAAAAGCGCGCGCGCGCCGTCGGGCAGATTGCCCGCAACAAGCTGCGCGATGACGAACTGGTCCGCGATCATGCCTGCCAGCGCCGGGGCCGACAGGGTCGCCAGCACGATATAGGCCGCTGTCACCGGCAAGCCCATGCCCAGCACCAGCGAGGCCAATGCCACCAGAACCAGCGCGATCAGGATGTTGCCACCCGACCATGATGCGATCATCAGGCTGAATGTATTGCCGATGCCTGCGGTCGAAATGACGTTGACGATCAACCCGACCGACACCAGCAGAACCGCCGTCAGGATCATGGCGCGGGTACCCATGACCAGTGCCTCGAACACGGCCCGCGGACCCATGCGCGACTTGGTCAGCCAACTTGACGCAACCACGGCGCTGATGCCGAAAACGGCGGCATAGGTCGGCGTATATCCCGCAACCAGAAGGCCGATCAGAAGGGTGATGGGGATCAGGAAACTGGCCCCGCCCTGTTTGAACGCCGACGCCAGTGTCTGACCATCAGAGGACATCGGCGGCAGATTGTTCCGCCGCGCCTCGATCCGCACGAAGAAGGCGACCGACAGGAAATACAGCAATGCCGGAAGGGCCGCGACGGCGACGATCTTTTCATAAGGGATTTGCGTGAAGCTGGCCATGACGAAGGCCCCTGCCCCCATGATCGGCGGCATCAACTGACCGCCGGTCGAGGCCGCCGCCTCCACGCCGCCCGCGAACCTGGGTGAGAAGCCCGCCTTCTTCATCAGCGGAATGGTGATGACGCCGGTCGATGCGGTATTCGCAACCGCGGACCCCGATATCGTGCCGGTCAGACCGCTGGCGATGACGGCGACGATGCCCGGCCCGCCGACCAGACGACCGGCCACGGCACGCGCAAGATTGATCACGAAATCGCCCGCGCCCGAGCGCAGCAGGAACGCACCGAAGATGATGAACAGAAATACATAGGTCGAGGAGATACGGGCGATGGACCCGAACATGCCGTCGTCGCCGTAAATCGACCGGAACAGCACCGTTTCGACCTTGAGGCCGGGAAAAGCAAAAATGCCGCCGACGAATTGGCCCCAGAACGCCACATAGGTCAGGGACGCGACGATCAGCAGCGGGATGATCCATCCGGTCAGGCGGCGCGTCAGTTCGATCGCGCCCGCAATGGAGATCAGCGCCGCGATCCAGTCCAGCGTCGAAAGCTTGACGCCCCTGTCATAGATCGCGTTTTCGGCAAGGCTCAGATAGATGGCCGAAGCCGCGACCGCCACACCGAACACGACGTCGAAAATCAGAGCCGCGCGACTTCCCCGGACCAACGGATAATATATGGCAGCAAGCGCGGCGAAACTTGCGAAGTGCAGGGCATTCCGTTCCAGCTCCGACAGGACGGGGTCGAATGCCACATAGATCGCGCCGACCGCGATGGCGAAGCAAAGTATGGACAGGACGCGATGCGGCCAGCCTGTAAAGACGCGCAGCCCCGCGTCGTCGATTTCGACGTCATGTGTCATACCGATACCCCCAAAGTTGAAGCGGCCCGAACTTTGTGGTCCGGGCCGGTCTGGATTGGGATTATTTCGCGATCAGACGGTCCGGAATATCGATGCCGATCTCGGTATAATAACGCGCGGCACCGGGATGCAGCGGTACCGGCAGACCCGCAATGGCGTTTTCGATCGCCATGGCCTTGGTCGCCGGATGGATCGCCTGCAGGAACGGCAGGTTCTCATAGATCGCCTTGGTGATCAGATAGACGTTCTCCTCGGGCAGATCGGCCGACGTGGCAAGGAAGTTCGGCTGTGCGATAGTCATCACATCCGCGTCCTGACCCGGATATGTCCCGGCAGGAATATTATAGGCTGTCCAGAGTTCGCGCCCGCCATCGGCCTTGGCCATCTGTTCTTCGGTGAAGCCCAGCAATGTCACGCTGTCGCCTGCGCTTGCCATCAACTGACTGATCGCGCCGACCGGAACACCGGCAGGTGTGCCGATGCCCTTGACCTGACCGTTCTGCAATGCTTCGGCCGAGGGACCATAGCCGCCATAGACAAGCTCGTAATCACTCTCGATATCGATACCGAGGCCGGCCAGCAGTGCCCCGTTCGACCCGATGGTGCCCGAGTTCTGGCTGCCCAGTGCCATCGCCTCGCCTTTCAGCGCGACAAGATCCTCGACGGTGCCGGTGGTGGCCGCATCGGAGGCGACGACAAAATGCTCGACGTTCTGCCACAGCATGGTGACCGACCGCAGATTCTCCTGCTTGCCGACCTCTTCCAGCGGGCCGGTGCCGGTTGCGGCATAATACCCATAGAGGCCCTGAAGAATGCCGAACTGCGCCTCGCCTTCACGAATAAGACGCACGTTTTCGCCCGATCCGGCCGAACTGATGGCCGCCATGCCTATGCCTTCGGACGGCTCCAGCTTGACCTTGACCAGCGTGGCCAGCGCGACGCCGACCGGATAATAGGTGCCGCCCGTCGATGCGGTAGCCAGAATATAGCTGGCCTCCTGTGCGTGGACAGGCGCGGTCGCGGCAAAGGCGACCGATGCCGCAAGCGCGGCCCCGATGAGATGTTTCATGATAGTCCTCCCTTGATCGGCCCCATGCGGGGCCTTGGGCGCAGCTTTGCACATCCGCTGCCGTCCCGTCATGAGGCAATCCGCATGATCCTGCGGGGCGCTCTGCGGATTTCCGCAGGGTTTGCCCGATGGAGTCAGTCCAGCAGGGCGTCCTTGTCCAGTCCCAGCTTCACGATCTTTTCGTTCAGCGTGCGCCGACCGATGCCCAGCGCCTCGGCCACGGCGTCCATACGCCCCTGATGCGTGCGCACTGCCTGCGCGATCAGCGTCGCCTCGAACCGGGCGACGGCTCCGCGCAGATTTCCCGACACCTCCTCGCCGCCGTCGTCGACGCGCAGGGCATCGGCCACCGTCCCGGCTCCGCGCCGCGCCGCCAGCACGCGCCGTTCGGCGACATGGCGCAATTCCCGGATGTTGCCGGGCCATGCGTGCGAGGCCAGCGCGGCGATATCCTCGGGCGTCACGTCGGGTGTCGCGACCTCGTAGGTTTCGGCCATCGCCCTCAGGAAATGCTCGAACAGAAGGACGACATCGCCCCCCCGGTCGCGCAGCGCCGGAAGCGACAACTGGAACGTATTGAGGCGATAGAGAAGATCGGGGCGAAAACTCTCCGCCTCGACCTGCGCCGCCAGATCCTCGTTCGTGGCGGCGACGATGCGCACATCGGTCCGCAACTCCTCGTCGGCGCCCAGCGGCAGCACCTCACCGGTTTCGATCGCGCGCAGCAACTGGGCCTGCGCCGGCAGGGGGCAGGCCGCGATCTCGTCCAGGAACAGTGTGCCGCCGTCTGCCCGTCGCAGGTGTCCCAGTGTGACCCCGGCGCGCCCGAAGACCTGTTCCTCGAACCGTGCAGGGTCCAGCGTCGCACAGTTCAGCGACACGAACGGCCCATCGCGACGAGGTCCCAACCGGTGCAGTGCGCGGGCCACCAGCTCCTTGCCGGTGCCCGTCGCGCCGGAAATCAGCACCGTGCCATCCGTCGCCCCCAGATCAACGATCCGGTCGCGAAGGGACACGATCTGCGGGTCCTGGCCCAGAAGCACGCGGTCCAGCCCCGAAAGGTTGACCAGCTCGTCGCGCATCCGGCGGGCCTGACCGGCAAGGCGATGGGCTTCTGCGGCATGACGCAGAACGGTCAGCAGACGGCGGGGTTCAAACGGCTTTTCCAGAAACGAATAGGCCCCTTTCTGGATCGCATCGACCGCCATCGGAATGTCGCCATGTGCCGATATCAGGATCAGCGGCGGATCGTCCGGCCCCGACAGACGGGCCAGAAGATCGAGACCGGACAGACCCGGCATGCGCACGTCCGACAGGACGACATCGGGCTGCAATGTCTCGATCCTGCGCAGGGCGACCTCGGCATCCGCGAACCCCGTCACCGTCCAGCCCACACGGCCCAACAGATGTGTCAGCGAATTGCGCATTTCCTGATCGTCGTCGATGACGATGACGCTATAACTTTCGGTCACGCGGGGACCTCCGATCCGGCAGACGGCAGCATGACGGTAAAGCAGGCCCCCCCATCGGGCCGGTCCGAGGCTTCGATCCGTCCGCCCATGTCATTCACGATCTGTGCCGAAATAGCGAGACCGAGCCCCATGCCCCGCCCGGAGGCCTTGGTGGTGAAAAACGGCTCCTGCAGATCGCCGATATCACGACCCGCAAGGCCCGGACCGGTATCCTTGATCCGAAGCCGGGCGTCGGAACCGAAGCGATCCAGGATGATTTCGATCCGTCGTTCGGACGCACCCTCGACAGCGTCGATGGCATTGCGCAGCAGGTTTACGATCACCTGTTCGACTGTTGGTTGGTTGCCAATGGCCGTGACCGGTCCGTTGGCTGTGATGTCGATCTCGACGTCTATCCGTGCCGCGTCGTGCCACAACAGGTCAAGTGCGCCATCGACCGCGGACCGGAGTTGGAACGGCACGGAGACGTCGCGATCCTTGCGTCCGAAAAAGCGCAGCTGGTCGACGATGCGCTGCATCCGATCGACCAGTCCCGAAAGCTGAGGCGCGAGCTGCCCCGGCACGGCGTCCTGCGCGATCTCCTCGGACACGATATAGTTGCGCATCGCCGAAATCGGCTGGCCAAGCTCGTGTGTGATCGACGCCGACATCTGCCCGAGGGCTGCCAGCCGGTTTTGCCGGGCCAGTTCCTTTTGCGCCAGTCCAAGGCGCGCCTCGGCGGTCCGACGGTCCTCGATCTCCTGCGTCAGACGTTCGCGGTCGGCATTGGAGACGGACAGCGCGGCGCGCAGTTGTGCCGACCGGAACACCGTGGCCAGGATCGTCAGCGCCAGCAGCCCCGCCGTGATCAGTGCCACGAACAGCAGCGCCCGCGTACGGATGCCCCGAAGGTCCGACAACAGGTAGACGGTCCAGTTTTCACTGGACACCTGCGCCGTGGTCCAAAGGTAACTGGTGCCGTCTAATTCGATCCGGTTATCGCTCAAGGCCCGCCAGTCCAGCAGGCGCAGCGGAACGTCGCCGAACTGCCTGCGTTCTTCCAGGGTTTGCCTGTCGAAGGCCGACAGCGGCGATGTCAGGCCGAAGATCAGGTCGGAGCGTGAACTTGCGATGACCACACCCTGTTCCGTCGTCACCAGAACAAGCGCGCCACTGTCGGACAGGGTCCGGTTCAGACCGTCGAGGCTTACTTTCACGACCACAGCCCCGAAAACCTTACCCGTCGCATCACGCACGGGTTCCGCGATGAAATAACCGGGTCGCCCGGTGGTCACACCCACCGCATAGAAGCGGCCTGTGCGACCGGCGATGGCATCGCGAAAATATGGGCGGAAGGTATAATATTTGCCGACAAGGCTGTCGGGTTCAGCGTAGTTCGACGCCGCGATCGTCTGACCGTCGATATCCATCAGGAACACAAACTCTGCGCCGGCACGGTCTGCGATCCGGTCAAGCTCCCGGTTGAGGACGGTGGGATCGCCGCGCCGGATAGCGTCGAGTACGATTGGGTTGATGCTGACCACGAAGGGCAGATGCAACAGACGATCCAGGGAGTCGTCGATGGTCTGCGCGAAGAATTGCGCCCGGTTCGGACCCCGGTCGACCTCGGCCCGCAGAAAGACGGCATGTAGCAGAAGATACAACCCGCCCGTCAGAGCCAGGATCGCGACAAGGACCAGTGCGGACCGGCGGGATCCGGGGATGTTGGGGCGGCGCAGGTCCTGAAATACGCTCACGATGGAAAAGGCGCCGATCCGAGATCCAAGGCGATGCGCAGACAGGAGCGTTGTGCGAGACGCATTCGTAAGAAATCCGGGTTTCTATGGTTTCAGGCGGTGATCTGCAGGTGATGCCGCATACGGCACCCGGTTGTCATGTAGAAACCTGAATATGCAGGTGGACCACAGGCATATCATTTCTGCCCATCGAAAAGCTGGAGACCGAGGTCGCAACGCGCATTGCACCGGACATGCGGCCGCACCCCCGCGCGATGCCCGCCGTCAGATCGACCGCTGGCCGCATCGCGACACATTGCGTCCACCTCGGCCATGCGGGCGCGACCATTCGGTTATCGCGCCCGGAACCGGCGTCTGAAACGCCGATCAGCCCACCTCGAACCAGGTGCGCATTCCCGCCACCTGATGCCCCAGCATGTGGCAATGCAGCAGCCACTTGCCGGGGTTGTCGGCATTGAAGGCGATCTCAACCACCTCTTCCGGGGCCACGAAGACGGTATCTCGTCGGTCTCGATATGCATCGGGCTGTCCGTTGCGCGTCAGGATCTCGAAGTGATGCCCGTGCAGGTGAATTCCGTGCGGCCAACTGGTATCGTTGCGCAGCGTCACATGCACCGTACGGCCCCTCGGTGCGCGGAATGCAGGATTTTCCATGTCGCCCGCGATGCCGTTGAAAGCCCAGGCCCGCTTCGCCGCGACCAGTTGGCGGAAGTCACTCTCAACCCCGTTCAGACGCGCCCCGCGCATACTTCCCATCGCGCCACCTTCCATCACGATCTCTTCGCGCTGAGCGTTTTTCAGGTCGAGCGCATGATCCATTGTCATCGGAAGCGGACGGACAGGACCTTCGATCGCGGGCACCGGGGCCGTGTCGGAATAGGCCAGCGCCGCGACCTGCACCCACTGATTGCGACCGGCATCTACCATCAGCGCAGCCGTCGAGCCGGGTTTGCCAGTGCAGTCGATGACAATGTCCGCCCGTTGCGCGGGGGCAAGCACGATCTGTTCTGTTGCGCGGGGCGCGACGGGATGCCCGTCCAACGCGATCAGCGTCGCGTCGTGCCCCTCGATCCTCAGCGGCATGATCCGCGCCGTCGCCGCATTGATCAGACGCAGGCGTAGCCGCTCGCCCGCATTTACCTCAAGCTCCGCGTCGCTGCGACCGTTGACTGTCACGACATTGCCCAGCCGCCCGCCATGGGCCCAATCGCGAATATCGCCGAAGCTGGCCTCTTCAATGGCACCGCTCGCCTCCAGCCGCCAATCGGTCAGCATCACGGTCATCTCGCGGGTCGCAGCACCCTCCTGCCCGGTCCATGGCTCCGCTTCCTCGACGATCAGCGGTCCGGCAAGGCCACGGGCAACCTGCTCCCACGAGCGGTCGTGCGAGTGATACCAATAGGTGCCCGGATCGGGGGCGATGAAATCGTAGTCGAAGGTATCGCCGGGCTGCACCGGGTCCTGGGTCAGACCAGCCGCACCGTCCATCGCATTGTCGATGCGGATGCCGTGCCAGTGAACCGCCGTCGGTTGCGGCAGCCCGTTCGACAGTCGGCGCTGAACGCGCTCGCCCGCGCGAACACGGATTTCAGGGCCCGGTATCGTCCCGGCGCTGCCCTCGGAGGACCCATAGGCCCAGACGTCGGTCAGGTCATTGCCGTCAGGCGCGATCTGCGCCGTCGCAGGCCCGGCAAAAAGCACAGGCATTGTCGCGGCGCGGGCGACGCGAGGCAGCGCGGGAATAACCAACGCGGCGGACGCGCTTGCCAGAAGGGATCGTCGGGTCAAGGATATCATGAGATTACTCGATGTGTTGTGTGATCAAAGGTTTACCTGCGGCGTGATCGCCGTAACGATCCTCGCCGTGACGTTCAGGAGGAGGCCGGCGACGGCCTCCTCCCGTTCTATGGATCAAAGCCGGTTCAGACCCGCCACCAAGGCGAGAAAGACCCGGATCAGCCTCCAGCGATGCAGAAACCAGACATCAGCCCGCAAAAGGATCGGCGGTTCCAGCGCGATAGAAAATCTGACCCGCACTGGCCGTGCCGCCGAAGGCGATCACGTCGAAACGCGTGGCGGGATCGTTCCCCATACCAGGCGACCCCATGGGCATGCCCGTCACGGCGAGACCCGCGATGGCGGGTTTATCACGCAGAACCGCGTCGATTGCTTCGAAGGGCACATGTCCCTCGAACAAATATCCTCCGGCCTGCGCCGTGTGGCACCCGGTCAGGTCTTCAGGCACCCCAAGAGCGGCCTTCTGCGCAGCGGAATCATCGAACTCCTTTACGGAGACGGTGTAACCGCGTTCGCGGGCCAGATCTGCCCATGCCTCGCAACAGCCGCACCCTGGGCTTTTGAGAACCTCGATTTCAACACCGGGGGCCGCTTGGGCAAAGCTGCCGGGCAATACGGTCCCTGTCAGTGTGGTGGCTGCCAGAAGTGTCAGGAAATGACGGCGATGAGCCATGGATCGCTCCTCTTATCGAAAGCGCATGCAAAGAGCATGCTTCTGAAGTATCGAAAGTGACGCCTCAGGCTTTCGGAGGATCGGGGAGGATGTTCGGCAGAACGCTCGCCGGAGCACGCGCTTGGGCCATGCGATAGTGCAGCCTGCGCACCGTATCGTCGACGGTCAAGCGCGCAGGGACATATGCCAGATAGCACAGACATGACGCCGCCGCACGTTCCGGAACAGATTCACAACAGGTCGACGCATCGGCGACTTTCACATCGTCCGTCCGAAACGATTCAGCGGCTTCATGCCCTTGGTCGAAGCGCACGTTGCCTGAACTGAACCCGCCTGCAGCAAACAGCGCAAACGCCAGGAGAAGAGAGAGCATCAACCTCATCCCAGGCTACCTAGCCAGAGCATAACCGTCCATCAAGGCCGATTGTCTCGATTACACTGCGGCTATTTGCCGTCGGCACTCACGATGAGCATCGCTGCACCGAACCCGAACTGTCGACGCTTCCTGCCGATCGGTGCGGAATTTGCCGCAACATGTCGAAAAGCCCGATGCTTCGCCGATGGAACGAGGAAGGATAGCTATCCAGACGCTCTGGCATCGGAAAAGGAAAGCAGACGTCTGGTCTTTTCGTCCCACAGATGCAGCCGCGCATTCGAAAGACTTTCCCGGATCGTCATTCGGTTACCGATGGAAAGAACCGCGTGGTCACGCAGCACGTCGGGCAGACGATAGAAGGGAATGCGGCTGTAGAGATGGTGGACGTGATGAATGCCGATATTCGCGCTCAGCCATTGCAGGGGCGATGGGAGGACATAGTGCGAACTTCCGTGCAGGGCGGCGTCATGCAGGTTCCAGTCCTCTTCCTTACACCAATGCGTGGTCTCGAACTGGTGCTGCACGTAGAACAGCCAGACACCGGCTGTCGCGGCCAGCAAGGTCGAGGGGACGAAGATCAGCAGGATCGGCATCAGGCCGCCAAAATAGAAAATCACCAGCAAGGCGGTCAGGATCAAGGCGTTGGTATACATCGCGCTGGCCCAGTATCTGGCTTTGGCCATCAGCCCCAGGGGCAGGCGGTTCTGAAGGAAGAACAGATAGCCCGGACCAAGGCCGAACAGGACGATGGGATGGCGGTAAAGTCGGTAGACCAGCCGCTTGACCGGAGTCAGATCCTGATATTCCGCGACTGTCAGTGTATGAACATCGCCAATCCCACGCCGTCCAAGGTTGCCCGAGGAACTGTGGTGAATGGAATGTGTGCGCCGCCAGACGTCGTATGGCGTCAGCGTCAGGACCCCGATTCCGCGCCCGAGCCAGTCCCCCATGGTCCGGCTCTTGAAAAAGGCACCATGCCCACAGTCATGCTGGATCGCGAACAAGCGCAACAGGAAAGCCGCGTTGCACAGCGATATGGCAAGCGTCAGCCAGAGACTGACAGACAACGACAGCCACGCCAAACCCCATAAGATTACGAAAGGCCCTAAAGTGACCGCAAGCTCGAACAGGCTACGCAGCGTACTGGGCTCGCGATAACCCGAGAGAACCTTGACCCAATCCCGCGCGCTCGCAATGTCTGGATTTTGCTGGGTATATTCGGAATGATCGACCATGTGCCTGCTTTTCTTGTTGTAAGCGCCCTCGATAGGGACAAGCGCCGTTGGAGCGATTGGTGACGCCGTTGACCGGGACTGTCGCGAGGAATGGCAAGGCCGTTCTCAGACCGCCGATCCTGCTCGGGCCTCCGGTGTCGACAGAGTAGCGTCCTTCAATGCACAATTCGGGGCGGTTTTCCATGCTTAATCGTGAGGTGAACCATGGGTGAGCCGCGCTGCGGGCGGTCCCGCTACGGTTAAACGACAATCAGATCTAGGATAATTCCGGATCGTGTCCGGGAACGCCACATTGTTCCAGAGGAGCCGTTTCTTGCGTTTCGCAGGTCGCGGACACAAGACGTCGATGCAGACAATCGCCGCCCGGAAGATCGGGCGGTCCGTAATCCGGATCAGCCCCAGGCGACGAGAGACGGCGCCAAGGCGACCGGGGCCGGTTCGACGGTTGCAGTGTTGACAGCTTCCGACCCAAGTGATCGCCAATCGGCGTTGCTCTCCGGGACGCCGCATCCCGAAGGGGGCGACAATCGGCAGATTGCATAATGGTAATACCGGCTCCACGCGAATGTCGGGATGGGTTCCCAACTTCATGTCATCGGGCGGGATAGTCCTGCCCCGGACAAGGAGACTTGAGATGAAACGCAACACATTGACGATCGCCGCAGCCGCAGGGCTGGTCACCACCGAAGATCGACGAACGCCCAATTTGCGCGACACGCGTGTCCCCTGCTACCTTACCTGCTAGACCGCCCCTATGACAATCATGCCCGAACTCGACAACAGGACCGCCCGAACGATTTTCCTCGAACGACACGGACTGGCCGACACGACATCCGGCACCGGCAAGGGCCAGGATCTACAGCAGGTCATTGACCGTCTTGGCTTCGTGCAAATTGATTCGATCAATACGGTCGCTCGCGCCCATCACATGATATTGCATGCGCGCAGACCGGCGTATCGTCCACCGAATCTTCACAGCCTGCATGATCGCGACCGGGGTATCTTCGAACACTGGACCCATGACGCCAGCATGATCCCTATGCAGCATTTCCCTCACTGGAAACTCCGCTTCCGGCGATACGAGGCGCGGTTTGCACATCGCTGGCGTCGTGATGAATACGACGACAAACTGGATGCGGTCCTGCGGCGCATCTCGGATGAAGGACCGTGCTGTTCCGCAGATGTGGGATTGGACGAAGCGCGATCATCGGGTGGCTGGTGGGACTGGCACCCCTCCAAAATGGCGCTCGAATATCTATGGCGCATCGGTCGTCTTGCCGTCACGCGCCGCGAAGGGTTTCGCAAAGTCTACGACCTGACCGAGCGCGTCATTCCGGCAGAACATCTGACCGCAGCCCCCACCGAAGAGGAGACGGTCGACTGGGCATGTCGCACCGCGCTCGATCGGCTGGGCTTCGCGACGCCCGGCGAACTGGCGGCATTCTGGGATTTGATCAAACCGTCCGAAGCCAGACACTGGTGCGCCGGGGCGCAGGCGCGCGGAGAGATTGTCGAGGGCAGGATCACCCAAGCCGACGGACGTCTGCGGAGCAGCTTTCTGCCGGTTGCGTCCCTTGACGATATCCCGGTTCGGCCCCCGTCCCGCCTTCGCATTCTCAGCCCGTTCGACCCGGCCCTGCGCGACCGGAAACGTGCGGACCGGCTCTTCGGTTTTTCCTACCGGATCGAGATTTTCGTTCCCGAGCCGAAGCGCCGCTACGGCTATTACGTTTTTCCGATCCTGGAAGGCGACCGCCTGGTGGGGCGGATAGACATGAAGGCCCTGCGCAGCAGCAAACGCCTGCACGTCAGCGCGCTCTGGCCGGAACGGAACGTTCGCTTCGGTGTCGGCCGTTTGGCAAAGCTCGACACTGCGCTCGCCCGATGCGCACGGCTGGCCGACGTAAGCGAGGTGACCTATGAAGCGGATTGGCTTCGCGACACCGCTCCGGCGTGAACCTGCGTCAATGGCGCGGTCCTGATCGGTTTTTGCCGGATCGGCGCACCGGAGTGCCATTCAATGGCAGCGCAGTGGCGAATCAACCGGCGTGCATCTGCCCGGATCGGGACTCATGCCCCGCACTGCCTGTCCCGATTGTCGCCTGCGTCATGTGAATTTCCGGAACAGCCCGGTCTGGTCGAACATCTCCTCAAGCTGTTGCATGCGCTGCTTGCGGTCCGACCAGTTGACGTCCTGGGCGGAGGCGATGAGCGATTCCACCAGCAGAAGCGTCGTTACCGCCGAGTCCCAGGCCGAGGGCACCACGATCCTGCTGCCGAAGCAGACCTCGGCATAGGCGTTGACCGGCGACCGCCATTGGTCGGTGAACAGCACGATGCGGGCCCCGCGACGATGCGCCATCTCAGCCAGTTTCAGGGTGTTGTTCTCGTATCGCCGTATGTCGAAGATGACGAAGACGTCGCCTTCGGCAAGATCCAGCAGATAATGCGGCCAGGCATTCGATGTCGACTGAATGTGCGTCACGCCGGGACGCATCATCTGAAGGTGCAGGAACAGATATTCCGCCAGCGTATGCGTGACCCGTCCGCCCACGATGTAAAGCGCGTGCCCGGTATCGGCGATGAGCGCGCAGGCCCGGTCGAATTCATCCGGGTCGACCTGCGCAAGCGTGTGGCGGATGTTGTCGATCGCAGCGCCGGTAAACCGGTTTAGAACATGGCCTGAGGACGCGCCTTCGGTCCAGGTATCGTGCTTTGCGATAGGTCCCTCGACCTTCGACTTCATTTCGTCCCGAAGGGCGCGCTGGAAATCGGCATAGCCTTCGAACCCCAGCTTTCGGATCATCCGCACAACCGTCGGAGCAGAAACCTCAGCATCCTTCGCAAGAGCCGCGAGCGGACCCAGGCCGGAGACGGGATAATTTTCAAGAATCGCCTGCGCCAACTGCCGCTCGGCCCGCGTAAGGCGGTCGATGTGTTGATGTATCCTGTCGGAGATCGTCGCAAGCGGCTCGGTCATGCGCATAATCCTGATGCAATTTGTTACAGAGGTTATCAATCTGTAAGCAGGGTTTCAAATTGTCATTGACAGATTACCGTCAGACCGAAACGCTGGCGATCACGAGGAGCCCCGCGAATGCGTGTCGAGACTGCTGCCGCTGCCAAAGACGTCGTCGTCTGCCATAACATGGAAGGCGCCGCTGGGGTGTTGCTGGTCTGCGAACATGCCTCCCGATATATCCCGTCAGGCTTGAATGACCTTGGACTGTCGCCCGCGCACCTTGACAGCCACGCCGTCTGGGACCCCGGCGCGATGGCCGTGGCAACGCATATGGCGAACCTGCTGGATGCCAGGCTTGTCGCAGGTGCGGTGTCGCGATTGGTCTATGACTGCAATCGTGCGCCCGGTGCCGTCGATGCGATGCCCGCCCGGAGCGAACGTGTGGACGTCCCCGGCAATGCCGCACTGTCGACAGTCGAACGGGCGCGACGCCTGGCGGAATACTACACCCCGTTTCACGATGCGGTCGCGGGTGCGCTGGCGACGATGACGACCCCGATCCTCGTGACGGTCCACAGCTTCGCCCCCGTCTGGCACGGTCGCACACGGGAGGTCGAAATCGGCATACTTCACGATGACGACCGACGGCTCGCCGATGCGATGCTGGCCACAGCACCGTCCGGCCATGACATCCGCCGCAACGAACCTTACGGTCCGGCAGACGGCGTCACCCATACGCTGCGGGAACATGCCCTGCCCTTCGGGCATCCGAATGTCATGATCGAGGTCCGCAATGACCTGATCGCGCAAGCGGAGCAGCAACAGACAATGGCAGAGATTCTGGCCGACTGGCTGACTCGGTCCATCACCACTCTCGACACCCAGGGACGCACGGCATGGACGGCATGATCCGTCGCTATATCCACGCGATAGATGAGATAAATCGCAGGGTCGGACGCGTGGTCATGTATGGGATCTTCGTGCTGATGGGCATCCTGCTCTGGTCAACGGCCAGCAAAGCGTTCCTTCTGCCGTCCCTGTGGACACTGGAAATGGCGCAATTCGCCATGGTGGCCTATTACGTCCTGGGTGGACCGTATTCGATCCAGATGGGGACGAACGTGCGGATGGACCTTCTCTATGGGGCGTGGTCGCCGCGACGCAAGGCCTGGACCGACCTTTTCACCATCCTGCTTCTGATGTTCTACCTGGGCGTCCTGCTCTATGGCGCGGTGGCATCGACGGCCTATTCGCTGGGCTACTTCGGCTCCTCCCCGTTCAGTTTCTTCGGCGCACTCGCCGTCGGCTCCGAGGACATCGGTGTCATGGAACGCTCGTCTACCCCATGGCGCGCCTATCTCTGGCCCATCAAGACGGTCATGATAGTCGGTATCCTACTGATGCTGCTGCAATGTCTTTCGGAGTTCCTGAAGGACGTGCTGCTGCTGCGCGGCAAGGTCGACTGATGCCATACGAGTTGATCGCGACGCTGATGTTCGCCACGATGATGCTGATGCTGCTGACCGGCCAACGGGTCTTCGGTGCCATCGGTTTCGTCGCGGTGGTCGCGGCCCTATTGCTTTGGGGCGACCGGGGCGGGTTCGACATCGGCTTCGCAGCGGCGATGAAGCTGATGAAATGGTATCCGCTGCTGACGCTGCCGATGTTCATCTTCATGGGCTACGTCCTGTCGGAATCGCGTATCGCCGACGATCTTTATCGTATGTTCCATGTCTGGATGGGCGGCCTGCGCGGCGGACTGGCGGTCGGGACCATCGGTCTGATGGTGCTGATCTCGGCAATGAACGGTCTGTCGGTCGCGGGCATGGCCATCGGCGCGACCATAGCGTTGCCGGAACTGCTCAAACGTGGCTATGACAAGCGGATGGTGACCGGCGTGATACAGGCCGGATCGTCGCTGGGCATCCTCGTGCCGCCGTCGGTCGTGCTGGTGCTGTATGCGATGATCGCGCGACAGCCGGTGGGGCAACTCTGGCTGGCGGGCGTGGTACCCGGCCTGATGATGGCCACGCTGTTCATCGCCTATATCGCGATCCGTTGCCGCCTGAACCCGGCATTGGGTCCAGTGCTGGCCGCCGAGGACCGCGACATTCCACTGCCCGAAAAGCTGCGCCTTCTGCGCGCCGGTCTGCTGCCCTTGGTGATCTTCGCGGTGATGATGGTGCCCTTCGTCAACGGCTGGACCTCGCTCGTCGAATCTTCTGCCATCGGGGCGCTCGCCGCGTTTTCCGCCGCCGTTCTCAAAGGCCGCATGACCCGCGAGGTCTTCGAAAATTCGGTGCGCAACACGCTGGGCATCACCTGCATGTTCATGTGGATCATCCTTGCCGCGCTGGCCTTCGGCGCGGTCTTCGACGGGCTGGGCGCGGTCAAGGCGATCGAGGGGCTGTTCACCGAACGGCTGGGCCTGAACCCCTGGGTCATCCTGATCCTGATGCAGCTCAGCTTCATCTTGATGGGAACATTTCTGGACGATACCGCGATGCTGGTCATCGTCGCGCCGCTTTATGTGCCGCTGGTGGGCGCGCTCGGGTTCGACCTGATCTGGTATGGCATCCTTTACACGATCACCTGCCAGATCGCATACATGACGCCGCCCTTCGGTTATAACCTGTTCCTGATGCGTGCGATGGCTCCGCCCGAGATTTCGATTCAGGATATCTACCGATCCATACTGCCATTCGTTTTGGTCATGGTTCTGGCGCTCGTCGTCGTCATGATCTTCCCTCAGATCGCGCTGTGGCTGCCGGAATATATCTACGGCCCGTGACGCGTCCCGAAACCTGCAAGACGACCAAGAAACCAGCAAGGAGAGAGACGATGACTACAAGACGCAAGTTCCTCACCACTGCGGGAGTCGGCGGTGCCGCCGCCCTCGCCGCCCCAACCATCGCCCGCGCACAGGAGCCGATCCGCTGGCGCTTCCAGACCTATGCCGGGGCCGCCCTCGGCGAGCATGTGACCAAGCCGATCATCGACTACATCAACGCGGCGTCGAACGGCGAGATGGAAATCGAACTGTTCTACGCCGACCAGATCGTCCCCACGGGAGAGCTGTTTCAGGCCCTGCAGCGTGGCACCATCGACGCGGTGCATTCCGACGACGACTCGATGGCCTCGCCCACACCGCTGCGGCAGTTCGGTGGTTATTTTCCGTTCGCCACCAAGCACATCCTCGACGTGCCGGTCTTGTTCAACCAGTATGGTCTGGCCGATATCTGGCGCGAGGAATATGCCAAGGTCGGTGTTCAATGGCTGTCGGCGGCAGGGCAAGACCCCTGCAACTTCAATACGACCAAGGAAATCAAGTCGGTCGCCGACCTGGATGGACTGCGGCTCTATACCTTCCCGACCGCGGGCCGCTTCCTGACGAAGTTCGGCGTCGTGCCCGTCAACATCCCCTACGAGGATGCCGAAGTCGCCGTCCAGACCGGCGAGTTGGATGGCATGGCATGGTCCGGCATCACCGAGGATTACACCGTCGGTTGGGCCAATGTAACGGATTATTTCCTGACCAATAACATCTCGGGTGCATGGATCGGGTCGTTCTTTGTCAACCAGGAACGCTGGAACGAACTGCCCGAAAATCTGAAGCAGTTGGTCATGGCGGGCATCGAAGCCGGGCACACCTACCGCAACCAGTGGTACTGGGGTGGCGAGGCGCGACTGCGGGCGCGCGGCGACAAGCTTGAACTGCGCACCGTGCCCGCCGCCGAATGGGCCGAAGTCGAGAACGCCGCTAAGGAGTTCTGGGATGAAGTCGCAGGGGAAGGCGAGATCAACGCCAAGATCGTGTCGATTTTCCGCGACTACAACGAAGTCGTCAATCAGGCCGGTCCGCCCTACACCAACGGCTGACCGAGACCAGACCGGCGGCGAGTCCTTCGCCGCCGGTCCGACCACAATGAGGGAGTAAACCCATGTCCACACTCAGCTTCGACGACCTAGCGTCGCTTGTCGCCGACGGGTCGGTCGACACCGTTCTGGTCTGTCTGGTGGACATGCAGGGCCGCCTGATGGGCAAGCGGTTCCACGCATCCAACTTTATGGAGTCCTCGCACGAAGAAACGCATTGCTGCAATTATCTGCTGGCCACCGACCTGGAGATGGCGACGCCGGACGGCTATGCGTCGGCAAGCTGGAAGGCGGGCTACGGCGACTACGTGATGAAGCCCGACCTCGACACGATCCGCATGATGCCCTGGCTGCCGGGAACGGCAATGGTCCTGTGCGATGTGCTTGACCACCACGACCACAAACCCGTGCCGCATTCGCCCCGTGCCATCCTGAAGCGCCAGATCGAGCGGCTCGACGCGATGGGTCTGACAGCGATGATGGCGACGGAGCTGGAATTCTTCCTGTTCGCGGCCCCTCTCGACCATATCCGTCGCGATGGCTTCCGCGATCTGGAGCCGATTTCGGGCTATAACGAGGATTACCACATCCTCCAGACCACCAAGGAGGAGGGCGTGCTGCGCCCCCTTCGCAATCACCTTCATGCCGCCGGCATCCCGGTCGAGAACACCAAGGGCGAAGCCGAGGCCGGACAGGCGGAGCTGAACATCCGATACGCCCCTGCCCTCGAATGTGCCGATCACCACACCATCGCCAAACATGCCGTCAAGGAAATCGCCTGGGCTCAGGGCCGTGCCGCAACTTTCCTGCCCAAATGGCACAAGGACCGCACCGGCAGTTCAAGTCATGTGCACCAATCGCTGGTGCAGGATGGTAAACCTGCGTTTCACGACCCGGACGGAGAACACGGTATGTCCGGGCTGATGCGGCACTACATGGCCGGTCTGATTGCCTATGCGCCGGATTACACGGCCCTGCTCGCGCCCTATGTCAACAGCTACAAGCGCTTCGCCAAGGGCACCTTCGCCCCCACCAAGACCGTCTGGTCGGTCGACAACCGCACCGCCGGGTTTCGTCTATGCGGCGCGAACACCAAGGGGATCCGGGTGGAATGCCGTATCGGCGGATCGGACCTGAACCCCTATCTGGCACAAGCTGCGATGCTTGCCGCCGGGATCAAGGGGATCGAGGACCAGATGGATCTTGCCCCCCCAACGGGCGGCGATGTCTATGATGCCGCTGGGGCCGCCGACATTCCCCGCACCCTGCGTGATGCCACCGAGACGCTCCGCGGGTCCGCCATGCTGCGCGCGGCAATGGGCGACGATGTGATCGATCATTATACCCGCTGCGCCGAATGGGAGCAGGAGGAGTTCGATCGCGTGGTCACCGACTGGGAAATCGCCCGTGGCTTTGAAAGGGCCTGACATATGATCCGCTGCATCTCTCCCATCGACGGCACCGTGTTTGCCGAACGCGAAACACTGGACCCCGCCGCCGCGCGCGACGTGGTGGCCCGCGCCCGTGCCGCGCAGAACGACTGGGCCGCGCGCCCGTTGACCGAACGGATCGAACGGGTCATGGCCGGGGTCGCTCGCATCGGAGCGATGAACGACGAGATCGTGCCCGAACTGGCGCATCAGATGGGCCGCCCGATCCGCTATGGCGGCGAATTCAGCGGCTTCGAGGAACGTGCCGCGTATATGGCGAAAATCGCCGCCGACGCCCTTGCCCCAAAGGTGGTCGAAGACAGCGCCGCCTTCCACCGTATGATCAAGCGGGTGCCGCAGGGCGTCGTTCTGGTCGTGGCGCCGTGGAACTACCCCTTCATGACGGCGATCAATACTATCGCGCCCGCGTTGATCGCAGGGAACGCGGTTGTCCTCAAACATGCTTCACAGACTCCACTTGTGGGTGAGCGGTTGGCGCAGGCCTTCCACACAGCGGGTGTGCCGGAGGATGTCTTCGCCAATGTTTTCCTCGACCACGACACCACGTCGGACCTGATCGCCGCGCGGTCGTTCGGCTTCGTCAACTTCACCGGCTCCGTCGCCGGGGGTCAGGCGATCGAGCGGGCGGCGGCGGGCACCTTTACCGGACTCGGGCTGGAGCTGGGCGGCAAGGACCCCGGCTATGTCTGCGACGACGCCGATCTGGATGCCGCCGCCGAGACGCTGATCGACGGTGCTATGTTCAACTCGGGTCAATGCTGCTGCGGGATCGAGCGCATTTACGTGGCCGAGCAACATTTCGACGCTTTCACAGCCAAAGTCGTGAAGATTGTCGAAGGCTATGTGCTCGGCGATCCGCTCGACCCTGACACGACGCTCGGTCCGATGGCGCAGACCCGTTTCGCCGACAGCATACGCGCGCAGACAGCCGAAGCTGTGGCCGCCGGGGCGACGACACTGATTGACCCCGCGCTGTTCCCCCGCGACGGCGGAGCCTATCTCATGCCGCAGGTGCTGATCGACGTGACCCACGATATGCGGGTCATGCGCGAGGAAAGTTTCGGTCCCGTCGTCGGCATCATGCCAGTTTCCGGCGACGAGGAGGCGATCGCTCTGATGAACGACAGCGCCTATGGGCTGACCGCCTCGATCTGGACCAACGATGCCGACCGGGCCGAGTCCATCGGCGACCGCATCGAAACCGGAACGGTGTTCATGAACCGCGCCGATTATCTGGACCCGGCACTATGCTGGACGGGATGCAAGGACACCGGACGCGGCGGAGGCCTGTCCGAAATCGGGTTCCACAATCTGACCCGTCCGAAATCCTACCACCTCAAGAAGGGTTGATCCCATGCCCGCCACTGAATCACCGCGCGCCAACTGGTCCTATCCCACGGCGATCCGCTTCGGCGCCGGTCGCATCTCCGAGATCGGGGAGGCCTGCGTCGCAGCGGGCATCCGGCAGCCTCTGCTGGTCACCGACCGGGGGCTTGCGAATCTTCCGATCACGCAGGACACACTTGATCTGCTTGAACAGGCAGGACTGGGCCGTGCGATCTTCGCCGAAGTCGACCCCAACCCGACTGAATTGAATGCCGAAGCTGGCATCCGGGCATACCGTGACGGCGGACATGACGGCGTGGTGGCCTTCGGCGGTGGCTCAGGCCTCGACCTTGGCAAGCTCGTGGCCTTCATGGCAGGCCAATCCAGACCGATCTGGGATTTCGAGGATATCGACGACTGGTGGACCCGCGCGGACGCCGACGGCATCGCCCCCATTGTCGCCGTACCGACGACGGCCGGAACCGGGTCCGAAGTCGGTCGCGCGTCTGTCATCACCAATTCCGTCAGCCACGAAAAGAAAATCATCTTCCACCCCAAAATCCTGCCAACCGTGGTCATCTGCGACCCCGAACTGACGGTCGGGATGCCTCGTCCCATTACCGCAGGGACCGGTATGGATGCCTTTGCACATTGTCTCGAAGCCTTCTGCTCGCCGCATTACCACCCAATGTCGCAGGGCATGGCACTGGAGGGGATGCGCCTGGTGAAGGAAAATCTGCCGCGCGCCTATGCCGACGGCACCGATATCAAGGCGCGCGCGCACATGATGTCCGCAGCTGTAATGGGCGCCACGGCGTTTCAGAAGGGGCTTGGCGCGATCCACGCGTTGTCGCACCCCATCGGCGCGGTCCACGGCTCCCATCACGGCACGACAAATGCAGTCTTCATGCAGGCAGTCCTGCGACTCAATCGTCCGGCGATTGCCGAGCGGATTGCTTCGGCTGCCGACTATCTCGGGATCGCGGACGGTTTCGACGGGTTCCACGCTTTCGTCGGAGAGATGAACGCCGCACTTGGCATCCCCGATTCGCTTGCCTTGCTGGGCGTGGTCGACCCGGATATTGATGCGCTTGTAGATGCGGCGCTGCGCGACCCGAGTTGCGGCGGCAACCCGGTCGAACTTACGCGCGAAAACCTCACGACCTTGCTGCGCGAGTGTCTTGAGGGCAGTTAAGAACGCGGTCGGATCGACAGTCGCCCATTCCACGCAGGCGCATGGGGACTGCATCACCCCGTCGCTGTGCATCAGACTGACGCCTCTATCATGTGTTACAGACATGGAGTTGCGGATTCTGGAGGCGGCAGATTACTTGACCGCTCAGCCTAAACTTGTCTATGGTAAAGTATAAATTGCTTCGCGTAACGATGCGGTGACACCCGCGACGGGATCTTGCAAGTATAAGCTCTCTAATTTCACAGAAGGCAAGCATCTCCATTGCAGAAAATACCAAACATGGAAAGCTTTGCTCGTGTTAGCGGCATTTCCCGCCCTACCGTGTCGAAATATTTTCACGATCCGGACAGTGTGCGAAAATCAACGCGCGCAAAGATCGAACAGGCGCTGAAGACCTATGATTACAGCCCGAATATCTATGCTATCAATCAGAACCGTCGCCTGACCAAGACAATCGGCATCGTAGTCCCCTATCTTGCAGACCCGTTCTTTGCCGAAATGGCCCGAAATATAGAGCAGCGTTGCATAGACGCGGGTTTCTCTCCACTTCTCTTCAGCTCGCACGGTCGGACCGAACTGGAAACGGACATCCTCCGCAGCCTGCGCTCGCTCAAGCCCGCCGGTGTGCTGCTTGCCCCGCTCGGGCGTAGTTCGGACCGTGACCTCCTCGAGAGCTTCTGTGAAGATGTGCCCACGGTGCTCTTCGACGCGAATGTCGAGGGCGTCGATGAGGCCTTCGTCGGTTCGGATAACTTTCAGTCGATCCCCCTGATGGTGGAGTATCTGTGCCGGACGGGAGAACCGCCCTGTTTCTTCGAGATGGCTCCGGTTAACCCCAATGCCAACAAGCGTCGCCGCGCCTATACCGAAGCGATGATGGGCCTGGGGCACCAGCCTCATATCGTCCATGTGGATGGGGGCGGCTGGGCGTTCGAGGAAATAGGTCATGCCGAAGGCATCCGGGCAATCGAAGGGCGCAGGTTCGCCACCAATACGGTCCTGTGCTCGAATGATCGCCTTGCCATCGGTCTGCTTGCGGCGGCCTATGAAAAAGGTCTGCGCGTAGGACGGGGACACGGTTGCGCGATGCGTATAGCAGGCCATGACGATCACCCTTTCTCTCGGTTCACCTGTCCGTCCCTGACGACCGTCGCGCAGGACTACGAGGCGATTTCGGACCACAGCGTGGAAGCGCTTTTCGCAGTGATCGAAGCGGGCGAAGAGGACCGTCAGCGCACCGAAACGCTGTTTCCCGGAACCCTGGTCATGCGTACGTCGGCATGACTCGGCCTTTCCCAAAATATTTACGCGGGTAAAATTACAATTGACGGATATCGGGTGCTCGTGTATTGGATATGGGTGGGGGCTAATCTGTCCGCCCCGCATCAGACGTCCAGGGAGGACACCAATGACACTCAAGCACGCGCTCTATGGAGCGACGGCCCTTACGCTCGTCGCCGGCTCTGCCTTTGCGGACGCCCACGCCACGACCATCACGATCGCCACCGTCAACAACGGCGACATGATCCGGATGCAGGGCCTGACCGACGATTTCAATGACAAGAACCCCGACATAAACGTCGAATGGGTTACGCTGGAAGAGAACGTTCTTCGGCAGAACGTCACCACCGACATTTCGACCGGCGGTGGCGCGTATGACGTGATGACCATCGGCACTTACGAAGTTCCGATCTGGGGCAGAAATGGTTGGCTCGTTTCGCTGAACGAAGGTATGGCCGACGATTGGAATGCGGATGACCTGCTGCCCGCGATCGCCGGTGGTCTGACCATCGATGGTGAACTCTATGCCGCACCGTTCTACGGTGAATCCTCGATGGTCATGTACCGCAAGGATCTGATGGAGAAGGCCGGTCTGGAAATGCCGGACGCCCCGACGTGGGACTTCATCCGCGAAGCTGCTGCTGCCATGACTGACCGTGAAAACGAGATCAATGGCATCTGTGCCCGCGGCAAGGCAGGCTGGGGCGAGAACATGGCGTTCCTGACCGCCATGTCCAACTCCTTCGGCGCGCGTTGGTTCGACGAAGAGTGGAAGGCACAGTTCGACAGTGAAGCATGGGCCACCACGCTCAACTTCTACCTCGACATGATGAACGAGTCCGGTCCGAACGGTGCCGCCAACAACGGGTTCAACGAGAACCTGACCCTGTTCCAACAGGGCAAGTGCGGCATGTGGATCGATGCCACCGTGGCGGCCTCCTTCGTGACGGGTGACGACTCGACCGTCGCCGATCAGGTTGGCTTCGCGCTGGCCCCCGATACCGGGCTGGGCAAGCGCGGCAACTGGCTCTGGGCCTGGTCGCTGGCCATCCCGGCATCATCCGAGAAGCAGGAAGCCGCCAAGGCGTTCATCAGCTGGGCCACAGGACCGGCCTATGCCGAACTGGTTGCCTCGAACGAAGGCTGGGCCAACGTTCCTCCGGGCACGCGCACCTCGCTTTATGAGAACCAGGAGTATCTGGATGCGGCGCCGTTCGCGAAGATGACTCTGGACAGCATCAACTCGGCTGATCCGACCAATCCGACAGTCGATCCGGTGCCGTACACGGGTGTGCAGTTCGTCGCCATCCCGGAGTTCGCAGGCATTGCCTCCGAAGTCGGTCAGCAGTTCTCGGATGCCCTCGCTGGCAATCAGACCGCCGAGCAGGCCCTTGCCAACGCGCAAGAGCTGACCACCGAAGAAATGGAAGCCGCGGGCTACTAAGCCGCGCTTCATAGTCGGACGGCACTCCATTGTGCCGTCCGATACCCGATTTATACCACTGTTTGACTTTTCGCAGGCTTCATTCGAAGCTCTCTAGACGCGATCCTGTATATCTTCAGGCCATCCGGGAACTATTGTCATGGCGACAGCACATTCAAAATCGGCCGCCCGGATCATGATCGCACCTGCGGTTTTCGTCCTGCTGGTCTGGATGCTGATCCCGCTCCTCATGACGCTCTATTTCTCTTTTGCCGACTACCGCCCTCTGCGCGGCACATTCGACGCCTGGATCGGATTCGACAATTACGTGCGCTTCCTGACCTCCAGCTCGTTCATGTCGGCCCTGATCACGACGCTTTGGATGGTCGCCGGAATTCTTTCGATCACCATCATCGGCGGGGTCCTGTTAGCCCTTCTGCTCGATCAGCCCATGTATGGCCAAGGCTTCGTGCGTATCCTCGTGATCGCGCCATTCTTCGTGATGCCGACCGTTTCGGCGCTGGTCTGGAAGAATATGTTCTTCAATGTCGACAACGGTCTGTTCAGCTACCTCTTCAAAGGTCTGGGCTTTCAGCCCTACGACTTCCTGAGCCAGTCGCCCCTGCTGTCTATCATCGTCATCGTCGCATGGCAGTGGCTGCCGTTTGCGACGCTGATCCTGCTGACGGCCGTGCAGTCGCTCGACAGCGAGCAATTGGAAGCCGCCGAGATGGACGGTGCGCCGGCTTTGTCGCGGTTCCGCTTCATCATCCTGCCTCACCTGAGCCGGGCCATCACCGTCGTCATCCTGATCCAGACGATCTTCCTGTTGTCGATTTTCGCAGAGATCTTCGTGACCACGAACGGGGCCTTCGGGACGCGCACATTGACCTATCTCGTCTACCAGCGCGTGCTGGAGAGCCAGAACGTCGGCCTGGGGTCCGCCGGAGGGATCATTGCCGTCATTCTTGCCAATGTGATCGCAATCTTCCTGATGCGGATCGTCGGCAAGAACCTCGATAACTGAGGCGGAGGAGACTTCATGGCCCGTGCCATCACCACCCAGAAAAAAGTCATGTGGACCGCCCTCGCCTGGGCGTTCGGCCTGGCGATATTCTTCCCGATCCTCTGGACGTTCCTGACCTCTTTCAAGACCGAGGCCACGGCGATCGCCGATCCGCCTGTATGGTTCCTGTTCGACTGGACGACCGAAAACTACACCGCCGTGCAGGAACGGTCGAACTATCCCAAGGCGCTGATGAACTCGATCATCATTGCCGTCGGCTCCACCCTGCTAGGCATCCTCATCGCGGTGCCTGCCGCCTGGGCCATGGCATTCGTGCCAGGTCGGCGCACCAAGGACGTCCTGCTGTGGATGCTCTCGACCAAGATGCTGCCGGCCGTCGGCGTGCTCTATCCGCTGGTCCTGCTGGCGAAGTGGCTGGGCGTGATGGACAGCCGCATCCTTCTGGTCGTCGTTCTGATGCTGATCAATCTGCCGATCATCGTCTGGATGCTATATACCTATTTCCGCGAAATTCCCGGCGAAATCCTGGAGGCCGCGCGCATGGACGGGGCCAGCCTTTCGTCTGAAATCCTCTACGTGCTCACGCCGATGGCCGTGCCTGGAATCGCCTCGACCATTCTTCTCAACATCATCCTGGCCTGGAACGAGGCTTTCTGGACAATCCTGCTGACCACGGTGAATGCCGCGCCGCTTACGGCCTTCATCGCAAGCTTCTCCGCGCCGGAAGGATTGTTCTACGCCAAGCTGTCAGCCGCTTCGATGCTGGCCATCGCCCCCATCCTTGTCATGGGCTGGTTCAGCCAGAAACAACTCGTGCGCGGCCTCACCTTCGGCGCCGTAAAGTAAAGGAGACCGACATGGGTCGCATCGTTCTAAAGGGCGTCCGCAAAGCCTTCGGCGACGTGGAGGTCATTCCACCTCTGGACTTGGAGATAGAGGATGGCGAGTTCGTCGTCTTCGTCGGACCCTCGGGTTGCGGCAAGTCCACGTTGCTGCGCCTGATCGCGGGGCTGGAGGACGTCTCGAGCGGAGACATCGAGATTGACGAACGCAATGTGTCCACCGTATCGCCCGCCAAGCGCGGGCTTGCCATGGTGTTCCAGTCCTACGCGCTCTATCCGCATATGTCCGTTCGCAAGAACATCGCCTTCCCATTGCGGATGTCCAAGATGGACAAGGCCGAGCAGGACAAACGCATCGCGCATGCGGCCAGCATTCTGAACCTCACCGACTATCTCGAGCGGCGACCGGGGCAGCTCTCGGGCGGCCAGCGTCAGCGTGTCGCCATCGGCCGCGCCATCGTGCGCGAACCGGCCGCCTTCCTGTTCGACGAGCCGCTGTCGAACCTTGACGCAGCCCTGCGCCACGGAATGCGCGTCGAGATCGGTGAACTGCACAAGGATCTTGCCACGACGATGATCTACGTGACGCACGACCAGATCGAGGCCATGACCATGGCCGACAAGATCGTCGTTCTGCGCGCTGGATATATCGAGCAGGTGGGGTCGCCGCTTGAACTTTATCATAAGCCCCGCAATCTCTTTGTGGCAGGCTTTATCGGCTCACCCACGATGAACCTGTTCGAAGGCGCCACCGCCGCCGAGCATGGAGCCCATACGATTGGTGTACGCCCCGAGCATCTTGTCCCGTCCAAGACCGAAGGTCTCTGGAAGGGTCGTGTGGGTCTGTCGGAGCATCTGGGCTCCGATACGTTTCTGCACATCCACGATACGGGCCTTACCGAGACTATCACTGTCCGCGCCGGAGGCGATATCGACCTGCACCACAACGACACGGTATATCTGACCCCCGAGGCCGACAAGATTCACCGTTTCGACGGTCAGGGACTTCGCATCGCATGAGGCTGAACGGCAAATCCGCCCTTATCACCGGAGCCGCGCGCGGCATTGGCCGGGGCTTTGCCGAAGCCTATGTCCGTGAGGGCGCGACGGTGGGTATCGCGGACATCGACATGGATGCCGCCACGGCCGCCGCGGCCGAGATCGGTGACGCGGCCTACGCCGTCCGGATCGACGTCAGCGACCAGGGGAGCATCGACGCGGCCATCGACGCCGTGATGAAGCGCGCGGGCAAGCTCGACATCCTTGTCAACAATGCCGCCCTGTTCGATGCGGCCGAGACCGTCGGCATCACGCGGACCAGCTATGAGAGACTCTATGCGGTGAATGTGGCCGGCACACTCTTCACGATGCAGGCCGCCGCACGCCAGATGATCGCCCAGGGCCATGGCGGCAAGATCATCAATATGGCCAGCCAGGCCGGTCGCAGGGGCGAGGCGCTGGTGCTTGTCTATTGTTCGACCAAGGCCGCTGTTATTTCGATAACTCAATCGGCAGGGCTGGACCTCATCCGCCACGGGATCAACGTGAACGCCATCGCCCCCGGTGTGGTGGACGGCGAACACTGGAAGCACGTGGATACGATGTTCGCCACGCTCGAGGGCAAGGAACCAGGACAGAAGAAACGCGAGGTCGAGGCGGGCGTGCCTGCCGGACGCTTTGCGGTACCGGCGGATCTGGCCCCAATGGCCGTCTTCCTGGCCTCATCCGACAGCGACTACGTCGTTTCGCAGTGCTATAATGTGGATGGCGGTCAGTGGATGAGCTGATGCGCCTGTCGAACGAAACCCTCGGTCTGCTTCCAGACGGAATCAGCGTCCCGACCTACAATCGTGCAAGGCTCACGGCGGGCATCGTCCACATCGGCCTTGGCAACTTCCACCGTGCGCATCAGGGCTGGTATCTCCACCGGCTCATGCAGGACGACAAGGCACAGGATTGGGCAATTGTCGGTGCCGGGGTGCGGGCAGCCGACGCGAAAATGCGCGATAAACTCCTGGCCCAGGACTGTCTGACGACATTAATCGAACTCGCGCCCGAAAGCGTCTCGGCCGAGGTGATCGGTTCCATGATCGATTTCCTGCCCGTCGAGGAAGGAAACGGTCCCCTCATCCGCCGCATGGCCGAGACCGATATCCGCATCGTCTCCCTGACCGTGACCGAAGGCGGATACTACATCGATCCCGCCACCAAGGGCTTCGACGCCGACCACCCCGATATCCGGCACGATGCGGAAAACCCTGGCACGCCCCTCACCGCCTTCGGCGCGATGATCGAGGCGCTGCGTCTGCGTCGCGCGGCAGACCAGGGTCCTTTCACATGCCAGTCCTGCGACAACCTCCAGGGCAACGGTGACATCCTTCGCCAGACCATCGTCTCGCTCGCCCGCCTGTCCGACCCCGCGCTGGCCGACTGGATCAATGCGAACGCAACCTTTCCGAACTCCATGGTCGATTCCATCGCGCCAGCGACGGGCCCCGCCGAGTTGGCTCTTGTCCGTGAACTGGGCATCGCGGACGACGCGCCCGTCACGCATGAGAATTTCCGCCAATGGGTGATCGAGGACGCGTTCTGCGCCGGTCGCCCGCCATGGGACCAGGCCGGTGCGACCTTTTCGGACGACGTTCACGCTTATGAAGCGATGAAAATCCGAATCCTCAACGCGGGCCATCAGGTCATCGCGAACCCGGGAGAGCTTCTGGGAACCGAGACGATCTCGGGGTGCATGGAACATCCGCTCATCGCCGCGCTTTTCGACAAGGTCGAGAAGACAGAAATCGTTCCGCATGTCGCCCCCGTTCCGGGCATGGCACCTTCGGATTACGTGGAGCTGATCGCCCGGCGCTTCGCCAATCCGCGCATCGTCGATACAGTGCGACGAGTCGCTTTCGACGGCTCCTCCCGGCACACCGGCTTTCTCCATCCCATCATCCGCGACGGATTGGCCAGCGGTGCTCCCATAGCGGGCCTCGCTCTGGTGGAGGCAATCTGGGCGCGCATGTGCGAGGGCACGCGCGAGGACGGCTCCACGATCGAGCCGAACGATCCGATGTGGGCTGATCTCAACACCGTGGCCAAGGCTGCACGCACCCGCCCGCTGGCCTGGCTGGAGCAAGAGCATCTCTACGGCGATCTGGCCGCCGCACCGCGCTTCGTTGACGCCTTCGAGGACTGGCTGCGAATAATCTGGCTGGACGGAACCGACGCCGCACTGGAACAATACATCGGGCAATGATGATATCATGGAAGCCGTTGTCTTTCCTGCAAGGTCAACGTCCATGCAAGGTCAACGTCCTGGCCCATGTGCGTGCCAGCGGCATCTGTCACATCGACCTCAGGGGGCTTGCCACACATTGCGGCACTAGTGCGTTTCCGCTCAGTCCCGGCCCCGAATATACGGGTGTTGCTGTCGAAACTTTTCCCCGGATTTCAGGTAACCGCCCGGCAGGATCCGACACGATATTCTGTCATTCAGGCATACAATAAATATGATAGAGTGCGTCGATCATACGATGCACCCGCACATCTGCGATGCGGTAGTATATCGTCTGCCGCTCCCGCCGCGTGGCGACCATTCCGGAATCGCGCAGCCGCGCCAGATGCTGGCTGAGCGCAGACTGGCTAAGCCTGAGTTGCCCTTGCAATGCGCCGACTGATTGCTCTCCCTCTAAAAGATGGCACAAAACCATCAGACGGTTCGCATTGGACAGAAGTGCCAGTTGAGCGGCGACATCTTCCGCGCGCGCCTCAAGCACATCGAGGGGTGGTCGACGTTTTATTACATCAGTATTGACTAATTTAGACATTGCTTACATATGGTCTCAATAGAGACGATCCGCAATATATAAATCGAAGGATACCGCATGGGACCCGTGGTCGCGACCGAATTTACTCCCTGGCTTTCTCTGCTCGGAGGTGTGCTGATCGGCCTGAGCGCCGTCATGGTGATGGGAATGTTCGGCAAAATTGCCGGAATTGCAGGGATCACAAAAGGCCTGACATCCGCGGTTCCGGGTCTGGCAACAACCGGTGACCGAAGCTGGCGGTTGTTATTTTTGCTGGGGCTGGTGGTCGCCCCATTGGCCGTGCTGCTGGCGACGGGATCGTTTCCGCAACAGACCGTTCCGACCAGCCTTGCTGGCATGGCGCTGGCCGGACTTCTTGTCGGTTTCGGCACTGCCTTCGGATCGGGCTGTACCTCGGGCCACGGCGTGTGCGGGCTGGCGCGCCTGTCGCCGCGATCTGCTGCCGCCGTCGCGGTCTTCGTGGCCGCAGCCGTACTGACAACCACCATCGTTCGCCACGTCCTCTGAGGAGCCTTAAGATGCGCAATATCATAGGGTTCGCCGCCGGACTGATCTTCGGTCTGGGTCTTATCGTTTCTGGCATGGCCAATCCGGCCAAAGTCCTGAACTTCCTTGACATACTCGGGCCGTGGGACCCCAGCCTGGCCTTCGTGATGGGCGGTGCGTCGGTCACTGCCTTCATCGGCTACCGCCTGGTGTGGCGGCGCGGCACTCCTGTCATGGGAACGAAGTTCGACCTGCCCGCCAGCGGCACCATTGACGCACCGTTGCTGACCGGTGCGGCGATCTTCGGCGTGGGCTGGGGTCTGGGCGGGTTCTGTCCGGGGCCGGCCTGGGCCTCGCTAGCAATCGGATCGACCGGAATTCTTGTTTTTCTTCCTGCAATGCTAATTGGCATCGTGCTGGCCGATTTCGGAAAGTCATCTCCCCTCTTCGCAAAAAAAGGAGCGTAATCATGTCCAAGCTGAACGACCCGGTCGTGCGCCATTCCGCGTCATCTGGCCAAGACAGCCCCGATGTCTGGGGCATCTACGAACCCGATACCGGATCGATCCAGTATATCTGCGCCGATCCCTCGACGAAGAAGGCCGCGCTGATTGACGTGGTACTGAATTTCGACCCTGCCAGTTTCGCGGTCGATACGCGCAGCATGGATCAGGTGCTGAACCTGGTGGAACAGGAGGGGCTTACGGTCCAATGGGTCCTCGACACCCATCCCCACGCCGATCACCTGATGGCATCGTCGCAACTGAAAGAGCGCACCGGCGCACCGAATGCCATCGGTGAGAAAGTCAAAGAGATCGCCGAGATCTGGCGCGGGATCTATCACACGCCGGATGCCTTTGACCCGGAGCGTGACTTTGACCGGCTTTTTGCCGATGGCGATACGTTCAGACTGGGCGATATGGACATGCGCGTGATGCTGTCGCCGGGACACACGCTGGGATCCATCACATATATCTGCGGTGACGCGGCCTTTGTTCACGACACGTTCATGCAACCCGACAGTGGAACCGCACGCGCCGATTTCCCCGGTGGCACGACCGAGGATCTGTGGAATTCACTTCAGGCGATCTTCGAGCTTCCCGACGACACACGACTTTTTGTCGGTCACGATTACGGTTCGAAAGGACGGGACGAGCCTGAGTGGGAAGCGACCGTCAAGACGCACAAAGCGAAAAACATCCATGTAAAAGTTGGAACTGCCAAACAGGACTATATCAAGACGCGGGAAGAGCGGGATGCGATCCTGTCATTGCCTGACCGGATGCTGGCGGCGCTGCAAATCAATCTGCGCGGGGGCAAGTTGCCCGAAGCGGAAGACGACGGCGGCCACTACCTGAAAATCCCAGTCGGAAAATTCTGAAAAATAAGGAGCGAAACTCATGAGCAAATCCATGAAAGACCTTGTCGCCGATGCCAGATCACACATCGATACGATCAGCCCCGCCGAAGCCCATGAGGCCATGCAAGGTGGCGACATGATCCTCGATGTGCGCGAACCGGCGGAGTTGGATAACGACGGCGCGGTCGACGGCGCGGTTCATATCCCCCGCGGGCTGGTCGAAGCACAGGCCGACCCGGAAACCGGCAAGGGCAATGCCGCTCTGACCTCCAGGCGCGATGGCGGAGGCCGCGTGCATGTCCTGTGTGCCTCGGGGGCCCGTGCCGCGCTTGCTGCCGACAGCCTTAAGCAGATGGGCTATGACGCCACGGTGATTGATGGCGGCCTTGCGGCCTGGAAGAAGGCGGGTCTTCCGCTTCGTTCCTGACAGCCATGCATCGGCTGTCGCGATACCTGCCCGTCCTCGACTGGGGACGGCGCTACAACGCTGACAAACTGGGTGCGGACCTGGTTGCGGCATTGATCGTGACGATCATGTTGATTCCGCAATCGCTGGCCTATGCGCTGCTGGCCGGATTACCGCCCGAGGCGGGAATCTATGCCTCGATCCTGCCGATCGTACTCTATGCGATCTTCGGCACCTCGCGCAGCCTGGCCGTCGGGCCGGTCGCCGTCATTTCACTGATGACGGCGGCGGCGATCGGCGGTCTGGGCGATCAGGGGATCGACTATGCCACCGCTGCGCTGACGCTGGCGTTCCTGTCCGGCGCATTTCTGCTGCTTCTTGGGGTGTTTCGACTGGGGTTCATTGCCAATTTCCTGTCCCATCCCGTCATCGCGGGATTCATCACCGCCAGCGGCATCCTGATCGCCACAAGTCAGTTGAAACATATCCTGGGTATCGAAGCCTCTGGCGATACATTGCTGGAACTGGTCCCAGACCTTTGGAGGGCGATGGGCTCCATCAACTGGATCACTGCCGCGATCGGCCTGTCGGTCATTGTCTTTCTTTACTGGGTCCGCAGCGGGCTGAAACCGCTTTTACGGCGCATCGGCCTTGGCCCCACCCTGTCTGAGATGGGGGCCAAGGCTGGTCCGGTCTTCGCCGTTGTGGCCAGTACACTGGCGGTCTGGGCTTTCGACCTGACCGGGCGCGGTGTCGATATTGTCGGCTCCGTGCCGCAGTCACTTCCGCCGCTGACGCTGCCCTCGTTCCAGCCCTCGGTTTTGACGGCGATGATCGGACCGGCCATTTTGCTGTCGATCATCGGCTTTGTGGAATCCATTTCGGTCGCACAAACCCTCGCGGCCAGACGCCGCCAACGCATCGATCCGAACCAGGAACTGATCGGTCTTGGTGCAGCCAACCTTGGCGCGGCCTTCAGCGGCGGCTTTCCTGTCACGGGTGGATTTTCACGCTCAGTCGTCAACTTCGATGCGGGTGCCCGGACCCCTGCGGCAGGCGTTTTCACCGCCGCAGGGCTTGCGATTGCAGCCCTGGCCCTGACGCCGCTGATCTATTTCCTGCCCAATGCCACGCTGGCCGCAACGATCATCGTCGCGGTTCTGAGCCTTGTCGATTTTTCGGTCCTGAAACGCACGTGGCGGTATTCACGCGCCGATTTCGCGGCCGTCTCGGCGACGATCCTGCTGACGCTGATTTTCGGTGTCGAGGCGGGTGTTTCAGCAGGTGTCCTGATTTCGGTTTTGATCCACGTCTATAGATCGTCCCGCCCGCATATGGCCATCGTGGGACAGGTTCCGGACACCGAGCATTACCGCAACGTGAACCGCCACGACGTGATCACGGATGACAGCATACTGTCGATCCGCGTGGACGAGAGCCTGTATTTTGCCAATGCCCGCAACCTCGAAGACCGGATCTATGACATGACCGCCGACCGGGGCGACCTGAAGCACGTCATCCTGATGTGCTCGGCCGTCAATGAGATCGACATGAGCGCGCTGGAAAGTCTTGAGGCGATCAATAGCCGCCTGAAAGCCCGTGGTATCACCTTTCATCTGAGCGAGGTGAAGGGGCCGGTGATGGATCGGTTGAAGACCAGCTCCTTCCTCGACGATCTGACCGGCAAGGTGTTCCTGACCCAGCATGGCGCGGTCCGTTGCCTTGCCGAGACGGCTCAGACCTACCCTTCCCCTTCCAGAGACGGAGTATCCATTTGAAACGGCGCCAATTTCTGAGCCTCGGTGTCGCGACCCTTGCCGCACCTGCCATAATCAGTCGACGGACCGTCGCCGCCGAACCGGGCGCGCCGCTGCCGATCCCGGACGTGATGGAGGTCGGTCCCGGTGCTGGCAATATCCTGTCCGCAATCAAGGGCAGAGCTGAACTCATTCCCGGAGTTGAGTCCGATACACTGGGCTACGGGCAGGATTATCTCGGACCGCTCCTTCGGTTCCAACGTGGGCGCACCGCCAGTATCGATGTGGAAAATCGCACCGACGATCCGATCACCGCCCATTGGCACGGGATGCATGTGCCTGGATACCTGGACGGTGGGCCGCAACTCGCCTTCGGTCCGGGCAAGACCTGGTCTCCGGAGCTCCCAGTCGATCATCCCGCGGCAACCCTGTTCTACCATAGTCACGTTCACGGCCGCACCGCCGAACAGGTCTACCGTGGTCTGGCGGGCATGATTATCATCGACGACCCCGAAATCGACGATCCGCTGCCCCGCGACTATGGCGTAAATGATTTTCCGCTGATCGTGCAGGATCGCAGCTTCGACCGATCGGGAAGACTGACCTATGATCTGGGCATGATGGGAAGGATGCAGGGTTTCCATGGCGATGACGTGCTGGTCAACGGTGCGATCCGTCCCAAGCTGACCGTGCCCGCGGGGCTGGTGCGCTTGCGGTTGCTGAACGCATCCAACGCCCGGATCTATGATTTCAACTTCACCGACGGTCGGCAATTCCATCAGGTCGCCAGCGACGGCGGCCTGCTGCCCTCGCCTGCCGCGATGGTCAATCTGCGTCTTGCCCCGGCAGAACGGGCCGAAATCATCGTCGACTTCTCGGATCAGTCTGCCGTTCGCCTGGTCTCGCGGAATGTCGGTAGTGGCGGGATGATGGGTGGCGGCATGATGGGTGGCGGGAATAATACCGCAACACTCGACGTCATGTCTTTCGATGTCGGCGATGCGTCAACATCCGGTCCCGTGCAATTGCCCGGGTCTTTGCCCGCGACAGTCTCCGATCTCGGCGAACCCGTTCGCACCCGCGAGTTCATCTTGAACATCAGTTCCGGAAACATGATCAGCAGCATGCTGAACAATCTGATCGGACAGGACAGGCAGACCATGGGCATCAATGGCGAGCCCTATGATATGTCGCGCATCGACCAGCAGGTGCAGTTGGGCGAAACCGAGCTCTGGCGCATCAATGCCGACATGATGACGCATCCGTTTCACGTTCACGGCGTGTCCTTTCAGGTCGTCACCATGGGCGGGCGGGCGGTCAACCCCGCAGCGATTGGATGGAAGGACGTGGTGCATGTCGAAGGACCGACCGAGATTTTGATCCGGTTCGACAAACCGGCAACGATCGACACGCCATTCATGTATCACTGCCATATCCTCGAACATGAAGATGCGGGAATGATGGGGCAATTCACGGTCGGATGACACCGGTCCGCATTTTCCGGCTCGGCCGTCTTGGCGACTGTGCCTGTGTTGATGCCATATGCGAACGCGGTTCCGCTTGTCGCGCCAGAACATCAGTTCAAGCTCCTGTGCGAGAAGGGCCGCAAGGGAATGCCTCAAAGTCGAGGAGCGCACGGTTCCGCGCAGGTGGTTTTGCCAGAGACGGCTTTTGACCAGCGCCGGCCCACTTCGGCGCACTGGCCGATTTTTCGGAGGTGCGATGCCGATGTAGAGCAGGTGTTTCCCATCGCGCGGACATAGACGAAGAAGTCAAAAGTGTCGTGGAGCGAGGCAGACTCAAAGCGCTACCCGAATGATACCCAAGGACATTTGAGCGATCTGGCGCTTGCCGCCAATATCAGCTGAGCAACTGTTTTCAATTTTTTAAAATGGTGCCCGGGGGCGGCATAACCTGTTGTTTTTATTGCAATAAGTTACAGGTCGGTGGGACTTTCTTCTTTCACCATGTTTATTGGATTTTTTCGGATTTGTGTCCCACTTTTCCGAAGGGGATTAGGGCCAGAAATAACAGCTCGAGCAGGCGCCGCATCACCCCAGCGCCTGGACATGCCAGCGGCGATCCTTACCAATGGTCTCAGTAGAAAAGATCAATCTGGACGAGTGTGACTAACCCACGCCTCACCTGCCCGATCTGCATGCACCGTGAGGCCGGATTGATCACCGCCCCTCGGCATGTGCCCGCGTGGGATGACCTGACCGGACCGGAACAGATGGCGATGTTGGCCGAAGTGGGCGCCGCACTCGGTCGCGGCACGGCTGGTTTCGTTGCCGCATCCTATCACGGCCATTTCCACCTACGGGAAGCAAGTAGCGCGCGTCTGACAACCGGCGGCCGCGATCCGCTCCTGCCCTTGCTCGCCGAACGGCTGGACAAGGCGCAGTCTGTCGACCTGGCAATTGCCTTCGCCATGGACAGCGGCGTGGCCCTGCTTGAGCCCTGGTTTCGAGAGCTGCTGGCGCGCGGCGGACGGCTCAGGATCGTGGTGGGCGATTATCTCGACACAACCGACCCGACCGCCTTGGCGCGACTGTTGGACCTGGAGGGTGCGGAGCTTATCGTGTTCGAGACCGGCGGCTTGAGCTTTCATCCAAAGGCCTGGCTGTTCCGCGCCGCTGATGCACGTGGGGCGGCGATCGTAGGTAGTTCGAACCTGTCCCAATCGGCGCTGACGGATGGCGTGGAATGGAACCTCCATTCAGAAGATGCTGCTGACAGCGTCGGAACAGCCTTTGAGGACCTGCTGGCCCGCCCTGAAGTCAAACCCCTGACCGCCGCGTGGATCGATGCTTACGCGAAACGCCGCAGTGCGCGACCGATGCCCGAGTTCACCGCCCGCGTTGTCGCCGAGGAAGGCCCGCCACCCGAGCCGCACACGATCCAGCAAGAGGCGCTGGCAGCGCTCGCGCAGAGCCGTTCGAACGGCCACCGTGCCGGGCTTGTCGTGCTGGCCACCGGATTGGGCAAGACCTGGCTCGCCGCCTTCGACACGATACGCGCCAAGGCGGGCCGCATCCTCTTCGTTGCCCATCGCGACGAAATTCTGACCCAAGCGATGGCGGCCCTTCGCAAGGTTCGCCCCGAAGCCAAGCTCGGCCGCTACACGGGCACCGAGAAAGAAGCGAATGCGGAGATCCTCTTTGCCTCGATCCAGACGCTGGGCCGCATCGGTCACTTGCGCCAGTTCGACCGAGACCATTTCGACTACATCGTGGTTGACGAATTCCACCACGCCGCCTCCCGCACCTACCAGAAGCTGATCGAGCATTTCACGCCCGGTTTCCTGCTGGGCCTGACCGCGACACCCGACCGGACCGATGGCGCGGACCTCCTCGGCCTGTGTGGTGAAAACCTCGTCTACGAATGTGACCTGTTCCGCGGGATCGACGCGGGACACCTGTCGCCTTTTCACTATTTCGGCGTGCCGGATGACGTGGATTACGCGCAGATCCCCTGGCGCTCCGGCCAGTTCGATCCGACCGCGCTAGACGCAGCCCTGGCCACCGAGGCGCGGGCGCTGAACGCGCTGGACCAATACCGCAAACGCGCAAACGGCCCCGCGATCGGCTTTTGCTGTTCCATGCGTCACGCCGATTACATGGCGGAGTATTTCCGCGCCGCCGGGCTAAAGGCTGTCGCCGTCCATTCGGGCCAAAGCTCCGCACCTCGAGCAAGTTCCCTTGCAGCGCTTGGTCGCGGCGAGATCGACATCCTCTTCGCGGTCGACATGTTCAACGAAGGCGTGGACGTGCCCGAGATCGGCACCGTCCTAATGCTGCGCCCCACCGAAAGCGCGATCATCTGGCTGCAGCAGCTTGGCCGTGGCTTGCGCCGCGTCGAAGGCAAGGTGCTGCAGGTGATCGACTATATCGGCAACCACCGCAGCTTCCTCACCAAGGTCGCAACCCTTCTACAGGCCGGCGCAGGCGATCGCTCGATCTCGACCAAGCTGGAGGCGCTTCAGGTCGGTGAGTTCCAGATGCCGAAGGGCTGCGAGATAACTTATGAGCTCGAGGTCATCGACATCCTGCGGAATCTTCTCCGCCCGAAAGAAGGCGCGGCGGAGCTCGAAGCCTTCTACGTCGACTTTCGGGACCGGAACGGCATACGCCCCACGGCTGTCGAAGTCTTCCGCAACGGCTTCGACCCCCGCACCTCCGGCCACGGCGGCTGGTTCGATTTCGTGCGGGACATGGACGATGCCTTGCCCGAACGTCCTTTCGCCACTCACGGTCGTCTCTTGGGTGAATTGGAACGGCCTAGGGGTTTGTCCCGATCCGCCTTGACCGGATTGCGCGACGTTGTCGCCGGGCGGCAACCGAGCGATGGCGCGTCGGATCTGGCCTTCAACCCGCACCTGGCGCAGGGCAGCGACGGCTTTCGGCTGGCGCGACCTGACGCTTCCGGCGAGTTGGAACCGCTTGTGCGCGAGTTGGCCGAATGGCGCTTGGCGGAAACGCCCATCGTGCGCGAGGCCGCCGAGGCATCCGCGACCTTTGTCGGCAAGCCGAAAGAACTGACGCTTTGGGAGCGCTACTACGTGCCGGACATCGCCGAGTTCTTTGGCGAAGAGTACAAGCAAAACGTCTGGCGCACCGGTATGAAGGCGCTGCCAGAAAAGAAGATCATGATCCTTCTCGCCAATGTCTCGACCCAGGACCTGACCTATGAGAACGCGTTTCTCAGCCCGTCACGACTGAAATGGTTCAGCCAGAACCAGACGCGCCAGGACGGCAAGCATGGCCGGATCATCAGCGGTGAGGAAGGTCATGAGGTACATCTGTTCATCCGCCGAGGGAACAAGGTGAACGGCAAGGTTAATCCGTTCATCTATTGCGGCAAGCCCAGGTTCGCCGGATGGAAGGGTGAGAAGCCAATCGAGGTGCTTTGGGACCTGACTTCGCCGGCTCCTGAAGAGCTCTGGGCCGAGCTGGGCATCCCAGGTTGAACCTTTTCGCGCGAAATGCGCCGCTCCAGCAAGAGTGGTTCAGCGGGCCACAGGCAAAGGAAGTATTTGAAACGTCAGCCCTTTGCCTTTGATTTTCCAGATTTGGAATGGATAACCTGGTCTGGGGCGAAGGCATAACGGGACGGGTACTTGGAGGACGGACTAAATCCAGAAGCTGCGCACGCAAGCGCGCTCCTCAATCGATGTGTGTCCATCGATCTCGAAATCGATCCCAAGACAAACCGGATTCAGAGCTTTGCGGGCGTCCGACATAGAACGGAAGAGGCCGTCGAATTCAAGCGTGGCAACCTGATCGACGTCCTCTCGAAACTCGACAATTACGCGCAACAAGCTGACTTCCTTCTCGGGCACAATTTCATTCACTTCGACGCAAAACACCTCGAAAACACCAAGAATGATCTCCAGCTCCTTAAGAAACCGATCATCGACACGCTCTGGCTCAACCCGCTCGCTTTCCCTCGCAATCCATACCACAGCCTCGTGAAACACTATCAGGATGGCCGCCTGCAGGCCGGCCACGTTAACGATCCGCGTCTTGATGCCGAGTTGGTGCTGACCGTCCTCGACAATCAGATCAGGGCGCTGAGTGACATCGATCATGTCGATCCTGATACGACCCGCGCATATCACTACCTGACGACTACCCGCAGCGATCATGCCGGCTTTGGCGCCGTCTTTGAGTTCGTGCGCGGTGCCCCGCGACCTGGCCCGGCAGAGGCGCAATCTGCCATTCGCGGGCTTCTGCGCGGCGCTGCATGTAGTCATCAGATCGAAACGGTCATCCCCGAGGCAGAAAGAAATGGGTGGCCGTTGGCCTATGCGCTGGCCTGGATTTCCGTTGCCGGCGGCGACTCCGTGATGCCGCCTTGGGTGCGCCACCAGTTCCCGGAGGCCGCCCGCCTGGTGAGGCGCTTGCGAGATACGCCCTGCACCGATCCCGATTGTGGCTGGTGTCAATCGCAGAATGACCCCAAGGCCCTGCTCAAGCATTGGTTCGGATTCAACGGATTCCGCCCGAACCCTGTCGGACCCGATGGCCGCCCCCTGCAAGAGACAATCGTCCACGCGGCAATGGCGAAAACTCCCGTTCTCGGCATCCTGCCCACGGGGACGGGCAAGTCGGTCTGCTACCAGCTGCCGGCCTTGTCGCAGTTCACAAAGACGGGCGCGCTCACAGTCGTCATCTCACCTCTTGTTGCCCTCATGGCAGATCAGGTTGAGGGGATGCGACGGCAAGGGATCACGTCCTGTGTCACGATCAACGGCATGCTCTCCATGCCGGAGAGACAGGATGCCCTCAACCAGGTGCGACTTGGCGATGCGGCGATCCTGCTGATTTCGCCGGAGCAGCTCCGCAGCCCCTCGGTCCGTTCGGTGCTCAGTCAACGAGAGGTCGGCTACTGGGTGCTCGATGAAGCGCACTGCGTCTCGAAGTGGGGGCACGACTTCCGCCCCGACTACCGCTACGTTGGACGTTTTATCAAGGAGTACTCCGGAGGCGAAGAGCCAGCGCCGATCATCTGCCTGACGGCGACAGCCAAGCCCGATGTCATCCGTGACATCACGGACCATTTCCGAGATCGATTGGCGACTGAACTCGAGCTTCTAGATGGTGGAGCCGTACGCGAGAACCTGTCCTTCGAGATCGTGCCTACGGACAAGGGCAAGAAACTTGGGGATGTAGTCAGGATCATCAAGGAGGCCCTTCCGCGGCAGGGAACGTCAGGTGCTATCGTCTATTGCTCTACGCGGTCGGCAACCGAGCGCGTGGCGGCCTTCCTGAAGGAACGCGGTTTTGCCGCGGCCCACTACCACGCCGGTCTCAGCCCGGAACAGAAACGAGACGTGCAGAAGGCGTTTGCTGCTGGCGAACTGCGCGTGATCGCCGCCACGAATGCCTTTGGCATGGGGATCGACAAGCCGGATATCCGGCTTGTGGTCCATGCCGACATCCCGGGTTCCTTGGAGAACTACCTGCAAGAGGCGGGACGGGCCGGACGTGATCGGGATCATGCCCGATGCATTCTCCTCTTCAGCCGCGACGACATCGAGCGGCAGTTCAGCCTCTCGGCGCGCTCTCGCCTTGAGCGCAGGGAGATCGGTGCAATCCTCAAGGCCCTGCGCCGTCTCGACAGGCGAACGAAGCAAAAGGGCGAGGTGGTTGCGACAGCCGGCGAGATCGTTCGCGAGGAACAGGACCTCGATTTCCAGCGCGACTCCGCAACCGATGACACAAGGGTGAAGACAGCCGTGTCGTGGCTGGAAGAAGCCGTGCTGCTGCGAAGAGAGGAAAACCGCGTTCGGGTGTATCCATCGTCGCTTCGCATCCGGACCGTCGCCGAAGCGGACAGCATCATCGCCAAGGCAAATATGACGGAGGGCTATCGGCTCAGGCTTCGTGCCTTGGTTCGGAGCCTGATCAATGCGCCGCCGGACCAGGGGATCTCAACGGATGAGCTCTGTGGTATCTCGGGCTTTTCGTCAGGTCAGATGCGCAAGGCGCTGAATGATCTTGAAGCGCTTGGCATCGCGTCGAACGATACCGCGATCACAATTTTCGTGCATCTCGGCGTGGAGAACTCTTCGCAGAAGCGCCTGTTGGAGGCGAACAGCCTCGAAAAGGATCTGATCGACAAGCTTCGGGAATTGGCCCCGGACCTTGAGCTGGGGGCAAGCTCGACTCTTAACCTCAAGCTTCTTTCGCAGGAATTGAGAGACGCCGGGCATCCAACCGTGCGCCCGGACATCGTGGATAAGCTTGTTCGCGGCATTGCGCGGGACGGCCGAGACGAAAGCGAGGGGATCGGGAGCCTTCATGTCCGCAAACTCGACCGGGAGCACCTGTCGCTGCGCCTTCAACGCAACTGGCAAGCCCTGTCCGTGACCGCCCAACTCCGCCGTCTCGCGGGGCGAGTTCTCTTGACGACGCTGCAGCAGGAGGCACCGGACCGGGCGCGGGGCAAGGATATCCAGGTCGAAACGACGCTCGGCAAGCTGATGGCAGCGCTGACTGGCGACTTTGAGCTCTCTAGCGCGGTCAACGATCCCACGAAACTCCTCGACCGCGCGTTGCTCTGGCTCCATGAGCAGGGCGTCGTTACACTCGGAAAGGGCCTGGCGATTTTCCGGCCTGCCATGACGATCCACCTGGCACCTGGCCCCCAGCCCTTCACTGAGTCCGATTTCGAGCCACTGAAGCTGCACTATCAGGTGCAGGTCCTGCAAACCCATATCATGGCCGCCTATGCCGAAAAGGGGCTCGGGTCCGTGCGTGACGCTCTGAGGCTTTCGGAGGATTACTTCACCCTCGAGCGCGATAGCTTCGTTCAGAAGTGGCTGCCGGGAAGAAGCGCGGAGCTTCGCCGTCAGACAACGCCCGAGTCGTGGCGAACAATCGTAGAGTCCTTGGGCAATACCACGCAGACACGGATCGTCGCGGACGAGCGTGAACAAACCAACGTGCTGGTCCTCGCAGGCCCCGGCTCGGGCAAGACCCGCGTCCTTGTCCACCGCATCGCCTACCTGATCCGGGTGAAGCGTGAAAACCCACGCGGCATTCTGGCCTTGGTCTACAACCGCCATGCCGCCACTGAAATCCGTCGCCGCCTGTTCGATCTGATCGGTGACGATGCGCGCGGCGTCACCATCTCCACTTGCCATGGTCTTGCAATGCGCATGATCGGTGCCAGCTTCGCGAAACGCGCCGAGAAGGTCGAAAGCATCGACTTCGACCGGATCATGGACCAGGCCGTCGCCCTCTTGAAAGGGGAAGGGCTATCACGGGACGAAGCCGAGGCCCAACGCGAGACCCTCATCGAAGGTTATCGTTGGATTCTGGTGGATGAGTATCAGGACATCGGGCCAGACGAATACGAACTGATCGCTGCAGTTGCAGGACGCTCGGTCGAAGACGATGATCGGCGATTGAGCCTTTTTGCGGTCGGCGACGACGACCAGAATATCTACGCCTTTGCGGGCGCATCAGTGGCCTTCATTCGCCGCTTCGAGGAGGACTACAAAGCCCAGCCCAGCCACATGATCGAGAACTACCGTTCAACGGCCAACATCATCCGCGCTGCAAACCAGGTGATTGAGACCGCAGCCGATCGAATGAAGGCGGGTCACGACATTACGGTCAATCGAGCCCGCAAAGATGATCGTGCTGGCGGCGAGTTGGAACGTCTCGACACTGTCGGCCGCGGTCGCGTCCAACTTATCATGCATGCAGGCGATCAATTCAGCCAGGCCGTTCTTGCCGTCGAGGAGTTGGAGCGACTGTCCAAGATCGTACCGGAATGGGACTGGGCAAAGACCGCAATCATAGCGCGTGAATGGAGCTACCTTCAGCCTGTCCTCAGCTACTGCGAGGCACGGGGCATTCCCGTTCAAGCTGCGAATGCAGATGCCCCGAATTTTTGGCGACTGCGAGAAACCCAGACGCTGGTCAACTGGCTACGGGCTCGCGAGCGGTCCGGACTTGCTATCTCAGACCTAGCGAAGTGGATGGATCGGCAGCCAGAGGGCCCATGGTGGTCTGTCCTGCGGGAAGGCGTCGAAGACTTCGTGCAGGACGTCGGTGATCGCGAAACGGACCGAAAAGACATTCTCGAGTGGCTTGCTGAATGGGGGCGTGACATCCGAAAGCGCCAAACCGGCCTTATGTTGCTTTCCGCGCATCGCGCGAAGGGTCTCGAGTTCGACCATGTCGTTGTTCTCGATGGTGCTTGGGAAAAACGGTCGAAGGGCGAGGATCAAGACGCGGCGTGCCGGCTCTTGTACGTTGCCATGACAAGAGCCCGGCACAGCCTGGCGATCATGACGATGGCCAACACACACCCGATCCTTGATACCTTGAATGACAATGCTTTCCTGATCAGAGGACGGCCGCGTGATACACTCGATGTGTCGGAGTGTCGGAAGGTTTATCAAACCCTGGACCCTTCGGAGGTTGACCTGAGCTTTGCCGGCCGGTTGGCAGCGGGCCACGCGTCTCATCGCGCGCTCGATCACCTAAAGCCGGATGATCCGTTACTGCTAGCTCAACGTGGCGAGAGCTGGATCATCACGAATACAGCAGGAGTGCCAGTCTGCAGGCTAGCCAAGAAATATCGGCCACCTGAAGGAAGAAGGTTCATTCGCGGGAGCGTCCACGCGATCACGACGCGTTTCCGAGAGGACTCGTCGGAGGAATATCAGGCACAGCTGCAGCGGGACGCATGGAGCGTGGTTCTGCCTGAGCTTGTGTATCAGGCACGTGGTTAGATGGGCACAATTGCGGGCGCCGCCTTCAAGAGAGCTCCCTTGGATGTAAAAGAGATCCCCTACAAACCGATGTGCCTAGCTATTGCTCTTCAGACGACGAGACTGAGCAACCATTATGTTGAACGCTTCGAGGTCGTTGCGAGTTGATTTCAGATTCAAAATCGCGAGCCTACTCAGACCAAGCGCTCGGGTTAAGTCGTTTTTCGCGCTTTCACCGCAAGTCGGCTTCCCGCGCAAAGTGGCCAGGGTTGACACAACCCGCAGCCTCATAGCCTATTGAATTATATGAAAAACCGGGCGGAGAAGGTATTTTGTCAGATCCAGCGATTTCGAAAGTGCTCGAGGCGGCTCGCCGCAAGCTGCTGGATACGGGGACGCGTAACCGCCTGGTCCACATAAACCGAGCAAACACGCGCGCAAATTGCCTCAACATCATCAATGAACGCGCCGACGACGTTTTTGCCATCCTTCGCAGCCAGTCGCGCAAGATGCGCTTCAAGGCGATGGGAAAGGATAAGACCAGCGAAGGGCAGGACATGCTTTTGGCACTGCCCGAGCCCGAGATCCCCGAGGACGCGGACCGCTTAACGGATCTTTTCCTCGAAACTCCACTTGGCCCGGAGGCACAGGCACGCAGGCTCCTGCGGCTGGCAACGGACGCCAAGACAGCGGAGGAGGAGCAAGGCCTCAACATCCTCTATCTTGCCATGGGCTTCCTGCAATGGCGCGAAAGCCCCTCCTCCGAGACGCCACGTGAAGCTCCACTGATCCTGCTGCCAGCGCAACTGATCCGCAACGAGCGGACCTCGACCTACGATATCCTGTGCCGCGACGACGACATCGCCACCAACTTGCCCTTGCAGCAACGCCTCAGGACCGACTTTGGCATTTCACTGCTGGAGATCGAGGAGAGCGAAGACTGGAATCCCTCTGACTATTTTGCCCAGGTTCGAGACGCGATCTCCGGCCAGCCGGGTTGGGCGCTGGACGCGGACGGAATGCAGCTCGGCTTCTTCTCCTTCGCCAAGCTTTTGATGCATCGCGACCTCGATCCCGCGACCTGGCCCGAGGGAGCTTTTGCCGAAAACGATCTGTTGCGTGGGCTGCTGACTGAAGGGTTCGAAGCGCCGATGCCCATTTTCGGGCCGGACGATCGACTGGACGATATCCTGGACCCTGCGGAGATTGTGCAAGTCATCGACGCAGACGCCTCGCAAACGAAGGTGATCGAGGAGGTGCGGCGAGGCGCAAGCCTTGTGGTTCAGGGACCGCCTGGAACCGGAAAATCCCAGACGATTACTAACCTGATCGCGGCAGCTGCTCATGACGGAAAGACCGTGCTCTTCGTCGCTGAAAAAATGGCTGCTCTGTCGGTTGTCCACGACCGCCTTGTGCGAGCAGGGTTACGCGACATTTGCCTCGAACTGCACTCGCGTACAGCCAACAAGAAAGCACTTGCGCAGGAGTTGGGACGGACGTTGATGGCGAGCGCCCAGGCATTGCCTGGCACGCCTGACCCCGCGCGACTGCGTAGCACACGGGACAGGTTGAACCGGATCACTTCTCTGCTCCACGATCCTCTGCCATCGACGGGCGATACACCCTTCCGCGCGATTGCCGACATCGTCGGGTTTATTGGCAATGGCGCACCGCCACCTTGCATCCCGCTTGAGGGCCTTGACGAGCTTGACCAAAGCAAGCGCGACGCCGCCTGCGCGGCCCTATCCAACTATGCCGAGGCACTGGAACGCGCGGGCCCGCCTGAACAGCACCCCTTCCGCGGCACCAGTGCACTTGACTTGCAGCCGACGGATATAGCGCGCCTTGAAGACGAACTCTCCGGCGCTGCTTCTGAAATCGACATACTCCTGAGCGAAGGCCAACGCCTCGCTAGCGCTACGGGTCTGGCAGCGCCCAATTCATTGGGCGAGGTTGACGCTCTTGGCGCTGCGCTGAGTGCGCTTGCCGGTATTCCGCCCGGCGCCAGGGACTGGATTGCTCCGCTCTTCGAGCACGTTGGCTCGCCCCGCCTCGATGAAGCGCTTGCAGCGGGCGCATCTTGGGCCGACGCGAAGCAATCTGCAGAAACACGTTTCGTCGAGGCTGCATGGTCTGCCCAGGTCGCAAGCATTCGAACAGCATTGGCCAAGGGTCAGGCATCGTTCTTCTCTCGTCTCTTCGGCGGATATCGGCGAGCATCGGCGGAACTCGGGGGCCTGCTTTCGGGGCCTTTGCCAAAGTCGCCATCAGAGAGACTGGCGCTCGTTGACGAGATCATGAAGGTTCAGTCCCTGCGCCGCTCGCTGGCAGATGAGGAAGCCTGGCTTCAGGCAACGCTCGGTCCGACATGGCGTGGTGAGCGCACCCCTTTCTCTGTCGCAGCCTTCGCTTCCAAATGGTTGGCCGGGCTTAAGGCAACAGGCAACGTTGGCTCTTCAGACCAACTTGTTTCTGCCCTGGATGCAGTGCCCGACCCGGGAGCCGCGGCTAAAGAACTCGCTAAAAAATCTAGCACTTGCCGCCAACGGATCGACGCGCCGATCACGCGGCTGCAATTGGATGTGGCCCGTGCCGACTTGGGCACCGACTTGGACAACGCTTCGTTGTCGGAAATGCGTGAAGCATTCTTGCAGATGGCGAGCGAAACGGCCCGCTACGGAGATTGGGTTGGGCTTGCCAGCGCCACCAAAGCCGCGAACGAAGCCGGAGCTGAAGGGGTTGTCGACGCCGTCGCAGACGAACGCGTTCCGCCACAACGCGCAGCACAGGAATTTGCCTACGCGTGTGCAGAGGCCCGCTGGAACGCCGCAAGGCGCGCCCGGCCCGAGCTCAACGACTTACCGCAACTTGATCGCCATGATCTCGTAGCCCTGTTCTCCGACCTCGAGAAGGAGCGCATCGACACAGCACGCAACCTGATCCTCTCGCGACACTTCGAACAGATGCCTCGTGGCACAATGGGCGAGATGGGCATTATCCGTGGAGAAATCGCCCGGAAGCGCGGCCACAAACCAATCCGCTGGGTGATGCGGAATGCCGGCCCGATGGTTCAGCGCATCAAGCCGGTCATGCTCATGAGTCCGATTTCAGTGGCGCAGTTCTTGCCTCCGGGCAGCGCAGAGTTCGACATTCTGGTGATCGATGAAGCCTCGCAGATCAAACCCGAAGATGCGTTGGGTGTCATTGCCCGCGCACGCCAAATTGTAGTGGTAGGGGACCAGAAACAGCTTCCGCCAACATCCTTCTTCGACCGCCTGGTGGACGATATCGAGGAAAATGACGACGAAGAAGAAGCCGTCATCGGCGCTACAGCGGCCGATATGGAAAGCATCCTTTCGCTTTGCGAAGCCCGGGGACTGCGGCAACGCATGCTCGAATGGCATTATAGATCACGCGATCCGTCTTTGATCCAGGTTTCGAATGCGGAGTTTTATGAAGATCGGCTGGTACTTCCTCCCTCACCTCTGCAGCTTGATCCCGACTACGGCCTGAAATTCCGACGCGTGCCTGGCATTTATGCGCGCGGCGGTAGCGGCTTGGGCCGACAAGGAACCAACCGGATCGAGGCCGAGGCCGTCGTTGCCGCTATGGCCGATCACGCTCGAAATTGGCATGAGCTCTCTCTCGGTGTCGTCGCCTTTTCCAAGGCCCAGTCCAATATGTTGACAGAAGTGCTCGAACTCGCCCGCCGCCGTGATCCCGTGCTGGATGCTTTCCTGCGCGAGGGCAAGTCCGAGGACGTCTTCGTCAAGAACATCGAGAACGTGCAGGGCGACGAGCGCGATGTGATACTCATCTCGGTTGGTTACGGCCCGCAGGAGCCGAACGGGCGCCTACCTTCGATGAGCTTCGGTCCGGTAAACGGAGAAGGCGGAGAACGCCGGTTGAATGTGCTTTTCTCTCGCTCGCGCGTGCGCTGCGAGGTCTTTGCGTCATTCGATCCCGGCGATATCGATCCGTCACGCAGCAGCCGCGAAGGGCCGCGTGTGCTCAAACGGTTTCTGGATTTCGCCAAGACGGGACAGATCGAAACCCACACAGTCACCGGCCTCGAGGCCGACAGTCCGTTCGAAGAAGATGTCGCACGGGTGATCCGATCAGAGGGTTTCTTGGCGGATGCCCAGGTTGGAAGTGCCGGCTTTCGCATCGACATCGGCGTACGTCATCCCGATCGGCCCGGTCAGTATCTTCTGGCCGTGGAATGTGACGGCGCTGCCTATCATTCAGCGCTTTGGGCGCGCGAACGCGACCGACTGAGACAGGGCATACTTGAAAACCTAGGCTGGCGGTTCCATCGCATCTGGAGCACCGACTGGTTCCACCATCGCTCACAAGAAATCGAACGACTAAAGGCGGCCATTGTTGAAGCACGCGACGCTCTCAATGACGGTGTCCGAGTGCGCGGAGCCAATCACGGTGCCACAAACATACCTGCGTCGCAGGAGGCTTCAGACATTCAGCCGGTGACTATCGACATCGGGCATCTCGCTTTGACTGCGCCGCCCTATGTACGGGCGGAGCTCTCGGTCCGCTCGTCGGTCGAACCGCACGAGGCACCGATACAGCAGCTTTCGGAGCTTGTTTCGCGCATCGTAGCGATTGAGGGGCCGATACACGCCGACGAGATCGCACGTCGGATCGCTGCCGCCTTTGGGCGCTCACGCACCGGGAACCGTATTGCCGACGCAGCCGCACGTGCTGTTCGATTAGCGCTGCAACGCGATGCTGAACTGCGCCGGGATGGCGCCTTTCTGATGACGTCCGCACAGGCAGAAACACCACCCGTCCGTGATCGAAGCAGCGAAACTGGTACTATTCTCAGAGCCGAATATCTGCCTCCGATCGAGATCGCGGCCGCTGCAAAACTGGTACAGCAGGAAAGCGGAGAGGTGGGGCAAGAAGACCTAGTGCGCGCCGTGGCTCGCCTATTCGGGTTCCAAAGAGTCGGCACGGAACTTTCGGAGGCGATACGAAACGGCTTGCCAAACTGACCGACTGCGTCCGGTGGAATTGTCTCCTCATTGACGCTTTGGCAGCAGAGATTGCGCAGTTTGGGAGCGAAGCATTTGCGGTCAAGAAACGCAACGGTTGTGCATTCGCGGACGCACAATAGCGTGCTCGACGTCAAGCCGAACGAAGGAAATTTCGTGGTCAACAATATCGCGCCCAAGCATGCAATGTCGAACGATCGGCGCAATTAAGGGCGTTGGACTACAGCGCTACTGGAAAAGGGCAAGATAAAAGCGTCTGCCACGAACGCCGCAAGCCACTGACGTGACTGGCGTTTTCGCGTGCATGCAAATCGGTCGCGTGCAGGTTCTCTGCAATTTCGCAGTGTTTTCAGACCACTGGTATGCACACTGCGGAAACCTGCTCTTGGCGGCGGCTTGATTGAAGAGGCATCAACTCCGAGCATCGGGAGGTGGCATCTCGCGCTCAACAATGGGAGCGCGAGATAAAAGAGGTGCCGCACGGCTACCTCAAGCTGCTGTTGTTTGAAGAGATTATCCGCCGCACTCACGCAGGCATCGAAGCATCAAATTCACCAAGCAACTGTTTTTAAATCGATTTTCTCGCCGCACAATGCCGATCCTACGAAAACATGCGACTACCCCAGTCCAGCCAAGACGCCGCCCAGCAACGCCACTCCCGCCGCCCGCCTGTCATTCCCCGCCACAGGCCTACCCCGCCTGTTCTCGGCTTCGTTCCTCCCTCTATTTCCGGCATCCTCGGGGAACCCGAAACCCAGACCGAACGCCCCATGCCCAAGCGCCCCGCCATCCTGCCGCCCACGCTCCCGCCCCGCGGTCTCTCGCGGACCGAGGCGGCGGCCTATATCGGGGTCTCGCCCACGCTCTTCGATCACCTCGTCCGCGACCGGCGCATGCCGCCGCCCAAGCGGATCAATGCCCGCACGGTCTGGGACCGGAAAAAACTTGACCGGGCGTTCGAGTTGATCCCTGATGGGGATCACTCCGACCACAATCCCTGGGACGACTGACGGCTGACGAAAGGCAGCGCGTGCCATGCCCACATTCAGGATGAGAGACGGCTCGGGCAGCATTCGCCTGAAGCATGTCATCGAGGACACCGACCGGCATGGGAACGTGCGCATCTACCTGCGGCGGCCCGGGCACCTGAAGGTGCGGCTGCGCAGCCAGCCGGGGACGGAGGACTTCCTCGCCGAATACCGCGCCGCGATGATGGGTGCGACGCCCCGCGCACCGACCGGACCGCTTGAGCGGCGCGGATCAAAGGGCAGCTTCAAGTGGCTTTGCGAGCAGTACTACGTCTCGGCCGAGTACCAGCGCCTCAGCGGTCGCACCAAGTATGTCCGGCGCGGCATCCTTGACCGGATCTGCGAGAAGAGCGGACCGAAGCCTTATGCGCTGATGGAGCCCCGCCATGTCCGGCGCATGCGGGACGAGAT
>Ga0209634_1000161_pt1 | contig 52767 bp, 52 predicted proteins | sample LinPmetageLP40_FD_184043 | JGI IMG/M metagenome (GOLD analysis project Ga0209634, IMG submission 184043) | Marine viral communities from the Pacific Ocean - LP-40 (SPAdes) (version 2) | ecosystem: Environmental > Aquatic > Marine > Oceanic | place: Pacific Ocean | collected 2010-08-26
TCTGCTGCCGGTGCTTCTTCTACTGCCGGTGCTTCTTCTACTGCCGGTGCTTCTTCTGCTGCCGGTGCTTCTTCTTGGGTATCTGACAAAGATTTAATAGCAGCTTGCTTAATAATTCCAGCCTCTATAAGAATATTTATCTTATCGGCACCATTTACAATGTTTTGAAGAGCGTCTTCAACAGCATAACGCCCCGAACGTTTTTTATATATTGTGTATGTATCGGTCTTTTTTAATACTTTCATCTTCTATTCTCCTTAGATTACTCGTTAAATTGATTTTTTATGTCTTTAACTTACTTTTTAGTTCAACTAATTTAGCAATTAATATTTTCCTCTAGTCACTTTTTCTTCCTTAAATCTATACTCATCTCCCTTAGTTGTTTTTTATCGACACAACCAGGTGCATCTGTGAGAACACAAGCGGCTGTCTGGGTTTTAGGGAAAGCAATGACATCTCTAATTGAGTTGTTACCTGTCATTAACATAACCAATCTATCCAAGCCAAAAGCTAATCCTCCGTGTGGGGGGCAACCATAACTTAGTGCTTCGAGAAGAAATCCAAATTTCTCTTTAGCTTGAGTATCACTAATGCCTAGCACCTCAAAAACTGTTTTTTGCATTTTAAGGTTATCAATACGTATAGAGCCGCCGCCCAGCTCAGTGCCATTAATCACCATATCATAAGCTAACGATAAAGCACTACCAGGATCATTTTTCAACTCACTAGGATTACATGCTGGTTGAGTAAAGGGGTGGTGTAAGGGCGTCCATTCACCATCATCTGTTTTTTCAAACATAGGGAAATCAACAACCCATAAAGGAGCCCATCCAGAGGTATATAGATTTAGGTCTTCGCCTAATTTTATACGCAAAGCACCTAAAGCATTAGATACGATCTTATATTTATCAGCCCCAAAGAAAATTAGATCTCCATTTTTTGCACCTGTGCGCTGGAGAATTTTCTGGCGAATATCATGAGGTAAAAATTTAACAATTGGTGACTGCAATCCTTCTTCTAGATTATCCTTATCATTAACTTTTATGTAAGCTAAACCTTTGGCTCCATAGATACTTACGAAATTAGTATAATCATCTATTTTCTTTCGACTTATACTATTTCCATCAGGTACGCATATTGCTGCAACTCGGCCTTCATGATCTTTAGCTGGTCCCGAAAATACCTTAAAGTCTACATCAACCATTAGGTCTTTAATTTCGATTAACTCCAGAGGAATACGGAGATCTGGTTTATCGCTACCATATCTATTCATAGCGTCTTTGTATGAAATACGTGGAAAACTACCTAGATCTACATCTAATAATTCACTGAAGATATTTCGGATCATCTCTTCACTAACTTCTATTATTTGATCTTCGCTGATAAACGAGCCTTCTATATCCACTTGTGTAAATTCTGGTTGACGATCAGCTCGCAAATCTTCATCACGAAAACATTTTGCAATTTGGTAATACTTCTCTACACCAGCTATCATAAGTAATTGCTTAAATAATTGTGGTGATTGAGGAAGAGCAAAAAATTTACCTTCATGTGTTCGGCTTGGAACTAAATAATCTCTTGCTCCTTCTGGTGTTGCTCGAGTCAAAATTGGTGTTTCAATGTCTATAAAATCTCTTTTATCTAGATGAGCGCGCATCAAAGCAGTTACTTTGGAGCGAAATATTAAGTTTTTAAGCATCTCTGGACGACGTAAATCCATATAGCGATACTTTAATCGAACATCTTCGCCCACTTTGATATATTCATCTAATGGGAATGGAGGTGTTTCAGACCTATTAAGTATCTCTAAAGCTAATCCGTATACTTCTATATGCCCTGTTGGCATTTCAGAATTGACAGTATCAGTCGATCTGGCGCGGACGATACCTGTGATCTTAAGAACATATTCACTGCGCACCAAATCTGCAGTGTCAAAATACTCTTTACTATCCGGGTCAAAAACTACCTGTACTATTCCTTCACGATCACGGAGATCAATGAAAATAACGCCACCATGATCCCTGCGACGGTGCACCCACCCGCAAATTGTAATCTCCTGATCAATATGACTATGGTTAAGGGCACCACAATAAATTGTACGCATTATTTTTTCCTGTAATCATTAAAGCCCTATGAATAACTATACTTATTTAAAAGTTTATCGACAGGCATCCTAAAAAAATTTGGCATTATACCCTATGAATAGAAAGGCTAGAAGAACAGATATTAGCTAATTGAGTAACGCAACTTAATTGTAAAGCTAATATTTGACTTCATTATCAATATACCTAAATAATATTGTATCCCTTTCTAGATATAGCTAATACTAGAGATTCTATGCGAAACTTCAGATTTTTTTTGTTATATTTAGTAGACGGTTTATTCCCCCAAATAGGGTTAGGCCAAGAAATGTCGTTTTTATAGCGGGCTACATGATGAAGATGTAACTGAGGAACCATATTACCTAAAGCAGCAATATTAATTTTATCGGGAGCGAATATTTCCGACATAGCCTCAGATAATAAGTTTGATTCTTTTATCAGCTGTATTGCTTCATCACTTAATAAATGATGGATCTCAGAAATATTAGGTAGCATTGGTACTAAAATAAACCATGGATAATTAGCATCTTTGTGGATAAGTAGTTGTGAAAGCTCAAATTTACCAATATATATAGTATCCTTAGTTAATTGAGAGTGAAGTTTGAACAATTTATTTCCTCTTTGCTCTGTACCAATATATGTGATCACCGTAAAATACCTTTTTTTACGTTTAACCGCCAATAGAAAATAAATTATGCGAGCTAGTCAATTCTTAATCTCAACAAAAAAAGAAAGCCCAGCTGATGCAGAAATAATCAGCCACAAACTAATGTTGCGTGCAGGAATGATTCGAAAACTTGCGTCTGGTTTATATACATGGCTTCCAATGGGTTTAATAGTACTTCGTAAATTGGAGGCAATAATCAGGGAAGAAATGAATAAACTGGGAGCACAAGAGATTTTAATGCCAATTATGCAGCCCGCTCGTCTGTGGGAAGAGTCTGGTCGTTGGGGAAGATATGGACCAGAACTACTGCGCGTTCAAGATAGGCATGAAAGGCCATTCTGTCTTGGGCCAACTCATGAAGAAGTTGTTACAGACCTCATTCGGAACGAAGTTCATAGCTATAAACAACTACCCTTAGTTTTGTATCAAATACAAACTAAATTTCGTGATGAAATACGTCCACGTTTTGGTGTTATGCGCTCAAGAGAGTTCATTATGAAAGATGCTTATTCATTCGATGTATCTGAAAAAAATTTAAGTCAAACTTATCAATTGATGTATGAAGGCTACAGTAGTATCTTAAAAAGAATTGGATTAGATTTCAGAGCAGTCATTGCTGATACAGGGAGTATAGGAGGAAGTATATCTCATGAATTCCATGTATTAGCTGAATCAGGAGAAGATTCTATAGCTTTCTCAGATGGAAGTGACTTTGCAGCTAACGTAGAGACGACTGAAGCAGTAACTGTTCATCCAAGCACCATAAAGAAGGAAGAGAAATTACAAGAAATTAAAACGAAAGGACTCAGCAGTGTTGAGGAAATAAGTAAATTTTTAGATGTAGATAGATCCAATATCGTAAAAACATTAATTGTATTGGGTCAACCAAAAGAAGAGTCATCTGAAAATAAAAGTGTAGAAGTCCATATGCCCCTCGTAGCATTGGCTTTACGTGGCGATCATGAGCTCAATGTAATCAAAGCTGAGAAGATTAGTGGGGTTATGACGCCACTGACTTTTGCAAGCAAGGATGTCATTAAAGCACAACTTGGATGCGATATTGGTAGTCTTGGCCCTCTTAAATTAGATATACCTGTTATTGTTGACCGATCTGCAAATCAGTTAACTAGTTTTGTTTGTGGTGCTAATAAAAATGGATTGCACTTAACAGGGGTAAACTGGGCACGTGATTGTAACGCTATAAGAGTTGAAGATATAAGAAATGTTATCGAGGGGGATCCTAGTCCAGACGGTAAAGGATTTTTGGATATCAAACGTGGTATTGAAGTTGGGCATATCTTTCAATTAGGCACTAAGTATAGCGAGGCAATGAACTGCAAAGTGCTGAGTGAAGAAGGCACACAACAATCAATATTGATGGGTTGTTATGGAATTGGAATAAGTAGAATTGTTGCCGCCGCTATTGAACAGAATAATGATGATAATGGCATTTTATGGCCTAAAGCAATAACTCCTTTTCAGATTGCATTGATCCCCGTCAACATAGATAAGTCCGAAAAAGTAAAGGATCACTGTGAGAAGATATATACTCAACTTTCAAATATTGGTTTTGACGTCCTCTTCATGGATCAAGAAAAAGCTCGCCTTGGTGGAATGCTTGCAGACGTAGAACTAATCGGTTTACCTCATAGGCTGGTTTTAGGAGAAAAAGGTATAGAAAAAGGTACGATAGAGTATCGCAATAGAGGTGGATCTGAAAATCAAAACATACCTCTTTCAGAACTTAATGAATTTTTAATTAAAAATATAGATTGCTAATTGAATAAAGATAGTAATTTATTTTTTATATTTAAGGGCGATCATCAAACTCTGCGCCTTCTTTTTCTGGAGGCATTAAATCCTCACGCTTTAAATGTAAAATTAATAACATATTTGAAGCTACGTAAATTGATGAATAGGTCCCGATTAAGACTCCTACCATAAGAGCAATAGCAAAATTATGAATTAGCTCGCCGCCAAAAAAGAATAATGATGATAATACTAACAACGTAGTTAGCGAGGTTACCAATGTTCTGCCTAATGTCTGAGTTAAAGATTCATTGATAACGGCTTCGACTGCTGAAACTCGAAGTAAGCGTAAATTTTCTCTGATTCTGTCAGAGACAACTATTGTATCATTGAGAGAATAACCTATAACTGCTAGTACGGCTGCCAAGACTGTTAGATCAAACTCTAATTCCGTTATAGAAAAAAATCCAAGTGTAATAATTACATCGTGCATCAAAGCAACAACAGCGCCTATAGAAAACTTATATTGAAATCGGATGGCTATGTACATCATAACCACTAGCAGGGCCACAAGCATACCTAAACCGCCGTCCTCTCGTAGCTCTTCGCCAACCTGCGGTCCGACAAAATCTATTCGCCTTAAAGTAACTGAAGGCTGACTCGCACGTAACGCCTTCAAAACATTATCAGACAATCCTGCTGCTGGTTTGCCTTGCATCCTGATAAGAACATCTTTTTCTGAGCCAAAGTGAACAACAATAGGATTTTCATAACCAGCTGCTGCTAAGTGATTCCTTATTTCTGTTAGATTAGCTTTGTCCTGGTAGCCTACCTCAATCTGAGTTCCACCGGTGAAGTCTAACCCCAAAACTAACCCTTTTGTGGTAAACGAAACAATAGAACCTAAGACGAGAAAAACAGAAACTATGGATGCTATTTTTCGCTGACCCATAAAATTGATGATATTAGTATTCAACATACAAAATTTCCTAGATTCTGAGTTTTTCAATAGATCGATTACCGAAACTCAAATTTACTAAGGCTCTCGTTACGATTATAGCTGTGAACATTGACACTAAAATCCCTATAGAAAGAGTCACTGCAAATCCCTGAACTGGCCCTGATCCTATAATAAAAAGAATAACTGCCACAATAAGGGTTGTTACATTAGCATCTACAATTGATACGAAAGCGCGATCATAGCCAGCGCTAATTGCAGACTGTGGCGGCAATCCGTTAGATATCTCTTCTTTAATTCGGGAAAATATAAGTACATTTGCATCCACAGCAATTCCTACTGTTAAAACAATACCAGCGATTCCTGGCAAAGTTAATGTAGCCTCAAGCATTGACATAAAAGCTACTAGTATTAATAAATTTAAAGTTAAAGCGATATTAGCAAAAAGACCAAATATCTTATAATAAAGAAGCATAAATATGATAACTAAAAACATACCAATTGATACAGATTTAACCCCCAAAGCTATATTTTCTGCGCCTAGAGACGGGCCAATAGTTCTTTCCTCTACAAAGTACATAGGGGCAGCCATAGCTCCAGCTCTCAAAAATAGTGCTAGCTCAGAGGCTTCCCTTGGTGTGCTTAACCCAGTAATCTGAAAACCAACACCAAGCGCACTTTGAATGGTTGCCAAGTTGATAATCTTTTTTTCAACATAGCGCTCAGAAATTGCAATCTTTTTTCCATCGCTATCAATGTTATATTTAGTACGTACTTTGTATTCTATAAACAAAACGCCTAATCGTTGGCCTATATTATTTCTAGTCATACGATGCATTCTCGCTCCACCTTGACTATTAAGAGATATGTTAACGTTAGGTGTTCCTTTTTCATCGTACCCTGCAGAGGCTTTTGAAACATGGTCACCTGTTATTACAACGGTTCGCTTAAGGTAGGCATCCTTTATTCCTCTATCTCTGACATAGGAATCACTAAACGAAAATTTTTCACGATTAGATGACCCGGGTTTTGCTTCTAATCTAAATTCTAAATTTGCAGTTTTTCCTATGATCCTCTTTGCAGCAGCTGTATCTTGAACTCCAGGAAGCTCCACAACTATTCTATTTTTTCCTTGTCGCTGAACGACTGGCTCAGATACTCCAAGCTCATTAACTCGATTACGCAGTGTTGTTAGATTTTGATTAATTGCATAGTCTTGGATTTTTTTTATCTCCGGCTCTGACATTTTTGAACGAATTATAAAAAGTCCATTTTCCTCATTAATATCCCTAGTTATTCCAGTAAACTTTTGTCGGATGATACTGTTTGCTTTATCTGCATCAGTTTTGGTTTTAAATGCAGCAACTATCTGTTTTCTTTTCACCAACTTTATAGACTCATAGCGCAATTTTTCTTCCCGCATAGCAGTCCTAACTTGGCGGACTATCGTATCCATTTGTTTGCTTATGGCCTCGTCTGTATTGACCTCTAGCAAAAAGTGTACGCCGCCACGAAGATCAAGGCCAAGTTTCATTGGAGAGGCTCCAAAACGGGTTAACCATTCAGGTGTGGTAGGTGCTAAATTCAGGGCAACAACATACTCTAAACCGAGTTTTTTTTGTATTACTTGTTTAGCATATAGCTGCTGATCGATATCTGTCAGTCTAAGAATGCCTGTTTCACCATCTACCTTTGTACCAAAATAATCTATATCAGCATCTTTTAATGCAGTCGTAATGTCATCCATAACTGATTGGTTTATTTCCATTTCTCCACTCTGACCAGAAATCTGAATTGCAGGGTCGGCAGAAAAAATATTAGGTAATGCAAATGCAATACTTATAAACACGATTATTAATACAAAAAGATACGTTCTGAGGGGATAATTGTTCATAAAAAATTATTCTTATATAGTTTATATATTCATTATAGGCTGAAAAGATAGATCTTGTGAGGCTTGTTATAAAAATATTTGTTACAAAAGTAAAATTTTACTTTATGAAAAAAAGAATTTTTTAAACTTCGCTAAAAAAATAGAAGTATATTCACCTGAAACTAATAAATTTATAACCCTTGCTGTTTATAAAAATTTTCTGAGAAACTATCTAACCTTTGATTTTCTATTGCGTTTCTTATATCTGTCATCAGGGACTGGTAATAATATAAATTATGAATTGTGTTTAGCTGTGCACCCAGTATCTCTTTGCACTTCTCGAGATGATGAAGATAAGCGAGACTAAAGTTTTTACAAGTATAGCAGTTACAATTCGAATCTATCGGATTTGTATCATAACGATATTTTGCATTTTTTATTTTAACTACACCAAAGGTCGTAAATAAGTGGCCATTACGTGCATTTCTTGTTGGCATCACGCAATCGAACATATCAATACCAAGCTTCACTGCCTCTAATAGATCGCAAGGCTTACCCACACCCATCAGATATCTTGGTTTATTTTTTGGCATTTTCGGAGTGGTACTATTAATAATCCTCAGCATATCCTCTTTTGGCTCTCCGACAGAGAGCCCCCCGATTGCATAGCCGTCAAATCCTAAGTTTTCTAACTCCTTTAGAGAAATTTCACGTAAATCCTCATACATACCACCTTGAATAATTCCAAATAATGCAGCTTTACTACCACTATGTTCAAGCTTGCTTCTCTGAGCCCAGCGCAAGGATAGCTCCATTGATATCTGGGAGTCCTTTCTTGAAGCTGGATAGGGGGTGCAATCATCAAAAATCATTATGATGTCAGCTCCTAAATCTTTTTGGACCTGAATCGAAGTTTCTGGATCCAAAAAGATTTGGCTCCCATCGATAGGAGAACGAAAGGAGACCCCTTCTTCACTTATTTTTCGAATAGACCCTAAACTAAAAACCTGAAATCCACCTGAGTCCGTTAATATTGGTCCCTCCCACTGCATAAAGTCATGCAAGCCACCATGCAACTTGATGACATCGGTCCCAGGTCTAAGCATTAAGTGGAACGTATTTCCTAAGATTATTTGTGCACCAATTTCCTTTAGATCTCTCGGCAACATGGCCTTGACAGTTCCACTAGTTCCAACTGGCATAAAAGCTGGTGTTTCAACCTTACCACGAGGAAATTTCAGCTGACCCCTCCTGGCTTTACCATCTTGGCTATTAAGCTTAAAGCTCATAGAACAATTACTACTCATTTTAGGTTTTTTCCTAAATATATATCTGTAATCGGTAGCTCTTGATGTGCATCCGGATTATTTATCAAGAACATGGCGTCACCATAACTAAAGAATCTATATTTTTTAATTATTGCTTGTTCGTAAGCAGACATTATTCTCGTATATCCAGAAAAAGCACACACTAACATCAAGAGTGTAGACTCAGGTAGATGAAAGTTTGTAACCATTGCATCTACTATCTGGAACTTATAACCTGGATAAATAAATATATCTGTCTCACCTTTCATTGGGCTGATTTTTCCTCCCGAGGCTGCACTCTCTAAACATCGAACACTTGTTGTGCCAATAGCTATTACTCTTCCCCCATTTTTACGGGTAGCTTCAACCTGCTCACAAACAGATAATGGTACATCTATAACCTCTGAATGCATCACATGATCATAGATACTACTTTCTCGCACTGGCTGAAAGGTTCCAGATCCAACATGTAAAGTAACATATGCTATATTAATGCCAAGTGATGATAGCTCCTGTAATATCTCTAAATCAAAATGTAGGCCAGCTGTTGGGGCCGCAACTGCGCCAGGTATTTTCGCATATACTGTTTGGTATCGTTCTTTATCAACATCGTGATCAGGCCGATCTATATATGGAGGTAATGGTGTATGTCCTTTTGACTCTAATGCATCTATTGCTGACTGGTCACCAGAAAACTTAATTATAAATAAATCTTCTCTTCGCTCTTGAATTAATGCTTCAATGCAGCCGTCGAAAATGATTTTAGAACCAATTTTTGGAGATTTACTAGCTCTCAAGTGCCCCAGTACTGTTTGATCATCTATTAATCTTTCAACTAATAACTCGATTTTTCCCCCAGTATCTTTTTTTCCAAACATCCTAGCTGGCATAACTTTGGTATTGTTAAATACCATGAGATCTCCTGGCTTAACTAAAGAAACAATTTCAGAAAAGGACCGGTGTTTTATATCATTTGTTTCTTGATCTATCACCATCATCATACTGCCCCTTCTCTGAGAGGCTGGCTCGTGTGCTATAAGGTTAGCTGGTAACTTGTAATTAAATAACTCTCGCTTCATAACAACCTTTAGTTTTTTTAACGTCGCAAGAGTAATAGAAATTTACACTTATAACCAGTGTTCTTGCCGCTAAAATAACTCAATTTGATTATAGAGTAGTCACTGCTATAATCCTGCCCTATGCCAGAGTGGTGAAATTGGTATACACAGGGGATTCAAAATCCCCCGCCCTTAAAAGCGTGCCGGTTCGAGTCCGGCCTCTGGTACAATTTTATGTACAATACCTTCTAATACTCTAATTGTTATCAAGCCTCGAATAGAGGGCATTTGAAGGAACTTTTCAATGACTCTTAAGTTCAATGAAATTAAAGACGACCGAAGATTTCAAAGCGTCGTAATTTCTATAATTCTTCTCTCCTCACTTTTAGTGGGATTTCAAACATATGAGATAAGTAATAACTATATAAATATAGTTATCATTTTAGATTATTTTGTAACTATATTTTTTTTATTTGAGCTTTTAATAAGATTTCTTGGAGAAGAAAAAAAATCTTTTTTTCTCAAGGACCGATGGAATCTTTTTGACACTATCATAGTGTGTGCTTCTCTGATTCCTGTCACCGGATCATCTGTTCTAATCTTAAGGCTTTTAAGAATATTTCGAATCCTAAGAATAATATCTATTGTTCCTGAGCTGAAAGAACTGGTCGAAGCATTACTTCAATCTCTAGCTAGATGTGGATATGTGATGTTGATTCTATTTATTATTCTATATATTTATGCAGCGATTGGATCAATTTTATTTTCTACAGACGATCCAGCAAGATGGGCAGACTTAGGTATCTCTTTGTTAACATTAATCCAAGTTATGACTTTATCGAGCTGGGAAACTGTTATGTTACCAATGCAAGCATTACATCCCTGGGCTTTTATATATTTTGTTTCATTTGTATTTATTACAGCTATAGTACTTCTAAACCTTGTAATTGCTGTACTTGTTGACGTTGTATCTAAATCAAAAATTAATAAATAACTTTAATTATAAATCCTGGCTCATCAAATGTTAGTTGAGCCAGGATTTTTTTTATTAAAACAGGAAGGTTTAATTTACTATTTTAAAGGGCCCAGCCATCATGAATGAATGTCCTGCGAATGAGCAAAAGAAGGTATATGATTCAGCTGAACTTAACTGTCCGGCTCCAAAGCTCACAGTGGTGGTTTGACCACCACCAATAATATTTGTAGCAGCGATTACTCTCTCATCACCAGCTTTAATATAACCACAGCTTGCACCGGCAGTTAAACCATCGCTAGCAATAAGTTTCACATCAGCTGTTTTTGATAGCACCCAGTTATGCCCCATCACAGTAGCAGGCAGCTTTCCAGTATGTGCAAATGTAACTGTTACTTTTTCGCAACTTGAGCTAATTTGCAATTCTGCCTTATCGAATTTAAGTGTATCGCCTGCTGCAATTTCGAGGTTGCAACTTTCTCCATGTCCGTCAGCATATCCAAACGGTACAAATAGAAATAACGAAAAAATTATTATTGAAAAACGCATATTTTAATCCCTATTAATTTATTAAAAAGCCTATTTATCTTATCACAATTATGGCAATGAAATCTTGGTTGGTACAAGGAATTTATAGCCAAGAAAATTTATCATTTTAGTTCTTATTATAATAACAACTGTTCCAACTACTGATCTTTTATTTATATCTGAGTCACAAATTGATGACTCTAGTTTTGGGTTATCACCCTTTACAGTGATAAAATTTCTGGAAATATATTGAACACGTTTTACAATAAATCTGTTAACACATATATCAAATACCACTATATCATTTATAAGAATTTTTTTTCTTTCTGTAATAAAAATTAAGTCGTTATGCCTGAAAGACGGCATCATGCTATTTCCGACCACTCTTATAAGCTTAATCACCAAAACAAAACGGGAATGATCATCTTCTTTGCTGGTGGATATGGGGAAGTAACTCGTTCAGTTCTAACCCCTTTGCTGGCCCAAAATATTTCTGCAAAACGATTTAATTGTTCTAATAACTTCTCTGCGTTTTCCACACTACCTTCCTGCTTACATTTCGACGCTAACTGCATAATGAGATGAACAATTTTATGTGTTTCTGGAAATTTTTCTAACTGAGATTCTTTAAAGTAATCCCCCCAAATTGTATTTACTTCTTCTTTAACAATTTTAGATTGAGTTTCTTTTTCAATAACTAGTCGAATTATTTGTATTTGAGAATTACTTGTATTTTTTATACGTTCTTCTTCAATTAAATCAATAAGTCTTGATACACTCAAACCTGCTATCAAAAAAATTGATGGATCGTAAATTTTGCAAGGAATGTCACAATGTGCGGATGCGGTGGGCAGTGCGATCATACGAATTAACCCATTCTCTTATTTGAAATGGAAGTAATACCTATTCTTTTATCTGATGACCCTGATGTCTGTTGTGTGTAACCCTTAACGATCAGAGAACAAGCGATAGCTGCAAGAAGTATTCCGGTGATCATCAGAATCAGGGCCAAAGTATCTGTATGAGTTCCATCCAAAGGCGAATCTGAGTGACCAACTGCTCTACTACAGATTGTGGATAAAAAATATAACGCCATAATTCTCATTCTTTTTTACCTCAGTATATAATTTACTATGTAGTTCATATTTTATATATATAAACCAATAACTTTACTTTATGTATTTTAATTGCAAATGATTATCATTTGCAACAAATATATGCTTCACGGCAAATATTTTTATCCGACGACTTATACGATATTCAAGTCTAACCAAATCTCAAAGATCTCAAATATTTAAGAGATATGACATGCAATTGTGATAATTTTAAAATAAAGATAATTTTGATCACATAAGTTATTATTACTAATCATATGAATAAAAGGATTGACTTTAACTTATGAATAAAATTTACTTATATATGGTTTTTGTGTTTTTTTCTGTCGGATTAAGTCCAAAAAATTATGCTGAAGAGCTTTATGTTTGCCCAGTGAAAGAGGTTTATAAAACAGGCGCAGGTAGATCTATTGATGTAGCTGGGGGTACTGTAAAAATTAAAATCAATGGAGATAATATTGTTATAACTAATCCAAGTGTTAGCGGCTTTGGCTCAATTGCGTTAGGTATAATACAAAGAAACGGTCACCAAATTAAAGCTAGAAATCCAACAGTGATGTTTACTTACAAAATCGTATCTCGAGAATTTGTTGTTCATACAGGTATTGCTCCGATGAAGTTTGATGTTGACGTAGGACATAGGGGCGGACAAATGCGTATTTTTGGAGTGTGCAATAAGTAATTAATGCTAATTAATAAAAAAACATTATTAGTAAATTTTTTTTTCTAAATATGAATTAATCTCTTTTTCTATAGTTCCCTTGAAGGCTGACATCATCAAGCTCAAGGTAACTTGAATTCTAATTGCTGACACATCAAAACTGATTCGTGCTTCAACACCACTGTGTATGAAGTTCACTAGCTTACCCTCAATTTGGTAATCACCACCATATTTTTTTTGGAGATCTTTGCCTAAATCTTCGACTAGAAATTGAAGTTCCAGATTGCTCATATTATGAGGTTTTTGTATTAAGATAGAACTCATGGTGTAATCCTTTAGTTTATGATTTTCAAATATACATATAGATTTTTTTTATATCTTTAGCCTAAAAAATCATTCGATAATATAATAACTAATCATCAGGGTTGCTGATAATTTCTGACAAATTAGTATTTAATAAAAATTACTGCAACAGCCAATAGGTAAGTTTTATAAATGAACAAAGAAAATAAAAAATCTGAAAAGCCTGCAAATTTAATACGAAGGCTAATGGCTATATTGTACGATTCTATGTTGCTCATAGGAATAATTTTTGCTTTTGGAGTTATTGTTTTTCTTTTAAGAAAGCTTGCAGGCGATGATACCATGCAAGCTCCAAGTAATATTCTTCAAGTATTTATTACTCTTGGCATGTGGTTGAGCTGTATTTATTTTTATGTATTGTGTTGGGTTCGCAAAGGCCAAACCCTTGGAATGAAATCTTGGAAGCTTCATTTATATAGCCAGAAACAACAAGATTTGACGATGAAGGAGTGCTTTTCAAGATGTCTATTTGCCCATATTTCGTTTGGACTTCTTGGCCTCGGTTATTTTTGGTGTTTAATCGATAAAAAAGGCAGATGTCTTCATGATATTTTGAGTGGCACAACAGTTTTGGTCATAAAAAAAGTGGCGACGAAGAAACCTAATGTAGTATAGCAATAAGAATTTTTATGTATTAACCGACGTTATTAAGAAGATCTTCTTAATAATACAATACCGATCAGCGAGCAAACAATTGCAGGGAATATAACTGCAATAAAAGGTGAGAAACCAAATACCATACTTGCGGGACCAAGCAAGTCTTGGCTAATCCTAAATACAATACCAACAACTACCCCAGCAAAAATACGATAACCCATCGAGACTCTTCTAAGTGGGCCAAAAATAAATGAACTTGCGATCAATACTAAACCTATGATTGTAAATGGTTGAAGAGCCTTACGCCAAAAGTCTAACTCATACCTTGAGGCATTTTGACCCTGATCGTTCAAGTAGCTAGAATGCTTATTCAAATCTCTCATAGATAAAGATTCAGATGGAAGGGAGGCAATGTTGAGCAATTCAGGTGATAATTCCGTAGTCCAAATTCTCTGAATAAAATTTTCTACTCTAGTGCTATTAGCCTCAAAATATGTCGCAGCTCCAAACTCCTCCACCCAAGTACCATTTTGAAAAGACGCTTTATCAGCAAAACTAGCCTTTTTTAATACATGGTTGTCATCAAATTCATAGCGAGTGACGCCAAATAATTCACCGCCAGGAAAAATTGATTCAATATGCGTAAATTCATTTCCCTCCTTATTCCAAAGACCGCTAGCAGATCCTTGTGATACTTTTCCTTTTGTTAGCAGCATGCGTCTGCTTTCGGCATATTTCTCGCTATGAGGGACTATATACTCTCCGAACATCACTCCAATTACGACAAGTAATAAGATAGGTCTAAGGACTATCCAGACTATGCGTAAAACAGAAACCCCTGCCGCCCTAATAACTATTAATTCAGAATTATTAGCTAAACTACCCAAACCTACGAGACAACCGATGAGCGCTGCTGTTGGAAGAAACTCATATATCCTTCCTGGTGTCGTCAAGGCAACATAAATCAAAACTTGGAAGAAATTATATTCTTTGGTTACATCACCAGCTCCATCTATCATTGAGCCAACGGAGTCAAGAGCTACAATTATTAATAGTGCTAAGCCTACAGCTCCGATTACTGAAACCGATATATAAGAGGATATTCTACTCATAGATTTCAGATCTTTGATGATATAAGAGGGTAAACCCCTAACGAAAAATATTAGTCTCTTTATCGATATATCTTCATTCTTTATAAACAGAATAAGACTAGAGCAGTCTGTACCCAATAATCTAATTTTAGATAAGATTAATGATGGTATTTTTTTAGAGGAGGATAAAAAATACTCAAATATTTTTAATATTAAAGCTCGCATAAACTTTAACTTAGTCGCTAAAAAAATCCAGGACTTCTTTAACTGAGCAAGGAAAATTAGATTTTTCATCGTCTCACCAACGGAGTATTGTGCTTTATCCACAGCTTCATAGAAGGAAAGTAAAGTAACAATATAGCTATAATGAAGAATAAAAAATGCACAAACCATAATCCAATAAAAGTCGGGATTAATTCTTCTTCTAACGCACTTCTTGCACTATTAAGCATCACCAAATAGACCATATATATTAAGATTGCTGGGATCATTTTAGAAAATCTACCCTGCCTTTGATTCGTTTTACTTAATGGAATAGCTATTAAGCTCATTACTAACACCAAAATTGGAACAGAAAAACGCCACTGTAACTCAGCTACCTGTTCTGGCTCTTTGGCGAGCATTAATTCTGAAGTAGTAAGTATCTGATATTTTTTTCTATTGCGCCTATCAGGAGCCTGTTTTTTCATAGATTGTCCGTATTCTTCAAAACGAGTTATCTTATAATTTGCCTGCCCTGGGATTCCCTCGATACGGTAACCGTCCTTTAAAACGAGATAATCCATACCGTCATCTGAATTTTTTTGTTCTCCGGTTTTCGATACAGTTAGAATTAATTGGTCTCCATGTTCAGCATCAGGATGATGTTCAGCAAGAAAAACGTCGGACATTAAACCTTCTTTATTTATTTCTTCTGTGTATGTAACACCCTTACCTTTTTGAATTGGATAAAAGTGACTTGCAGTCATACCATCTAAATCTCCTCTTTCATTTTGGTCTGAAATCAGAGCTTCAACTTTACGGGCGCCGTCTGGAGTAGCAAAAAGACTTAAGTAAGATGACAAAATTGCTACTATAAATGCTGGAACTAGCGTATATAAAATTAATTTAGTTTGACTCATACCGCATACAATCATTACTGTCATTTCACTTTGGACATATAAGCGTCCATAAGCTAGAAGAACACCCAAAAAACATGCCAAGGGTATAATTAATTCTAAAAACCCAGGTAAACGATAGCCTATCAAGGCAAAAAGAATACCTGCATCCATATCACCGGCAGCAGCTTCCGCCAAGTATTTTACAAATCGGCCACTCATAACAATCATTAATAGCACTATTGTGACTGCAGAAGCAGAACTCAAAAAATCTCGTGCAAGATATCGAAAAATTAGCAATAGAAAGATTCCTATTATGCTTTAATATATATAAATGAATTTATTACTACTAAGTGTACGTTTATTTAAATACCTAACCAACTAAACTTTGGAGAAAAAATGCAATTTAATGCAACTAAATGCGATCTTCGTTCTAAGAAAACTGAATGTCTAGTGCTAGTTCTCAGCAACAAATATGACAAACATAATAATCCGCAATCTAATATGAATAACTCAGCTCAATATTTAGGTCCTACTATAATTGAGTTCATAACAAAACTCCAAGGAAGCGGAGATATTCAAGAAAAATTAGGCAGCTCAGTAACGATCAATTACCCAGATGGTTTAGAGGCACAAAGATTATTGATAGTCAGTAGTGGTAGCGAAATACTGAATGAGCAAATGTTTTTAAGTCTCGCCAAAACTATCGGATTTAAGCTTAAAGATTTACCTATCAAGGATGCTGTAATCGCACTTCAAGATATCAATGTCAGTGGCAGAAATGATATTTGGCAAGCACAAAAAATTTCTCAGGTAATGGGTGAGCAGAGTTATTTTTCAGATTCACTAAAAACTATAGCAAAGACTAATTATTCTCTAAAAAGAGTCCTACTTGCTGTACCATCAAATCAAAAATTAAAAGAGATAAAAGATGCATGTAAATTAGGTTTGTCAGTATCAAAAGGTGTGAATTTATCAAAATATCTAGGGGATCTTCCAGGAAATATATGCACGCCCTCCTTTTTAGCAAAAGAAGCTCAAAAGCTTGCGATGGGTCATTCTCAATTAAGCTGTAAGATAATAAATGAAGCGGAAATGAAAAGCCTTGGTATGCATTCTTTGCTATCAGTAACAGCTGGGACTAAACAACCTGCAAAAATGATTGTCCTTAAATATAATGGCTCCACTAAGGAAAGAGAAAAGCCTATTGTACTAGTAGGAAAAGGTGTCACTTTTGATTCAGGCGGCATCAGCCTCAAGCCCGGTGCTGCGATGGATGAAATGAAATATGATATGTGCGGCGCAGCCTCTGTATTGGGTGTTTTTTCTATGCTCGTTGACACAGGTCTAAATGTTAACGTGGTTGGGGTGATACCTGCTGTAGAAAATATGCCAGGAGGTAATGCCATAAAGCCTGGTGATATCGTAAAAAGTATGTCAGGACAAACTATTGAGATCCTAAATACCGATGCAGAGGGTCGGTTGATCTTGTGCGATGCTTTAACCTATGCAGCTCGATTTAAGCCAAAAAACGTAATAGATATTGCGACTTTAACAGGAGCATGCGTAATGACCCTAGGGAGTCATGCATCAGGCTTATTGAGTAATGATGATATTCTTGCAAAAAAACTGGAAATTGCAGGTCAAACAAGCTCTGATAGAATTTGGCGTCTTCCAATTTGGAGTGAATATGATGCTCAACTCAAGAGTAATTTTGCCGATATGGCTAATCTTGGTGGTCGTTTAGCTGGAACAATTACTGCTGCTTGTTTTCTTGCACGATTCACAAAAGAGTATAAATGGGCCCATTTAGATATAGCGGGGACAGCTTGGAAGAGTGGAAGCAGTAAAGGGTCAACGGGTAGGCCGGTTCCTTTGTTATGTCAGTTTCTAATAGAAGAAGCCAATAATGACTAACATTATTTTTTATCGTATAAAAGGTGACTATAATTCATTGTTATTATTTGTCTGCCAATTAGTAAATAAAGCTTATCAGAAAAAAATTTCTGTATTAATAAGTACACCGGAAGAGAGTATATCGAAAAGAATTGATGAGAGATTATGGAACTTCGATACTGTATCTTTCATTCCTCACGATATTGAAAGCGAGCCATCATCAATTATTGCTATCAATCACGAACTCAATCCCGGAAAACATGATCAATTGCTTATTAACCTGTCAGATAGTTCCACACCTGGGTGGTTTTCAAGATTTCAGAAAGTTATTGAAATTGTTTATGATGAACAAGAAGTTATTAATAATAAAAGAGAACAATATAGTTTTTATCAGAGTCGCGGTTACCCTATTACATACCATGATTTAACTGTGAATAATTAAGTAAAAATTAGCTTATGACCAGAAGTTGATCGACTCTGACATGTGGATCCATTTATAATTTAAAACTATAAAAATTCTGTATTTGTGCTAATCACTATCAATAAGCTGTTTTACCTCTTTTTAACAATAAAATGAGAGCTCATGGAAAAGACTTATCGCCCCAAAGACATAGAAACTAAATGGTATGACACCTGGGAAAACCGTGGGTATTTCAAACCCACAGAAAATGGTTCACCATCTTTCTGTATAGCAATTCCTCCCCCTAATGTTACTGGGAATCTTCATATGGGGCATGGCTTTCAAGAGGCTATAATGGATGCTTTGATACGCTATAAACGAATGAAAGGTAACGATACATTATGGCAGGTTGGAACGGATCATGCTGGAATTGCTACACAAATGGTAGTAGAGCGACTTTTGAACCAAGAAAATGTAACCCGTCACGATTTAGGTCGAAACGAATTTATCAAAAAAGTATGGGAATGGAAAAATGAGTCAGGGGGGGCTATTACGAAGCAGCTGCGTCGTTTAGGGGCATCGGTCGACTGGTCAAGAGAACGGTTCACTATGGACGATGGATTTTCTGGGGCTGTTGAAGACGCTTTCATTAAAATGTACGAGGATAATTTAATATATAGAGGAAAAAGGCTCGTCAATTGGGACCCAAAATTACATACGGCTGTATCTGACCTAGAAGTAATTTCAGAGGAAGAAAATGGAAGTTTATGGCACTTTAATTATCCACTATCTACAGGAAATGAATATTTAACTGTTGCTACTACGCGTCCTGAAACTATGCTGGGTGACGTAGCAGTTGCAGTTAATCCTGAAGATCAAAGATATAAGCACCTCATAGGAAGAAACGTTATTTTACCCCTTGTTAATCGTGAAATTCCAATAATAGCTGATGACTACGTTGACAAAGATTTTGGTACAGGTTGTGTGAAAATAACTCCAGGGCACGATTTCAACGATTACGAGATGGGGAAACGTCATAATTTACCTGTAATAAATATATTTGATGATGATGCTCGGTTAAATGAAAATGTTCCACTTGTATACGTTGGAATGGAAAGGTTCGACGCAAGAAAAGAAATTATATCTGATTTAGATAGCCTCGGATTAGTTGAAAAAATTGATGCTCATATAATTAAAATCCCACGAGGTGATAGATCTGGTGTAATCATAGAGCCTTACTTAACTGATCAATGGTATGTAAAAACATCTCCCTTAGCTAAGAAAGCGGTAACTGCAGTAGAAAATGGAGATATAAAATTTGTGCCAAAGCAATATGAAAATATGTATTTTTCTTGGATGCGTGATATCCAAGATTGGTGTATATCACGTCAGCTTTGGTGGGGGCATCAAATACCCGCCTGGTATGATGATAAAGAAAATGTATATGTTGGAAGATCCGAGGAAGAGGTTCGAGTAAGAAATAATCTTGGTAATATAAATCTAAGGCGAGATAGTGACGTTTTAGATACTTGGTTTTCTTCGAGTCTTTGGACTTTTGGGACGCTTGGGTGGCCAGAAATTAACCAATTTTTAGAAAAGTATCATCCTACCAGTGTATTGGTCACTGGTTTTGATATTATTTTCTTTTGGGTCGCCAGAATGATCATGATGAGTTTATATTTTGTAGATGATATTCCGTTTAAGACAGTCTTTGTTCACGGTCTAGTCCGCGATAGTCATGGACAAAAAATGTCTAAATCGAAAGGTAACGTACTTGACCCTATAGATTTAATTGATGGTATTGAACTAGAACCATTAGTTAAAAAAAGAATCTCGGGAATGATGGTACCAAAGCTACGTGAAAAAATTGAACAACAAACTCGGAAAGAGTTTTCAAAAGGTATAGAGGCTTATGGAACAGACGCACTTCGCTTTACATACTACTCTCTTGCGTCCACAGGACGAGATATAAATTTTGATGTAGGGAGAATTGAAGGTTTTCGCAACTTCTGCAATAAGATATGGAATGCCGCGCGTTATGTTTTGATGAACACAGAGGGTCAAGATTGCGGTCAAAACAATCATAGAAATTACCAACTATCATTACCAGATCGCTGGATTATTAGTCGATTACAACAAGTAAAAAAAGAAGTGTCGGATGCTATTGAAAACTATAGATTTGATTTAGCATCACAAGCTATTTATGAATTTATGTGGAATGAATACTGCGATTGGTATCTGGAGTTATCCAAACCAGTACTCTGGGGCGATGATATCGCTACAGAATTAAAAGTTGGGACCCGTAGAACCTTGATAAGAGTACTAGAGACTACCCTCAAAATAACTCATCCATTTATGCCCTTTATTACAGAAGAAATATGGCAACAGCTGAGAGCACTAGTAGACGAAGAAGGTGAAACCATTATGCTGCAGTCCTATCCTACGGAAAATACAAAACTTATAGATAAAGAAGCTACTGTTAATATCGAATGGCTAAAAAAAGCTGTAATTGGAATTCGTAACATTCGTGGTGAGATGAATATATCACCCGCAAAGCTATTAACTGTTTATCTGCGAAATGGCTCTAGTGAGGATAAATATCGTCTGAGTGAAAACAGGGCTTATTTAGCTAAAATGGCACACTTAGATAAGATAATTTGGCTTGATTGCAGTGAGGAATCGCCAGCCTCAATAACAGCATTAATTGGTGAGATGGAAATTCTTGTGCCTATGGCAGGATTAATTGATAAAGACGAGGAAATAAAAAGACTAGATAAAGAGCTAGCTAAAATTGAAGACGATTTACTACGCATAAAAGGTAAGTTAGCAAACAAATCTTTTACGAGCAAAGCTCCAAAAAAAATTGTAGCCATTGAAAAAAATCGACTAAATGAGTTAGAAAAAAATTATACAAAAATTATTCAGCAGAAAGAAAAAATTATTAGTATTTAGATTCATCTATTTGGGTAAGATTGCAAGATTCCAATAATTTACTCTGAACGCATGTGAGGAAATAAAAGGACGTCTCTTATCGACGGTGAGTCAGTAAGAAGCATCACTAAACGATCGATGCCTATACCCTCTCCAGCTGTCGGTGGAAGACCGTACTCTAGAGCTCTGATATAATCTGAATCATAATGCATGGCTTCTTCATCACCAGCGTCTTTTTCAGCCACCTGCTGGCTGAATCTTGAAGCTTGATCTTCTGCATCATTAAGTTCAGAAAATCCATTAGCTATCTCCTTCCCCCCAACAAAAAACTCAAATCGATCGGTTACAAATGAATTATTATCGCTACGGCGAGCAAGCGGTGATACTTCTGTTGGATACTCAGTAATAAACGTAGGGTTATCTAATAAATGTTCTACTGTTTTTTCAAAAATTTCAATTTGAATTTTTCCCAATCCCCATGTATCTTTTAGCGGAATACCTAGATCAGAGGCAATAGAGCGTGCTGTAGTTTCTTGGCTTAGTTTTTGGGCATCTATACCTGGGTTGAATCTTAATATAGATTCAAAAACTGACATCCTTCCAAAAGGTTTTGAAAAATCATACTCTTTCTCCTTAATAATCTCACCTTCCCTGTTTTTAGAGGTACTTATGACACTTAAACTACCCAGCACTGAAGTGATTAAACCTCGCAACATATCTTCAGTCATATTCATTAAATCAGTATAGTTTGAGTAGGCCTGATAGAATTCGAGCATTGTGAATTCAGGGTTATGCCGAGTTGATAAACCCTCATTACGAAAGCTACGGTTTATCTCATATACACGCTCAAAACCACCAACAACTAACCTTTTTAGATATAGTTCTGGTGCTATACGTAAATACATATCAAGATCCAAGGCATTATGATGGGTGACAAATGGGCGCGCAGCGGCTCCGCCTGGGATGACTTGGAGCATGGGTGTTTCGACTTCCATAAAATTTTTTTTATTGAGATAAGAACGTATAAAATTAATTACTTTTGTGCGAACTTTAAATACGTCACGAGATTCAGGATTAACAATTAAGTCGACATAACGCTGCCTATATCTCATCTCCTTATCTAATAAGCCATGATGTTTATCAGGCAAAGGTCTCAAAGACTTTGTTAAAAGATAATTATCATCCATACTAACATACAGATCTCCCTTACCTGATTTATGTAGAACTCCATTAACACCAATAATATCTCCAAGATCTAGATTTTTTACAAAAGGTCTAGCCCCCTTAACTACATATAACTGCATGATTCCAGACATATCTTGAATCACCATGAAAGCACCACGGTTTCTTATCAACCTGCCAGCAACACTTACCACCTGGTTTGAGGATTCTAGCTCCTCCTTTGATCTATGTGAGTATTTTTTTTGTAAATCATCTGCTAGATTTTTTCTACAAAAATTATTTGGAAAAGGGTTCGTGTTATTTTCAAAGGCTTGCTCACGAATTTTTGCTAACTTAGCTCTTCTTTCAGCAATAAGCTTATTTTCGTTTTGCTCTAACTCTTTACTCATTTTTTTAACCAAATTAATACTCGTGAATTAAATTTATATGGCTGTATTTTCAACTATGATAATTAATTTTACAAACCTGCTTTCAAAGATGCCTCTATAAACTCATCTAAGTGACCATCTAAAACCAAACTACAATTGCTAGTCTGAATATTTGTTCGCAGATCTTTAATTCTCTGGTCATCGAGAACGTATGAACGAATTTGACTACCCCAACCGATATCTGATTTTGAGTCCTCTAACACCTGAGCAGCCTCATTGCGCTTCAGCATTTCTTGCTCATAAAGTTTTGCTCTTAACATTTTCCAGCAGTTTTCGCGATTCTGATGCTGAGAACGCTCACTTTGACATTGTACTACTGCTCCTGATGGAATATGAGTTAACCTTACAGCTGAATCTGTCTTATTGATATGCTGTCCACCAGCGCCGCTTGCTCTGTATGTATCTGTTCGCACATCTGAAGGATTAATTTCGATATCAATATCATCATCAATCTCTGGAGAAACGAAAACAGAGCAAAAAGAAGTATGCCTGCGACTTCCGGAATCAAACGGTGACTTTCTCACAAGCCTATGAACACCAGTTTCTGTTCGAAGCCACCCAAATGCATGCTCGCCCTCAAAATGAATCGTAGCACTTTTTATACCAGCTACATCTCCTGAGGAAACCTCTTCAAGAACTGTTCGGAAGCCTTTCATTTCTCCCCAACGAAGATACATACGTAGAACCATTTCTGCCCAGTCTTGGGCTTCGGTACCACCAGAGCCTGACTGAATATCTAGGTATGCATTATTAGGGTCCATCGGACCTGAAAACATTCTACTAAATTCTAGCTTAACCAGTCCTTTTGTTAGCACTTTTAGGTCTGACTCTATCTCCTCAACAGTATCAATATCTTTTTCAATAAATGCTATTTCTAATAATTCAAAAGCGTCAGAAATTCCCACATCTAACGTATCTATAGTTTCAACAATAAGCTGTAGAGACGACCTTTCACGTCCAAGATTTTTTGCACGCATAGAGTCTCCCCAAACTTCAGGATCACTCAACTCTAACTCAACCTCATCAAGACGATCTTTTTTGTTACTATAGTCAAAGGTACCCCCGAAGCACATCGGTTCTTTCTTGAAGATCTTTTAAGACGTTTTTTATCGGATTTATTTCCATTAATTTATGATATCCAAGAATATAATGAGAAATAGAATTCTATCGGAATATTAACGCCTTCTCCAGCTACTTAAATTTAGATTTGGTTGATGTATATTATTTCAGTGAAATAGCTCTCAGTAAAAGATTAAACTATTGCGAGAACTTATTTGTATATTGGCACAAAATTTAAAAATTCTGTTAAAATCCATAAAATTTGAATATAGCTAACTATGCGAACAATAGAATAATTATGAGCTTAATCCGTCTTGATGATATATCTATTGAATTTGGTGATATTCCACTACTTCGAAAAACAAATTTTTCTGTAGAGCCTGGAGAAAGAATTTGTCTAATAGGAAGAAATGGTGCTGGAAAATCTACGCTACTAAAAATAATTAATCAAGAAATTATCCCTGATTCTGGTGAAATTCATCTTAGACAGCATTTACGAATTAGTCAGCTAGAGCAGAACCTTCCTTCTGCGGTAGATCGTAAAGTTTTTGATGTGGTTAAAGAAGGGTTATCTGATCAGCAAAAACTTATAGATCTTTTCAATGAAGCCTCAAAAAAAAATATGGGTAAGCAGGCAATAAACCACTTAGGCCAACTTCAGGCTCAAATTGATGCTGGTGGCGGCTGGAACATTACACAGCAAGTTGAAACGATTATAAGTCAGTTAAATTTGCCTGCCAATAAGACGCTAGCCGATCTATCTGGTGGATGGCGACGAAGGGTGGCTCTCGGAAAAGCGTTAGTATCTAATCCGGATCTATTACTGTTAGATGAACCCACTAACCATCTCGATATAAGTACAATTGAATGGCTAGAACATAAAATACGTAGCTATCAAGGAAGCGTAATATTTATTACTCATGACCGAAATTTTTTACAGAAACTTGCAACACGTATTGTAGAGATAGAGGTGGGTAAACTAGTAAGCTGGCCTGGAACTTATAACAATTATCTATTTTTGAAAGAAAAGGCAATTGAAAGTGAGCAAGTGCGAAATGATTTATTTGACAAACGACTTGCAGAAGAGGAAGTGTGGATTCGTCAGGGCATCAAAGCAAGGCGTACAAGAAATGAAGGTCGTGTTCGTGCATTAACAGCTATGCGTGAAGAGCGTATACAACGCTCTACTCGCCAAGGAAAAGCTAGGGTAAGTATTGAGTCATCGGAAAAGTCTGGAAAGAAAGTTATTGAAGCCCGTAAACTTTCACATGGATATGGAGATGACAAGCTTTTCAATAACATTAGTCTCAAGATACGTAGAGGTGATCGTATAGGTCTAATTGGAAATAATGGTGTTGGTAAATCAACACTACTCAAGATTCTTTTAGAACAAATCCCTCCTAATAACGGTTCTGTAAAACTAGGGACCAATTTAAACATAGGTTATTTTGATCAAATACATCGTGAATTAGACACTGAAAAAACTATTGCTGAAAATGTTGGGAACGGCAAAGAGTATATTAAAATTAACGGTAAAGACCGGCATATAATAGGTTATTTGCGGAATTTTTTATTTTCACCAAAAAGAGCTATGACTCCTGTTAAAGCTCTTTCTGGTGGCGAAAGAAATAGAGTTCTTTTAGCAAAACTATTTACTCAACCTACAAATTTTCTAGTGTTAGATGAACCAACTAATGATCTGGATATTGAAATGCTAGAGGTCTTGGAAAAAAAACTTGTAGAATACGCTGGAACATTAATTATTGTCAGCCATGATCGTCAGTTTCTTGATAACGTAGTGACAAGTGTCCTCGTATTTGAAGATAGAGGTAATATACAAGAATATCTAGGCGGTTATACCGATTGGGAAAATCGTGGCAAAGAACTAAACATAACGGATCATCAAAAAAATAATCGAAAACAAATAGAAAAAATATCAAATCGTTCTGATTACAAGAGTACAGAGAAGAAGATTCCACTCAAACTTAGCTATAAACTCAAACGCGAGCTTGATATGCTCCCAGCTATGATTGAGAAGTTAGAGAGTGAGCTGGCTAAACTTCAGAATGAAACTAATAGGTCAGAGTTTTACCTCAAACCTTATACCGAAACAAAACCCCTCTTAGATGCTTTAAACGAGAAACAAAAAGCACTTGATTTGGCCTCAGAGAGGTGGGTTGAATTGGAAGCTAGCAAATAAGGGTCTCTATTATTAGTTGTAATGATTCTCTTCCCTGCCAAAAATTGACACCTAATTTATATACAATATTTATTTTTTCTTTTTTATATTCTTCAATGTCATCTGAGCTAACATTGAATGCAATAGCACTAAATTGTTCTTGTTTATCAAAATCTAGACAAAGCACTAATTTTATATGTTTTTTACCAACTACACGCTGACTTAAAACATAAAAATCCCCAACGAAAAGCGGCTCGGGAAATTGCTGCCCCCATGGACCCGAGCCTCTAATTAATAATGCATTTTCTAGGCTTAGCTCTTCTGTAGAAAGAACACCATCTGTTAACATCAAAGCTTCAAAATCAGATGTCGTCACCCGGCTTCTAACTTCTTTGTCGAAGGCTTTTGCAAATACAGCATATTTATTTGGATCCAAGCTGAGTCCAGCAGCCATCGCATGCCCACCAAACTTATTTATTAATCCTGGATGAGCTGTTGCAACAGCTTCCAATGCATCTCGAATATGAAGCCCGGGAATCGATCTAGCGGAACCTTTATATTCTTTTTTTTCTTTCTCCCCTCCAGCTTCTGCAAAGATAATAGCTGGTCGATGGAGATGATCTTTGATTCTAGAAGCAAGTAAACCCACAACTCCTTGATGCCAGTTACTATCAAATAAACATATACCCCAAGGCAGATCTGTGTCATCCATATTAATTTTTTCTAAAATTTCTAACCCTTCTTCTCGCATATTAGCTTCAATATTTCTTCTCTCTAGATTAAGTTGTTCAAGCTGTATTGCATATTTTTTTGCAGCACTGTTATCATTTTCTAAAAGGCAGGCTATACCAATACTCATATCAGTTAATCTTCCAGCAGCATTCAATCTTGGTCCAACTGCAAAACCTAGGTCGCTCGCTATAAGTTTTTTATGGTCTTTATCTGCCAAATTCAACAACGCTTGTATTCCTGGCCTTAAGTTTCCAGACCGTATTCGTAACAAGCCTTGATGAACTAGAATTCTATTGGTGTAGTCAAGTGGCACAACATCCGCCACAGTTCCAAGAGCCACTAGATCCAGCCATTGAGACATATTTGGAATCATGATTTTTTGGCTATCGAACCAACCGATATTACGTAATCTAGATCTGAAGGCTATTAATAAATAAAAAACAACACCTACACCTGCCAAATTTTTACATGGAAAATCACAACCATGCTGATTAGGGTTTAAGATGGCATCTGCAATTGGTAAATTTAATCCTGGTAAGTGGTGGTCTGTTATCAAGACCCTCATCCCTGCTTCTTTTGCGGCTAAGACACCACTAATACTTGATATACCGTTATCGACTGTAATAAGCAGATCTGGTTTAAATTTATTTGCTAACGCGACAATTTCAGGAGTAAGGCCGTAACCAAATTTAAAACGATCGGGAACGATATAATCTATATTTTTCATCCCCATTGCACTTAATGCTAATATCATAAGTGCAGTGCTGGTCGCACCGTCAACATCAAAATCCCCAACTATTAATACACGCTGCTGGTGATTGAGTGCTTCCTCTAAAAGGCTAATGCTTTCGCCTAAACCCTTAAATTCTTTTGGGGGATGCAGTTTTTTTAAAGAGTAATCTAACTGTTCCTCATTGGTAATTCCTCGACCTATATAAATCCTTTTAAGAAAATCAGGATAATTATTATCAAAATTACTAGATTTAAAATCAACTTTGCGTAATTTTAGGTTTTTTTTAGGCCCAGAGTTTTTTATCAATATATCGTCCTGTGAAACAGTGAAATTGAACTATAACTTACTGACTGAGATAGACTCTAAATCTACTAATATTTCTTTTATCCTAGACTTTTGGTCAGATCTAATCGTTTGTATATCTTCAATACTAGACTTTCCTGTCGGATTAACAATCTTCATAATTTCTTGTCTTATATCTTCGAGATCAGCATCTTGATATTTGAGAATAAAAAGATTTTCCAATTCATTTTGTGAGTGGTCATCTTTCAACATTTTTAGCAAAAAAGTCATCAAACATTTTCGTGCCTCGTCTTTTATATCCATCCTAGTAATCTCTGATAAAGTTTTTTAGTTAAAATTTAAGGAGTTTTCAAACTTAAAGCTTCTTTTTCAAACTGAATACCTGACCACCCATTTTTAATAAAACTTCTTATATTTTGATGATTGACACCAAAAGGATCCATTAAGACATCCTTTCGATAATAATCACCAAAACAATGAAGAACCTCAGACTCGTTTAGTTTATTCAACAGGCCAAAAGCGAATATTTTGGATGACCAATTATTTTCATCTTTATTATTTAAAATCTCTGCATTTTTGAATTCTGTTGGCTCAAAAATATAATATTTATCAATAATAAAAACTGTATCTTCAAATGAAACGTTCTCTGGAAGATTTTTTAGTTTTAAAATGTATTCCTGTAGATCCATAAATTTAAAATTTCACTTTTTAAGATTATTATTCCTTCAAATGTTATTGTGACTTTAGGGTAGTCAGTTTTTTTTAGTTGAAAATTTTATTTTGGTAAAACCTGAATTTTGAGATGCTTTCATAACATTAATTATTGTCTGATAATCTACACGACCATCAGCATTTATGATTAATGAAGTTGTTTTTTTGTCTCTGACAGATGTATTTTTAAGAAAAATCTCAAGGTCTTTGGGTGAGTTAACATTTACAATTTTATCATTGATAGAATATCTTCCATCTTCAGTGATTTTAATAACCAGAGGATTATTTTTGTGCTTTTGTGCAGCTGCTTCTGCAACTGGAAGATTTACTTTTAATTCACTAAAGCTATCAAATGTTGTACTGACAGCTAAAAAAATGATGACTACGAGTAACACATCGATAAGGGGTATAAAATTTAACTCTGGATCGTCAGATCCATTTTTTTTCCTGAAATTCACAAGTTCAATCTCTTCGACTAGATATTAAGTTTATCAGCTCATTGGAGCATACTTCCATCTCATTAAGAATATGATCGACTTTAGTTCTAAAGTAACGGTATGCAATCATTGCTGGTACAGCAACTAAGATACCTCCTGCTGTATTATATAGAGCTATTGAAATACCTTTTGCAAAAGCTGAAACATCACTACCGCCTGAAGTAAATGATCCAAATAGCTCAACCATTCCAATAATTGTGCCAAATAAGCCCAACAATGGAGCTACAGTTGCTACAGTAGTTAAATAAGACAAATGTTTTTCTAACTGGTATCTTATATTTATTGCCTTTTGCTCAACTATCGCAGTTATAACTGCAGCATCAGATTTTTGATTTTCCAAAATAGTCGAAAAAATTTCACCTAAATAGTTTTTATTGCATAGCTTCTTAATCTCTTCTATTTCTATATGCTTCTTATGAACCATTGCTTTACTGGTGCTGAGTAGTATTTTTGGTATGACTGATTCTTCTCTTAAAAACCAAGCTCTCTCTAATATAATAGAAAGGCCAGCTATCGAAGTAAAAATTAATAGCCAAATTGGCCAACCTGCTCCGTCTATAACCTGCATAACCATAAAACTTTCTCTTTTAGTTAGTTTATTTCAAACTTGATAGGAATATAAATAGTGAGAATTTTATTACTCAATAGCTCTGATGAAACTGGCAACGGCATTGCCCTATCAATCATTTTCATAGCTTCATTATCAAGGATTTTGAAACCAGAGGAAATACTAATATTTTTTGAAATCAGATCACCTGTACCTGTCAGCTCAATATTTAGTACAGTTTTTCCCTCCCAACCTCTTCTTTGAGCAAGTCTCGGATATCGTTGAAATTTTGCTATATGCCTAGATAGCAAATCGAGAAATTTATCTTGGTCTATTTTACTAGATCCTGGTTTAGTACTTTTGTAATTTTTTTTTGGTGGTAATGATTGTTTTTCTAAATTATTTTTCTCAGCAATTTCAGACTCCCTGTGTAAAAAATTTTGTGATTCAGGCTTAGTTAAGTTTACTTTTTGATCTTTTATTTCAGGATTAGATTCCTCAAAAATTCCGGGATTAAAACTTATCTCTAAGTCTTGTTGTACTTTTGGGATAAAATTATTGTCGAAACTTATAAAAAAAAATCCATGAATCAAAATAGATAATAAAACAGCTTGAGTTAAATCAATATTTTTCAAACTCACTGGAATATACATTTAAGAAATATTCTCAGCGATAAACTTTTGTATGTCTTGAATATTATTTGCCTGAATGGTATATCTTTCCTTTCTATCAAACAGGTCTGTCATATGCAGTGGTAGCTCAGGATCATTTTCAAATCCAGCTTTACGGGATGATTCTGGAAATTTCGCTGGATGTGCTGTAGATAGGCATATAACAGGTGCATCTCTATGACTGATTGTTCTTCTTGCAGCCTCAACACCTATAGCTGTATGTGGGTCTACGATATACTCGGACGTTTTCCAAATATCAGACATAACATTTGTCATACTATCATCGTCTAACCGATAACTTGAAAATAATTTTCGAGCCTTAGCGAGTACTGCATCTGTTAAAACTAGTTTACCTTTTGATTTAAAATCAGACATCAGATTATTTATCATTTTTCCATCGCGGTCATGAAGATCAAAGAGCATTCTCTCAAAATTGCTAGAGACCATAATATCCATAGATGGGGATAAACTTTGAACTAAGGCTTTAATACTAAGGTCATTGTTGCTAATACACCGATGGAGGATATCATTGGAGTTTGTAGCAATAACAAGCTGATCAATGGGTAAACCCATTTGTTTTGCAAGATAACCAGCAAATATATCGCCAAAATTTCCAGTGGGAACTGAAAAGGATACTTGACGATGTGGCGAATTTAGTGCTAGTCCCGCATAAAAATAATATACGATTTGAGCCATAATTCTGACCCAATTAATAGAGTTAACTGCTACAAGTTGTCTATCTTTTGGCAAAAAAGACTGGTCACTGAAGCTATTTTTTACCGTATTCTGACAATCATCAAAGTTTCCATCTAAAGCTATATTAAAAACATTATCCTGAAGAACAGTTGTCATCTGTCTGCGTTGGACCTCAGACACTCGATTATGAGGATGGAGTATGAAAATATCCAAATACTTGCTATGACGGCACCCCTCAATTGCAGCAGAACCTGTATCCCCCGATGTTGCACCCATCACAACAACTCTCTGATTTCTTTTTTTCAGGACGTAATCCATTAGATTACCAAGAAACTGAAGTGCAAAATCTTTAAATGCCAACGTAGGTCCATGAAAAAGCTCAAGAATAAATTCATTGCGTGCAGTTTGCACAAGTGGCGCGATAGCTTTATGCCTGAAGGTACTATAAGTTTTTTTTATGAGTGACCTTAAATCATCATCTGGTACTTCCCCATCAATAAATGGTGACATTATCTTAAAAGCTAATTCTTCGTATGTTAGGTCAGACCAAGAAGAGATTTCCTCTTTTGAAAAATTTGGAATTTTTTCTGGTACGTATAGACCACCATCACTAGCTAAACCAGCTAGCATTGCTTCTTCAAAAGATAAGATTGGAGCTTTTCCACGTGTACTCACATATTTCACAATAGTTACCTACTTAACTTATAACCGCTTCTTTTGTGATTAAGTCATAAATACAGATTGTTGAATTAATTTAATGATTCAACCCTTATTTTGACTATATCTCCTTTTGTTACATCTAAAGCTTCAATTTTATTGATCGCCGCATCAATATATTTTTCAATTGTATTATTAGTTAAAAGAATTAGCTGGACATGATTTTTTTCTGCGGCAGGTTCTTTCTGAATGATCGCTTCAATACTTATATTTTCCTCGCTTAACGCCTTGGTTATCTTAACTAAAACACCAGGCACATCCAAAGCAGTTATACGCATATAACTAGCAGTCTTTACTTCACATATAGGTAAAATCGTAACGTCTTTCAAGGTGTCATATTTATAACCAAAATGTGCAATACGTTGCTCTGGTTTAGATTCAATTGTTCGCGCGATATCACAAATATCTGAAATGACGGCAGATGCAGTCGGTTCAGCTCCTGCCCCTGGTCCATAATACATAGTCGGCCCTACAGCATCACCTTTCACTAAAACTGCATTCATCACTCCGTCAACATTGGCTATTAAGGATTCTTTAGGTATTAGTACTGGGTGTACGCGTAACTCGACTTCTGTTTCGACTTTTCTAGCAATACCTAAATGCTTAATGCAATAGCCTAGTTGTTCAGCATATGCTACATCTTGAGGTTCAATTTTTGTAATTCCTTCTGTAAAAATTTTATCGAACTGAAATGTATGCCCAAAAGCCAATGAAGCTAATATTGCCAACTTATGTGCAGCGTCTACACCCTCTATATCAAAGGTTGGGTCCGCCTCAGCATAGCCAAGATTTTTTGCTTCTTTCAAAACATCTGGAAAAGTCCTATTTTTATCTCTCATTTCAGTCAATATAAAATTAGAGGTTCCATTAATAATCCCTGCTAGCCACTCTATATTATTAGCTACTAAACCTTCACGAAGAGCTTTTACAATTGGGATACCTCCGGCTACAGCAGCCTCAAACGCAACGGTAACTCCTTTTTTTTCTGCCGCCTGAAAGATCTGATTTCCATGTTCAGCAATTAATGCCTTGTTAGCAGTTACGACATGTTTTCCATTTTCAATTGCTTTTAAAACTAAGTCTTTTGCAACTGAAGTACCACCTATCAGCTCCACAAGAATATCGATTTTAGGGTTATCGGCTATAGCGAAAACATCTTGATTAAAACTGACTCCTTTTAAATCAAAATCATTTGGAGTAGTTCTAGATCCAATATGATTTAATAAAATCTCACAACCAAGTCGATCTCTTATTGTTTGATAATTACGTTCAAGTACATTTATTGTTCCTCGGCCAACCGTACCTAAGCCGCATATTCCGATACTTAAAGATTTCAATTTATTCGTCCTAAATTTTAAGTTAATTTATACATCTAAGTAAAAATTTGTTCAGCTTAGATATGAATTTAATTAGCCACTAAATATATTATAATCTATCCCTGACAAGAAGTTCGCATATAATAACTCGCGATCAAATTAGCTTTATCGGCATCTATTTTTTTAAGGAATACATATCGAAGGTTGATCAATAAGGTTAGTGACTAGCTATAATTTCCAGTAACTTATTTGCTGGTCGATAGCCCATTAGCAGAGTGCCGTCTTCCATTAACATCGCGGGTGTACCTGTAATTCCAATTTTCTGACCAAGATCTATTTGATTGGAAATAGGGTTTTCATCACAAATATACTCATCTATGGCTTCACGATTCTTTAATTTAGATAAAGCCTCATTTTTGTCATCAGCACACCATGCAGAGGCCATTTTTTTATAGGATTCAGAGTTAGTACCTGCCCTTGGATAAGCAAGATAGCGGACCTCTACTCCGGCTGAGGTAAGGTTAGGGAGTGCATCGTTATGGAACTTACGACAAAAATGACAATCTACATCCGTAAACACATAGAGAATCTCTCTAGCTTTACTTGGCGACGGGAATATAATCATATTTTTTTTGAGGACTTTTTTAATACTATTTTTACGCATTTCTAGTGTGCTCTCGGCAACGACCGCAACGAAGCCAAAAGGTTTTGCTTGATACATATCCCCAACTATTAAATATTCTCCATTTTCTTCAACATAAAAAAATTGATTGGAATCTACTCTTATTAAATATAATCCAGGGATCTTAGTTTTCTCAATACTATCAAATTTTAAATCCGGGCGTGATTGTAGTAGATTGGATTTAATTTTCTTTGCAACATCAACTGGAATATTTTCTTCAGCACAAGAGATCGCGGGAAAACAGATCAAAAAAATACATAATATTAATAACTTCACAAATGTATCACTAAGATTTTTTTTTAACATGGATATTTACCTCTAGCCCCTAGGGTGATGCTCGCTATGAAGTTCTCTCATTCGGCTATTAGCGACATGTGTATAAATTTGGGTAGTTGATAAATCACTGTGGCCTAGGAGAAGCTGTACGACCCTTAAGTCAGCCCCATGATTCAATAAATGAGTTGCAAAAGCATGACGGAGCATATGTGGTGAAACTGACTGGCCGATTTCTGCATCATATGCGTACTTTTTTAGTCTGTGCCAAAAAGTTTGCCGAGTCATCTGCTTAGCTCTTGTACTCAAAAATAAGACTTCGCTTTGTATTTCATTTAATAATATCGGTCTCGAATCTTTTATATATTTTTGTAACCAATACATCGCCTCTTCACCCAAGGGAACAAGTCGCTCTTTGCTACCTTTCCCAAAAACTCTGACAACTCCTTGGCGTAGATTGATTTCATGCAATCTTAAACTAACAAGTTCTGAAATTCTTAGCCCAGAAGCATAGACCACCTCTAACATAGCTTTATCACGCAAACCAAGTTCCTCTTCGACATTTGGTGCAGCCAATATTGCTTCAACATCTGATTCAGACAAGCTTTTAGGTAATGGGGAGCCTAATTTTGGATTATCTATTAATATTGAAGGATCAGATTTAATATTTTTTTCACGGAGACAATGACGATAAAAATTTCTTAGACAAGATAACTGTCTAGCAGTAGTTCTTGCCGAGAGGCCTTGCTCAAAACGATAAGACAAGAACATTTGAATATCTCGTCGCGAAGCATTCAGTAAATTAATTTTTTTTGTCTCAAGCCACTCCGAAAAAATCTTTAAGTCTCGCCCATAAGAATAGAGGCTATTTTTACTTAGGCCTTTTTCCATCCAAATAGAATCAAGATAACTTTCAATAATTATCTTATTTTCTTTATTAGTAGTCATATTTTAATCGTATTATCAAAAAAAAATTTAAAGTGCTACTGAATATTAAATCTGATTTGTTTTTCAATAAAAAATAAATGATAAATCATTTTATCAAATTTAAACAAAAAAAAGCGCTTTTAAAAAGCGCTTTATTCTGACTGAGAAATAAATTAAATAGTTTTTAATTTTTCTTTAATTCTTGCTTTACGACCTGATAAATCGCGCAAGTAATATAACTTAGCCTGGCGGACATCTCCACGTCTACTTACAGAGATACTTGCAACTTGAGGACTATATGTTTGAAACGTTCTCTCCACTCCAATGCCATTAGATATTTTACGTACAGTAAAAGCTGAATTAAGAGCACGATTTCGTTTGGCTATTACAATCCCCTCGAAAGCCTGAAGGCGTTCACGAGTGCCTTCTATGACTTTAACCTGGACAATAATAGTATCGCCAACTGAAAATTTTGGGAGATCTTTCTCCATTTGCTCAGCCTCAATTTCTGCGATGATTGAATTTTTTCCGCTCATAATTTGCTCCTCAGCTATTATATTTTGGTGTAAACACCTTTTTGAGTAGCGTCGTACAGATAGGATAGTAATTTAGTTACTTTCATCAGTCGACTCTTTTGAAATGCTATCCTTCATTAGGCTATCTAGCATCTCTTCTTGCTCTTTATTAAGACTCAATCCAGATAACAATTCCGGACGTTTAAACAATGTTCTTTTTAAGGATTCTTTTAATCGCCACTGCCTAATATTTTCGTGGTTTCCTGATAAAAGTATATCTGGTACCTTCAAGCCTTCATATGTCTCTGGTCTAGTGTAATGAGGGTAATCCAACAAGCCTTCCGAAAAAGAATCTTGTTTGGCAGACAACTGGTCGCCGAGTGCTCCTGGCAGTTGGCGTATTATTGTATCCATCACAACCATTGTGGGAAGTTCTCCTCCACTGAGAACATAATCGCCTATAGACCATTCTTCATCAACTTCTAGATCAATAACTCTCTCATCTACACCTTCATATCGGCCGGAAATAAAGATAAGGCTGCTTTCAGAAGATAATAATTGTACCCCTTTTTGGGTTAAGACTTGCCCCTGTGGCGATAAATAAATTACTTTAGTTTTAGCTCCTATCCAATTTCTAGCTTCTTTAATCGACTTTCGGAGTGGTTCGGCCATCAACACCATTCCTGGTCCACCGCCATAAGGTCTGTCGTCTACAGTGTTATGATAATCGACTGCATAGGCCCTAGGGTTAAAGCACTTAACTTCAAATAAACCATTTTTAACTGCACGGCTACTAATACCATACTCTAACAAAGCGTCAAACATTTCTGGAAATAATGTGATAAGACCTATTTTCATAGTTTAAATCATAGCACATACAAAAATTTTGGTATTTTCAATAAGGCCCTAAAATTCAGGATCCCAATCCACTTGGATAATATTAGATTCAAGATTTACTGACAGAACTACTTGCTTTATACAGGGAATTAATCGTTGTCTGAGATCCAAACTAGACCTATCACCTTGTATTTCAAGCACTTCATTCGCACCTGTTTCCAATAAACCAACAACTACACCAAGATCCACTTTTTCAGTAATTGTGATAACTCTTAAACCCTTGAGTTGATACCAATAATATTCACTAGTATTTAGCTTTGGGAGCTTTGAGCGATCTATAGCTATATTTCTTTGACACAGTTCTTTTCGAGAGACATCTCTATCGTCAAAATTATTAATATGGGCAATAAGATTCTGACTTGCCACTTTATATTTATTAACCTTTATTAATTTCCAGCCTTCTCTAGCATTTATCCACCAAGGCTCATAATCAAAAATTTTTTTTGGTTCCTCTGTATATGAGCGTATTTTAACCCATCCTTTAATTCCATGTACTGAGGTAACTCGGCCGATAATGACTGGATCTGTGGGTAAAACGGGATCTAGGAAAATATCAGTTGAGCTCACTTTAATCAGAAAAACTTAGCAAGCTAAAGAAGTTTCTTTAATTAAACGAGAAACTCGGTCACTTATACCTGCACCTAATGTGACCCAATGTTCTACTCGTTCAGTATCTATACGTAGACGTTCTTCTTGACCACGAGCCACTGGGTTAAAGAAACCAATTCTTTCAATATATTTACCATCTCGAGCCCGACGACTGTCAGTTACATGGATATGATAAAAGGGGCGTTTTTTAGATCCCCCCCGAGCTAAGCGAATTGTTACCATGAAGATTCTCTTTCTTGTTATTTAAAATTTTATTTTTAGTAGTTCATATTATACGAAAGTATAACTTATCTATACTGTATACATAAAGGCGCAGAATTATATCCAAAAGATTGGTGTATGTATAGCACTAGGCGTAGTGATATAAGATTAAAGCAACGCAGTAACAACCGCCCCTAAAAAGGGAATTTATTATTTCTACCAGGTAATACTCCTCCTCCATTTAGACTCGATGGGCCAGACATCGTTTTCATCATACGTTTCATACCTTTACCTTTCATCTTTTTCATCATCATACCCATTTGTTTATGTTGTTTAAGCAAACGATTTAAATCTTGCAATGTGGAGCCTGAACCTTTTGTAATACGTTTCTTTCTAGAACCATTTAAAATTTCTGGTTTACTTCGCTCTAGAGGGGTCATCGAGTCAATTATGTATTCCATTCGAGAGAAGTTATCAGCTACATCTGGTTTTGCAGGAATTTTTGGCATTCCCCCAATCCCCGGCAGTTTCTCCATCATACCTGCTAACCCACCCATACTTTTCATTTGTTTTAATTGATCCTTTAGATCATTTAAATCAAATTTCTTACCTTGAGACACTTTTTTTGCAAGACTGTCTGCTTTTTTTCGGTCAACTTTCTCTTCTACTTCCTCTATAAGCGACATCATATCGCCCATACCAAGTATTCGAGATGCTATCCTTTCTGGATGGAAGGGTTCAAGAGCATCTATTTTTTCACCAACTCCCAAAAACTTTATCGGCTTTCCTGTTACTTGACGTATAGAGAGGGCGGCGCCACCACGGGTATCACCATCTATCTTAGTCAGGATTATTCCGGTTAAAGGTAGATTTTCATTAAAAGCTTTGGCGCTTAAAACTGCATCCTGACCAATCATTGCGTCAGCAACAAAGAGTGTTTCAATTGGTTTGACTGTTGCGTGAATCAAACTTATCTCATCCATTAAGTCTTCATCTACGTGGAGTCGTCCAGCTGTATCAACAAGCAATATATCCATGAATTTAATTTTGGCAGAATGTAGGGCCTCAGCAACAATATCAACAGGTTTTTGCGATGGTAAACTTGGGTAAAATGCAACATTTACTTGACTAGCAAGAATCTCGAGCTGTTTTATAGCAGCAGGTCGATATATATCAGCACTAACCACCATGACTTTTTTCTTTTTCTTTTTAGAAAGAAAAAACGCCAGCTTTGCTAAGGATGTGGTTTTACCAGCGCCCTGCAGTCCAGCTACTAGAATAACAGCTGGCGCTTGTGCAGACAGGTTTAATTCCTCATTATTCTCCCCCATCAGAATCTCTAGTTCTGCTTGAACAATCTTTAGGAATTGCTGGCTTGGATTGAGATTGCGGCTAACATCTGAGCCTAGGGCCTTTTGTTTTATGTCCTCAATAAAAATTTTTACGACTGGAAGAGCGACATCTGCTTCGAGCAAGGCTATTCGAACCTCTCTCAGAATTTCCCGTATATTTTTTTCAGTTAAATTTGATTTACCAGAAATTTTTTTAAAGGAGCTTGAAAGTTGCTCGCTAAGATTTTTAAAAATGGCCATATTAAGTTTTTCATCTATAGGGTTAAAACAAATATTATAACTTAAATATTTAAGTATGATTATAGTAAGTCTTTTTGGATTTTTTATTACTTTTAATTTATATTAACTATCAGTGATCTAAGAAAATATTTATATAGTCTGCTACTAGTTTTTTTATTTTTGTCATAGTTAGTCAAAAATTTAATAAATGACTCATTTCTAAAACTTTTCGCGGAATACTATATGATGTGAAAAACTTAAAAATTATTTTTATTATCATAACTTAAATAATAAATAGTTAAATCTATGCTTATAGCAACCGCCTCAATAATATTCTATCTAATAGCAGCCTTGTATCAAGCGCTGCAACTCAGCAAAAAAGTTGACCAAAATCCTGTTGTGATGATCATTCTTTCAACTCTAGCGATATCTCTTCACGGTTATGCTAGTCTTCAATGGATGCTTACTGATCAAGGTGTAACCTTTAGTTTAATTTCAATTATTACTATTATAATCTTTTCGGTGAATTGTATTGCCCTTGCTAGTAGCTTCAAAAGACAATGTCAGGACTGTGTTCTGTTACTTTTTCCATTAAGTGCTCTAATTTTATCTATCGCTATGACGACAATCTCGATGAAAGCTAAAACACCATTGCTCAGCTCACCGGTAGTTTCTACACAAGTGGGATTTCATATTTTTCTTTCGATTCTATCGTTCAGTATGCTTACGATTGCTGCATTTCAAGCCCTATTTTTAGCTCTTCAGGAATGGCGGCTTAGGCGAAAAAGATTTGGAAATTTCCCACAAATTTTTCCATCACTTCAAACTATGGAGTCTCTCTTATTTGAAACGCTATGGGCTGGTTTTGGTTTGCTTACTCTATCGCTTGCTACAGGTTTGATTTTTTTTGAAGACCTTTTTGCACAACATCTTGCTCATAAAGCCTTCTTTTCACTCTTCTCATGGATATTTTTTGCTATTCTACTTTGGGGGCGTCATTTCCGTGGTTGGCGAGGAAAAACAGCGATACGTTGGACATTGGTAGGTTTTGGGACTCTTGCCTTAGCATACTGGGGCACAAAGTTTGTCTTAAAGGTCTTACTCACAGGCTAAAACAGCAATTGAGCTTGCCAATCCAAGAAAATTTCTTCAACATATAGAACTTATAAGTAAAAAAGGTTTTTTCTTCTTTGAACGACACGTCCATAGAACTACTATTTTCAATTCTTGTAGGCCTGATAATACTATCAGCATTTTTTTCCAGCTCAGAAACCGCAATGATGTCTCTAAATCGGTATAGGTTAGATCATCTCAAAAAAAACCATCGTGGAGCACGAAAAGCTCACAAACTTCTAAAGCGCCCAGATAGACTTATTGGTATTATCTTAATTGGTAACAACCTCACTCATATCCTTTGTTCAGCAATTGCAACAGTCATAGCATTCCGGCTTTATGGCGATGCTGGTATATTAATCGGCACAATATTATTGACATTAGCAGTACTCATATTTGCCGAAGTAACACCAAAAACGCTTGCAGCTATACATCCAGAAGGTATCGCCTTCTTCTCTAGCCATATTCTTAAGCCTCTACTGATATTATTTTACCCGTTTGTATGGCTAGTAAATCAACTTTCAAATGGATTGTTAAGAGTATTCGGTATCAATCCGAATAAAAGTAGAGATGATGGCTTAAGTAAAGACGAGCTGAGAACAGTTGTAGGGGTGTCTAGCAAAAAAATACCTGAGCAAGAAAACATGTTAATAAACATTTTAGATCTTGAGGAGATTACAGTTAACGATATTATGGTGCCACGTAATGAGATTGTAGGGCTTAATCTTGATAATAAGAAAGATGGCATCCTCGATACTATAATAAATTGTGGTTATACGCGTATTCCAATTTTTAGAGGTGATATTAATCAGATTGAAGGAATTCTTCATATGAAAAATGTCCCTAGATTACTTCGTATGGGGGGAGAGGGTCTTACACAAAGAGCTATCAAAAGATTTGCTCGAGAACCATATTTTGTACCAAAAAATACCCCACTTAATAAGCAGTTATTAAATTTTAAACTCAATCAAAGACGCATAGCGGTGGTTGTTGACGAATATGGTGAGATTGAGGGTCTAGTTACCCTAGAAGATATTCTAGAGGAAATTGTTGGGGACTTTACTACTAATAAAGCTGAAGACGAAAATCCTGGTATGGCTATAATCAAGAATGATTTCTTTGAAATTGACGGATCTCAAACTATACGAGAAATAAATAAGGAGGCTAGCTGGGATCTTCCCACTGACGGCCCAAAAACATTAAGTGGTCTAGTGCTTGAGTATCTTGAAAATATACCAGATGGTAATGTGTCACTAACTATTGAAAATTATCGCATTGAGACCATATCACTGAGTGACAAAAGTGTTACAAAGTTACAAGTGAAGCAACTGATGAAAAAAATTGAGCAGGAAGAGGAGGATGATATTTAGCGATACTTCCAAAGTGACGAAAATACTTGGTCGCAACACAATAAAAATTCTACTTTAGGCAAAAGGATTATTTTTTTTTGCTCTTTGGGAAGCAATTTCTATAACCTCATGTCGCTCAGTATCATCCATCAACATCCATTCTCTGATTTCCCGAGAGTTACGGTGACATCCGATACAAAGATCTTCTTCATTCATAGAGCAAATTGAAACACATGGTGATGGAATGATGCCAGACATATTTTTCCAAAAGTTTAAATATAATTTATTAAATTATTGAACAAATTTTATCAGGTTACAACATGAAAATTCTCTTGCATAGATATCACAATTCTCACTCAGATTTATATATACTCAATACTCAATAATTTTAATGGCAAAGTCTTATGAATTTTTGTAGCAACTGCGGGAGTCCAACTAGCCAGAGGATACCTCTTGGGGACAATAGAAATCGTGATACTTGCATTAAATGTGGTACTATTTTTTATCAAAATCCAAAAATTATAGCTGGATGTGTTCCGACATTTAATAGCAAAGTATTATTATGCAAAAGAGCTATAGAGCCACGCTCGGGTTTCTGGACCCTTCCAGCTGGTTTTATGGAAAATCATGAAACTTGTCTAGAAGCTGCACTACGCGAATCCGAAGAGGAAGCCAATACTCATATAAAAAACCCTACTTTATATGGAATCTTTGATTTGCCTCACATTAGTCAAGTATATATATTTTATCAGGGTGAAGTCATTGATGGACTATTTAGTCCGGGGATTGAATCACTTGAAGTTGAGCTATTTAAAGAAAATGATATTCCTTGGAAAAACCTAGCATTTCCTGTGATAGATATTATGCTTCAACATCACTTCAAAAAAACAAAGCATGCAGATATCTGTACCGCAACAATAAATAAGTCTTGGATAAATAATCTATCTTCTAAATGACAGATATTTTAAAGGATTAAGTGCATGTTATTCCATAAAAAGTCTAAATGTTCTGTTCCATATCACTTAAATGGATGATTCAAAATAATTGTTTCTGATCGATCAGGGCCTGTGGATATAATATCAATTGGAATACCTAGGAGGTTTTCAATCCTTTTGATATATTTTTTAGCATTAGCTGGAAGATCGCTAAGCTTCTTAATTCCAACTGTTGTTTCTTTCCAGCCAGAAATTTCTTCATATTCAGGTACTAAATTTTCATAGTCATCTGCATGTCTCGGAAGGGCCGCTTTTTTTCCATCCATATCCAAATATCCGGTACATATTTTAATTATTTTAATGCCATCCAAAACATCTAATTTTGTGAGGCATATTCCAGAAATTGAATTGATATGTACAGCTTGCTGAAGAGCTGCAATATCTAACCAACCACACCGTCGTCCTCTTCCAGTAGTCGCGCCTGTTTCATGTCCTTTTTTGCTCAGATGTACTCCTAAATCACAAAACAGTTCTGTGGGGAAAGGTCCAGATCCAACTCGCGTTGTATAGGCCTTAGTAATACCTAGAACATAATCTAAATAAAGGGGACCAAATCCACTACCTGTGGCTGCAGAGCCTGCAGTGGTATTTGAAGAGGTTACAAAAGGGTAAGTGCCGTGATCAATGTCTAATAGCGAGCCTTGTGCACCCTCAAACATTATATTTTTTTTAGACTCTCTTGCTAAGTGCAAAGTACTAGTTACATCACTAACTATAGCCTTTAAATTATCTGCCCAATATACTGATTTAGTGAGTGTTTCATCATAACTAATAGATTTTTCACCATAAAATGAAGTAAGCACAAAATTATGGTAATCCATGAGTTCTTTAAGTTTAATTGGAAACTCATCTTTATTGAATATATCACCGAGTCTAAGGCCTCGCCTAGCAACTTTATCCTCGTATGCCGGACCAATTCCCCTACCAGTTGTTCCAATTTTAGACTGACCTTTGGCTCGTTCTCTAGCTTGATCTAGAGCTATGTGCACAGGCAAAATAAGTGGGCATGATGGGGAAATTCTAAGTCTCTCCCTGACTGGTATACCCTGTTGATTTAATCCATCCATCTCTACTAAAAGAGCATCAGGGGATAAAACAACACCATTTCCAATCAAACAACTTACATCAGCACGCAAAATACCAGATGGAATTAGATGAAGAACTGTTTTTTTTCCATCAATAACTAGAGTATGGCCAGCGTTATGTCCCCCTTGGAATCTGACTACAAGATTAGCTTGATCAGTTAAAAGATCAACAATTTTACCCTTGCCTTCGTCCCCCCACTGAGAACCAAGTACCACTACATTCTTGCCCATTTTTTTCTCTAAACTAGTTGAAATTTGACTATATTGGAACTACCTGAAACTCATTACCTACTAAGATTAACTGACGGTCACATCCTAGTTCATGAGAATTAACCTCTTGACCATGGAATCCCATCACAACACGATTACCAGCAAGGCGTAATTTTTCAATAGCTCGATGCTGATCGGTTTCATTTGTAGCTGGTACGAATATACCTGTGGCTATAGGATTTTCATTTCTATTCAGCTGAACAAGTGTTTTTAAACTCATATTAAAACCGGTAGCAGGCCGTGATCTGCCAAAACTTTTTCCTACATGATTGTATCTGCCGCCATTACCGATAGCTTGTCCAGCTCCTGGAGCATAAGCAGCAAACACTATTCCTGTATGATAATGGTAGCCCCGTAATTCACTCAGATCAAAGCAAATCTCAATATTAGGGCTGCTTTCTTTTAAGGTATCTGCCACAGATTGAAGCTCATCTAAAGCTAACTCTACCTCTACAGGAGCATCTGACAATAGTGTGCGGGCGGCATCAAGTATTGAAACGTCTCCCACCAGATTAACAAGAGACCGGATCATTTTTGCATAAACTGAATTATCGAGATTTGAATCAATCCATGTATTTAGTTGAGGTATCGATTTACTTTGAACCAGATTAAACAATTCTTTTTCTTTTTGATCTGACAAACTTAGCGCCTTAAGCAAACTTTCGTATATAGCTACATGACCGATATCCAATCGGAGATTTTTTAAATCGACCAATTCCAGTGTTTCCATCATCAGCCTGATCACCTCAACGTCTGCTGCTAGTCCAGGCTCACCATATAACTCTATGCCAATTTGGATCGGAGAACGACTCTCTAAAGGATGACGAGGTTTAGTATAAAGAACTGGTCCTGCGTAACATAAACGACTTGGGCCCTTACGTTTTAAACTATGCGCATCCATGCGACTAGTCTGGGGTGTCATATCTGCACGAACACCCATTGTCCTTCCGCTGACTTGATCAGTTAATTTAAATGTCATCAGATCGAGATCTGATCCAGTTCCGCTTAAAAGTGACTCAGTAAACTCGACTAATGGTGGCACGACTAAATCATAACCCCAAGAATGAAAAAGATCTAAAGCTTGTCGGCGTAAGCTCTCCATTTTAATTGCCTGTTTTGGCAAAATATCTTCAATTCCATCTGGCAATAACCACTGATTTATTTCAGTCATTAATTTATCCGTTTATCAAAAATTCACTGAGTGCGAACAAAATAGAATTCTGCTGGCCATCAGTTTTACAATAACCATAAGTACTTATTTTTATTTTTTCAACTAACCATTTTAACTAGGTAGCAGAATGGTCATGTTTTAAAATCATTCACCTTTTTGGCTATTTAGATACCGAAAGTAATCACTCTTTGGATCCACTAAAAGTACGTCGCCTTTATTTGAAAAAGAATTCCCGTAAGCGGTCAAGCTTCTAATAAAAGCATAAAATTCTGGGTTTTTAGTATAAGCATCAGCATAAGTAGAGGTAGCTTGTGCATCACCCTGACCTTTTGTTTCCTCTGCGATTCTGTATGCATTGGCTAATAGTACTGTTTTCTGTCGATCTGCATCTGCTCGAATTTTTTCAGCTTGCTCTCCACCTTCTGAACGAAGAATTCTAGCTTCTTTTTCTCGCTCCGCTTTCATTCTTCTATAGACCTGCTCACTAACCTCTGGTGGCAAATCAATTCCCTTAATTCTAACGTCTACTACCTCGACACCTAAAGTTTGACGAACTGTAAGATTGAGTTTATCTGCCAAGTTTTTCATTAGCTGATCTCTTTCACCAGATACCACCTCTTGCAAAGTTCTTGCACCAAATTGATTACGCAAACCGTCATTGACTCGGCTAGCTAATCTCTCCTGTGCAACAAGAAAATTGCCTCCTGTTGATCTGTAATAAACATCTACATCCACGATACGCCACTTGGAAAATGCATCCACTATTAGTCTTTTCTTTTCTACAGTGAAAAAACTTGCTGGATCAGCATCAAGCGTAAGAACTCGAGCATCAAACTTTCTAACCTTGTCAACAAAAGGAATTTTATAGTGCAATCCTGGCTGAATATCTGTTTCTATGAGACGACCAAATCTCAACTTAACAGCAAGCTCTGTTTCTTGAATTACATATAAAGTACTAGTTGCAACTAGGGTTAATGCTAATACAAAAACTATAGATAAAGTACGCTTAGACATTTAACGGCCCTCCCTTGATCTTGATGAGTTCTGGCGACTAGGTTGATCGTAGCTCTGGTTGACGCTGTTTGATCCGTAAGGTGGAAGCTTAACGTTGTTTTTACTGGACTCCATAATTTTATCTAAAGGCAAATAAAGCATATTATTTCCTCCTTCTACGTCAACTAGCACTTTTGTACTGTTACCCATAACTTGCTCCATAGTATCTAAATATATTCTTTGGCGAGTAACTTGTGGTGCTTTATTGTATTCAGATAGCAATAACTCGAATCTTTTCGATTCACCCTCTGCTTCAGCTACTACCTGTTCTTTATACCCGTTAGCCTCTTCGATCTGACGCTGAGCCTGACCTCTAGCCTCAGGAATTATTCCATTAGAGTAGGTTTGAGCTTCATTAATGAGTCTTTCTTTATCTTCTCGTGCTTTAATGACATCATCATAAGCAGCCTTAACCTGACTCGGTGGCCTTGCTTCTTGAATGTTTATTTTTCTTACTTTTATGCCTGTGCCGTAGTTATCAAGATAAGTTTGAAGCCTGAGTTGAACTTCATCACCAATTTTAAGTCGACCAGTAGATACAACTTCATCCAATTTGCTACTTCCAACTACGTGGCGCAATGCGCTATCTGATGCTTGCTTCAAACTGAGCTCGGGATCCTTAACATTAAGGACAAAAGCCTTCACGTCACTAATATTGTATTGCACAGTTATAGGTAGCTCTACGATATTCTCATCTTCTGTGAGCATTTGTCCCCTGCTAGAATATTGACGCTCTTCTGTGACTCGGACTTTAGTTACTCTATCTATGAGGGAGGGATTCCAATGTAATCCAGGTCCCATAGTGTCTAAATATTTACCAAGGCGCAAAACAACTGCCTGTTCTTTCTCATCGACTTGGTAAAAACCGGATATAGACCAACCAATTATGAGTACTGTAAAAAAAATGCCAAGAATGCCTTTGCCACCTTGATTATTAGATTTCTTGTCTCCATTACCAACACCGCCAAATATTCCACTTATACGTGATCGTAATTTTTTAAGTGCTTCATCTATATCGGGTGGACCCTGATTACCAGTATTGCCACCCCAGGGATCCTTTCCATTACCAGGTTCATTCCAGGCCATAATAATCTCCAAATAACTCTTATGAATTTTAAATTCTATTAACTTCTAATTGTACCTTTCCGCCAACTAAATAACATTAAATCAATATTATTATTTAATGCTCTTCACTTAATTGATTAGAATTAATTTTTGCCTCCTTTAGTATGCGTTTATAGTTAGCTTTTGGAGTCTTTACCTCCAGTAAAAAATCTCCATTCTCTTCAAGTTTTTCATCCAAAACTGCATTATTTGTATACAAGATAGATCTTAATTTCCCCATACTTGGGTTAAGTCTAATTTTTTTAGACATCATATCTTTAGCTAATATCTCAGATATAGCCTGAAACAGAAGGCCACATCCCAGGCCTGTCTGAGCTGATAACCATACTGAAGTTGGTCTGCCATTCTCATCTCTATCTATCCTCTCTTTAAATTGATCAACAAGATCAATTTTGTTGTAGATAATTAATGTTGGCAAGCCTATTGCCCCGATTTCAGATAATACGTCATTGACATGCTTGATATTAATTTTTCGCATCTCGGATGCTGCATCAACTACATGCAAAAGTAACTTAGCATTTTTAGTTTCTTCTAGTGTTGCCTTAAAAGCTTCTATTAACTTATGCGGTAAATGGCTAATGAATCCTACTGTATCAGCAAGAATAACTGGCCCCAAATTATCTAACTCTATACGACGCATAGTTGGGTCTAGTGTCGCAAAAAGTTTATCTGCAACATAAACACCCGCTTTAGAAAGTCGATTAAACAGCGTTGACTTTCCTGCATTTGTGTATCCAACTAAAGAGATAGTTGGTATCTGTGCCTTTTCACGTGATCGCCGACCTTGATTTCTTTGGCTTCTAACTTTTGCTAGCCTTTTTAAAATAGACTTTATTCGATAACGTAGTAACCTTCGGTCGGTTTCAAGTTGTGTCTCACCTGGGCCTCTTAAGCCTATACCGCCCTTTTGACGCTCTAAATGGGTCCAACCGCGAACAAGTCTTGTTGACATATGCTGCAGTTGTGCAAGTTCCACCTGAAGTTTTCCTTCGTGTGTTAGTGCCCTTTGAGCGAAAATATCTAGGATCAATCCTGTTCTGTCTAACACACGGCATTCAAGCTCACTCTCGAGATTTCTCTCTTGGCTAGGTGACAGACTATGGTTAAATATTACAAGGTTAGCGCAGTGCTCGTAAACTAATTGTTTAAGCTCTTCTAATTTTCCTGTACCAACAAAATACCTGGGATTAGGTGTACCTTTAGAGCCAATTAATAAAGATGCAGGAACACCTCCTGCTGAGATCACTAATTCCTCGAATTCTTTTGGATCCTCTGGTTCACTCTCACTATAAAGATTTAGATGAACTAAGATCGCAAGCTCACCGGAACTGGGGCGATCAAAAAACAATTTAACGTTGGCTCTTTGTTTTAAATTTCAACACTACTTGTATCAACTATTCCACCTCTGGTAGATTTACATTTTGGGCAGGCACAATAGTCGAAATGGCATGCTTATATATCATCTGGTTCACTGTATTTTTAAGAACTATTACGAACTGATCAAAGGACTCCACTTTTCCTTGTAATTTTATTCCATTTATCAAAAAAACGGATACAAAGATCTTATCTTTTCGTAAAGTATTTAAGAAAGGGTCTTGAAGATTATGACTTTTTGACACACAAACTCCTTTTAAATAAAAAAATTTTTTAATGATTTATTATAGTACTACTGACAAATATCAGTATATATATTTTGACGTTTTAATATACTCAAACAATCAGATAGCACTTTATTATTAGAGTAATCCTTTTCGTCGTTGTAGCGATCTATTTGTATTTTTTGTAAATGGGGCCATTTTTTTAACCAAGTTAACTGTCGCTTTGCAAGTTGCCTAGTCGCAGCATTACTTAAGTCAGCAATTTCATTGTAATTAATTGTGCCTGTTAAATAACTCCACATTTGTTTGTAGCCTGCAGCCCTAATTGCGGGTAGATTTTCATTTAAATCAGATCTCTCGTGAAGCAACCTAACCTCTGCTTCAAAACCTGTATCTAGTATTTTTTTAAATCTTTTTTCAATTCGCTCATGTAAATAAGCCCTTTCCGACGGAATTAATGCAATTTGAATGATTCGATAACTATTAGAAATAGGTGTTATCTTACTACCATATTTTTTTTGATCTTTTTTAATAGCTGATGGTGTTTGGCCTGTTATATAGAAAATTTCAAGAGCTCGCTGAATACGCTGTGAGTTATTTGGGTGTAATTCTTTTGCTAACTCAGGATCAATTTTTTTGAGTTTTCTATATAAGTGCGGCCATCCATAAAGAAGGGCATCGGCTTCTATTTTTTTTCTCATTGAGAGATCAGCGGGTGGGTTATCTGCTAAACCTCCCAGCAGGGCCTTAAAATATAGCATAGCCCCACCTACTAAAAGTGGAATTCTTCCTTGATCAACGATCTCTTTCATTTCTTTTTGTGCATCTATCACAAAATCTGCAACAGAATAAGGTTCAGATGGATCTCTGATATTTATCAGCCTATGTCTTATTTTTTTCAAAATCTCTTTAGTCGGTTTTGCTGAACCTATATCCATTCCTTTGTAGATTTGAGAAGAATCAACATTAATTATTTCAACAGGAAGATGTTTATGTAGCTCTATTGCTAAATCTGTCTTACCTGATGCGGTTGGCCCCATAAGAAATATAGCTACTGGTTTTTCATTCTTTGGACGTTTAATCATTATTCGAGTCAACTCCGGTATAACCAAATGACATAACTTTAGAAATGTCATTTAAATCCATCAGCTTCATGATCAATCTATCTATACCAATGGCAACACCAGCACAAGCTGGTAAACCATAATTCAAGGATTCTAAGAGATTATGATCTAGAGGAATGATTTTCTTACCTAATCTTTCACGAATAAATTGGTCTTTAGCAAAACGGGCTATATGCTCGTCAGGGTCAATCAATTCAACATACCCATTGGCTAATTCTAAATTATCAAGATATAACTCGAAACGTTGAGCGACATAATTGCCCTCATGATCTTTTTTTTGTTTCGCCAACGCGGATTGACATGCTGGATAATCGTAAATAAATACCAAGCCTTTGGGAAGTTGAGGCTCGATACACATACTAAAAATCAAATCTAAGCAAACACTCCTATCTTCTTCAAAAAAACTAGCATCTGAGACGGTTGAAGCTATCTTTTGCAGATCCTCGAGACGAGCCTCATGAGGGTTTATTCGAACATACTTCTTAAATAAATCTGCATACCTTATTGACTGGTAACTATTACTTACGTTGAGCATATTCATGAGATCTGCTATTTCTTTCATTAACTGATTATCATCAAAATCGAGTCGGTACCATTCCAAGATAGTAAATTCTGGCTGATGTTTGCTACTAATTTCTTCTGCACGAAAGGCTTTTCCCAAGAAATAAATCGGCCCAGAACCTGAGGCAAGAAGTCTTTTCATAAAATATTCTGGTGAACTCTGCAGGTATCTAGTTTCACCATTAACGTTTAACTCAAAACAATCAATAAATGGATCAGTAACACCAGTTTTTCCCAGTAATGGCACGTCCATCTCCAAAACTCCCCTGTAATGAAAAAATTTTCTTATATTAGAGAGCACATGGGCGCGAAATTTGAGAGCATCATTCGTTGCTGTTGGCTGCCAAAAATTCACAAGTAATATTCATTTATAATTGAATTACGCACGACTTATATATTCTCCAGTTCGTGTATCAACCTTTACAACTTCTCCTATATTCAAAAAAAGAGGCACTTTTATAATTGCACCAGTACTCAAAGTAGCTGGTTTAGTTCCACCTTGAGCAGTATCACCTTTTAAGCCAGGATCAGTATCTATAATTTCAAGCTCTACATGATTAGCTGGAGTTATTAATAATGGTGAACCATTATAAAGTGTCACCATTACTATATCCTGCTCCCTCAGCCACAACCCAGTATCTCCAATAACTTTTTTATCAGCTTGATGCTGGTTGAATGTATCTGGCTCCATAAAATGCCAATAATCGCCATCGTTGTAAAGGTATTGCATATCACATTCTGTTACATCAGCTCCTTCAAGAGACTCTCCAGATTTAAATGTTTTATCCCATACTCGACCTGACTTTAAATTGCGTAAACGTACGCGACTAAAAGCTTGGCCTTTACCAGGTTTTACAAATTCATTTTCTAAAATACTGCAAGGATCGCCATCCAAAATTACTTTCAGACCGGAGCGAAATTCATTGGTAGAATAGTTAGACATTATTACCTCAGTGTTCAAATAAACTGTTTTTTTAAAAGAGGTCACTATGATAACCCGTTCCATTGCATCTGTAGATAGTATTACGTGGCAAGAGCAAGTCTCTCAGAGCATCCATGATCCTAAAAAGCTCCTTGAATGGCTAGATTTAGATAACAAAACTATTGAAAGTCTTTTGGGCGGTTCCTTGAAAGCTAATTATAACTTTAAATTAAAAGTTCCTTATGCTTACTTAAGGCGTATTAAAAAAGGTGACCCTAATGATCCTCTTCTTAGGCAAATACTACCCTCTGAGGAGGAGCTCTATGCAGCACCGGGATATAGTAAGGATCCTTTGGGTGAGGATAAAGCGAATTTAATACCTGGTGTAGTGCATAAGTATGAGGGGCGTATACTGCTTATTGTAAGTTCAAACTGTGCAGTAAATTGTCGCTACTGTTTTAGGCGTAGCTTTCCATACCAAGATAATAAACTAGGAATGAGTGAATGGCAGGAAGCACTGACATATATCAATAAAAATAAAACTATTACTGAGGTTATTTTTAGTGGGGGTGACCCGCTTTCTATTAGTGATACCCAATTACTCTGGTTAACAGAAGAAATTGCAAAGATACCTCATGTTCAGCGGCTAAGGGTGCATACAAGGCTTCCAGTTGTTATACCTGATCGTATTACAGAAGATTGCTTATTATGGCTTACATCGACGCGTTTACTGACCTCACTTGTTATACACAGTAACCATCCTAAAGAATTAGATGATACTGTGGGGGCCGCTCTTAAAAATCTCTCTGAAGCTGGTGTCATTTTACTAAATCAAACAGTTTTGCTTGCCGGAATCAATGATTCTATTGAAATTCTGCAAGAACTAAGTGAAAGGCTTTACCAGATGAAAGTTCTACCTTACTACTTACATCAGCTAGATAAGGTTGAGGGTGCCTCGCACTTTGAAGTAAGCGATGAGATAGCCAAAAAATTGCTGGTTGGTCTCACAGCAAAACTTCCTGGATATTTAGTTCCGAAACTGGTTCGAGAAATAGCAGGGATGCCCAGCAAAGTGCCGCTGTCTTAGATGATTCACATAAATTTATTTAAAAATTATACCCGACGTGAAGTGTCTCTGTCGCTGATACCCATTAGGTAAAGAATTCCATCTAAGCCTACCTTAGATATAGATTGTTTGGCTGTTGCTTTAACTAAAGGTTTTGCTCTGAAGGCAATCCCTAAACCAGCTATACTAAGCATTGGAAGATCATTTGCACCATCTCCTACTGCTATAACTTGCTCTAAGCAAACATTTTCACCATCTGCGATTTCTCGTAGTAATATCGCTTTTCTTTCTCCATCAACAATTGTTCCAGAGATATTACCGGTCACCTTTCCATCAAGTATTTCAAGTTTATTTGCATAAACATAGTCAATTCCCAATTTTTTTTGAATGCGAGAAGCAAAATAATCGAACCCACCTGAAAGAATTGCAGTTTTATAACCTAATAGTTTGAGTGTAGACATTAAATCTTCTGCTCCCTCAGTGAGGTTTAAGCGGTGAAAAACTTTTTCGAGAATAGACTCAT
>Ga0209634_1000162_pt1 | contig 52560 bp, 47 predicted proteins | sample LinPmetageLP40_FD_184043 | JGI IMG/M metagenome (GOLD analysis project Ga0209634, IMG submission 184043) | Marine viral communities from the Pacific Ocean - LP-40 (SPAdes) (version 2) | ecosystem: Environmental > Aquatic > Marine > Oceanic | place: Pacific Ocean | collected 2010-08-26
AAAGCGATTAAAAAATTTTTTGTGGACGTTGCATTTAAAAGTGGCGGGGCACAACTGGCAATAGGTTGATCATCTAAGAGCAAGTCACGATCTCCTGGATGGTTGAACCACCTCCCCCTAACCTCGAAACCAGATAATGAGACTGTTTCAAAACCGTACCAGCTTAGCAGCCACTCTGAACTAAGTATTTTTTTGCTAAGGCCTGCGGCCGGTGAGTGATTTAAAAGTATCCCTGTAATTGATAGAAAGACCAACACAATCATTATCGACAAACCAATACGTCGATGCCATCGTAAGTTAAAAGAAATCTTGTCCTTGAGTTTAGATTTCAAACGTGACTTTCCTATTGGGGGGGATGCAGTATATATTGATTAGGTATTAATTAAGAGCTAACACCTGTTGGTGGTAATATAAGGCAAGTCTGGCTATTTTATTTAATGCCCATACCGACAAAGTAGCACCTGTAATACCATCAATATTCTGATCCAATTCATGGTCAGGTGTCATTTTTACATTCTTATACTGATTCGTAAACGACGGATAGCGAACTTCCCATCCACGAGACTCTCTAAAGGCTAAAACTTTAACATGTTCGATATAAAAATCTTCAATATTACCTTTCACTACGACACCTACAGTTATAGGCCTTTCTTTTCCAATTTCCTCAAGTATCCACGCGGTCTTCTCATCCTCACTATAATATCTGACACGCATACCTCTGATTGGACGGCTTAGTATCTCAGTAGATAGTTTTTTTAATTCTGGTGTTAGCCAGAGTGATTTTGCCTTAGATGGCGGTACACTAAAATTTTCGCTTAAAAACTCTGGAGTTGTTTGATATATAGCACTATGAGCTTTATCTGAAGTTACAGAAAAAACACACAGAAACAGAAAAAAGAGAGCCACTGATGTGACCCTCTTTTTCTTGGTTTTTTCAAATAACCAAACTTCTATATTTTTCAACATAATAACATGATACTAGAAATCCCAGCCTACACCTAAATTGTAGCCTTTGTATTCAGTTCCACTTTCATTATCTTGATCGAAGTAGTCAGCTTTAAGAACAACGCGCGGATGAATGTAATAATTAAATCCAACGTCAATTTGTTCTTTTTCTGATTTACTGTTGCTACCCGCTGTGTTGTCGTACTCGTTGTAACGTACGAAAACGCCCAGCTTGTCTGTGATTTTGAAATTTGGTTCAATGTACCAACCTTCTTGCTCATCTGCACCAGCTTGAACTTCTTCGATGTCATCATCAAGATCCCATTGAGCGTAGAGCGCTCTTAAACCAAACGGTCCTTTTTTGTAGGCTAGATGTGCTTCGATCATTTGAGCGTCTACCTTATCTTTTCCAGCATGCGATTCGTTTTGCCAAATGTCTGCTTGATGTTGGAAAGATGCAGCTAGTTCTAATCCGGGTACACCGGTATATTTAATACGAGCTGTGTAAGCAATATCGTCACCTTTAGCTTTACCAACTTTTTGGCGGCCATCACGTATTTTATACTTACCAGCACTAGGGCTTATATATAGTCCAGAGTGAGCACCTATATCGTAGCTAAGCCCTTGAGTAAGCTCACCACTAAATAGAACACCACCTTCCCACCATGTAGATGGAATGATATTTTTCTCAACTGGATTACGTTCAACACCATAGAAAGTAGGTGGCTCATGCGTTTCATTTAGAATACCTACAGGTATTAAGAACACACCAGCTTTAGCTCTATGTCCTTCTGTATAATCCCATTCGATATAAGCTTGCTCGACTTCGACCTCACCAGCTTTACCTTCACCAGCAATAGAGTGCTCGATTTCGAACTCAGAAAAGAATCTTATCGTATCGCTGTATTCATGACCTACGAATAAAACAAATCGGTGTAAATCAAATTCATTTTTTGAGTTTGTAGAGTTGTCTGAGTTATGGTTATTGTAGTGAAGCTCACCATAACCACCCATGCTTGTTTTAGATGCCCATTCAGCCAATTTCGCTGTTGGACTAGATGTAATTTCCTCTACAGCTGTAAATGTAGATTCTGTTTTAGCATTATTTTCAGCAAGTCCTTCTTTTAGATTGCTAATTTCTGCTTGTTGTTTTTGTATCAGTTCATACATTTCATCTAATGTTGGTTTTGCGTCTACCGCAAATGCAACAGATAAAAGTACAACTCCTGCTATTGTAGTACGAAACATTTTGCCGATCTCCTAATTTAATGCGACTTTAAGTTAGCAACTTAAATTAAAACTTATTTAAGTTAACTAAAGCACTATACATTAATTTTATACAAATGAGAACTATTATCATTCAGTTATTTAAATGATTATCAATATTAATATCATTTATGGGTAGATTGGTTTATTTTCGACAAAATATACCTGTAATTTAAATAATTTTATAAGATTGAGTTAAGTAACAGTTTTAGCGGAAAGAATAAAAGGTTAAAATACTCCTGAATGTAGATATATTTATTTTATTTTTATAAAGGTATTGTTATTAATGGATATAATGGAAACTATACGTGAGCAAATTGAAGGTAACCCAATCATTCTGTATATGAAGGGCTCACCTAATTCACCGCAGTGTGGTTTTTCTGCTCGCACTATAGAGGCTCTGACTTCTTGCGGTGAACGTTTTGCTTTTGTTGACATACTAAGTAACCCTGAAATTAGAACTAATTTACCTTCTTATGGTAATTGGCCAACATTTCCTCAGCTATGGGTAAAAGGGGAACTAATTGGAGGATGTGACATTATTACAGAGATGCATGAAAAAGGTGAGTTAGCCCCACTAATTAAGGAAGCATCTCAAAATACAAAATAGATTGAGTAAAAATTTTGGCATTTTGACGATACCCGCTACTTTCTGTTAATCTTAATTCATAGGAATGTTAAAATTTTATTTAATATCCATGATGCATGTACTTATTAAAATAGGCATGTATGGCATCAAAAAATTTACTGGAAATTAATAATAGAATAAAAGGAGCTTTATTATGGGTAATGGTGTACTAGTAGGTAAACAGGCCCCAGATTTCACCTCTGGGGCAGTACTGGCTAACGGAGAGATAGTTGACGAGTTTAATTTACATTCAACTATTAAAGGTAAAAAAGCGGTCATCTTTTTCTATCCTTTAGATTTTACTTTTGTATGTCCGTCGGAGCTAATTGCTTTCGATCATCGTATGGAGGATTTTAAAAAACGTGGTGTGGAAGTTATAGGCGTCTCTATCGATTCAGTCTTTACCCATAATGCATGGCGCAATACAGCTATCAACGATGGAGGTATTGGCCAAGTTAATTATCCTCTTGTTGCAGATATGAAGCATGAGATATGTCAAGCCTATGATGTTGAATTTGGAGATGCAGGTGTCGCTTTTCGTGGCTCATTTTTGATTGGTGAGGATGGTATTGTTTATCATCAAGTGGTCAATCATTTACCATTGGGACGCAACATAGACGAAATGCTTCGTATGATAGATGCACTGAGTTTCCATCAGGAGCATGGTGAAGTTTGTCCTGCTGGCTGGAAAGAAGGCGACAAAGGCATGGATGCGTCAACTGAGGGTGTGGCTTCATACCTAGCTGACAATGCTGATAATCTATAGTTGTAAAAAATAATAGATTTAACGCGCCTGATTTAATTTAGAGCACTTAAAAAAACCGCAGAATTTATTTTTGCGGTTTTTTATTTTATAAAAATATTATTGGAGATTCAGATGTCAATAGATAGAATTATTGAGCTAGAAACTAAATTATCTTACCAAGAAGACACGATCTCTCAGCTGAATGATGTGGTTTGCAGACAACAAAACCAATTAGATGAAATTGATCAAAAGTGTGAGTTACTTTTTTCTTCTACAAGAGCTTTGACTCAAAAACTGGCTGGTGAAGCTGGAGAGGTTGACAAGCCTCCACATTATTAAGATATTTTATTAAAATTAGTTATATTTTTTTTATTGAGTTTCTAGAAATTCATTAGCACTAAAAAAATCAGACCCCATCATAGCTGTAGTATTAAGAATTCCTCTCCCTGATACGGATGGTATTAAAATATGAGCTGGTTTTTCTAGACCATTGAGAAACGGTCCAACGAGACGCGCATTTGTGAGTGAGCGTATTAAACCTAGAGCTATGCTAGCAGCATCCATGTTAGGCATGATAAGCACATTAGCTCTCCCAGTAATATTTGCATTATTGCAAATAGTTTCTCTCAAAGCTTCATTTAGTGCAGACATCGCATGCATCTCACCATCGATTTCAATATCTGGAATCTGGACACGAAGTTTTTCTGCGGCTCTTTTCATTTTATGAGCTGACTGATCATCATAGGTGCCATAATTTGAATGAGACAGAAGGGCAACTTTTGGTATAACTCCACATCCCGTGACGAATTCGATAGCATCTTCAGTGATATGTATGATCTGTTCTTCTGTTGGATTTACATTAATAAATGCATCTGCCAGAAATAATGGACCATCATCTAGAAGTAAAATACAGATAGAGGATACACTGCTTTTGTCATTGCGTGGCGGAATGATGCTTGCAATCTTCGTTAAGTGTTGATCATAACGACCTGACTTGCCACATATCAGACCATCTGCATCACCTAGTGCAACCATTATAGTTGCTATAACCGAGTTATCTGTATGAATTGAGTTTCTAGCTGTTTCTACAGAGATTCCAGAACGACCTACATGTTTGTGATAATACTGCCAGTAATTTTCTCGATGACCATCATCTTCAGGATTAAATATCTGAAAATCAACTCCGGGTTTGATGCGCAAATTCATTTCTTTAATTTTTTGTTTAATAATAACTGGACGACCAATCAAAATCGGCTTCGCAATTTTTTCATCAATAATACCCTGCATTGCCCTCAGAACGTCTTCATTCTCTCCTTCAGCATAGGCTATCCTGGGTGGATTCTTTTTTGCTCTCTCTATCATAGGCTGCATAAAAAGCTGACTACGATTAACATAGCTATGAAGCTTATTGCGATATGCCTCGAGATCCTCAATTGGCCTAGTGGCTACACCGCTTTCCATAGCAGCTTTTACTACAGCCAAAGGAACCTCTTCAATAAGTCGAGGATCAAACGGTTTAGGAATAAGATAATCTGGTCCAAATTTTAAATCTTCTCCTGCATAAGCTTCGGTTACTTCCGGAGAGGCTTCACGATGAGCTAGATCTGCAATAGCCATTACACATGCTTTTTTCATCTCATCGTTGATGATCGTTGCACCACAATCCAAAGCCCCTCTGAATATAAAAGGAAAGCACAGGACGTTATTAACTTGATTTGGGAAGTCTGAGCGCCCAGTAGCTATTATCGCGTCTGGTCTGGCCTTCTTGGCTAATTCAGGCATTATTTCTGGTGTTGGATTAGACATAGCAAGCACTAACGGATTTGGCGCCATTTTTTTGATCATACTAGCCTTTAATATCCCAGGACCAGAAAGCCCTAAAAATAGATCAGCATCAATTATCGCGTCATCTAGTGTTCTATCATTAGTTTCAGAGGCGTAATCTTCTTTCCATGGGTTCATTCCGACTTCTCTGCCTTTATAAATAACCCCATTACGATCGATCATTCGAACATTATTTTTTTGTAGCCCCATGGTAACAAGAAGATTTACGCATGCTATGCTTGCAGCGCCAGCGCCAGTGACAACAATCTTAATATCTTCCATTCTTTTTTCAACGATTCTTAAACCATTATAAATTGCAGCTGCTGATACAATAGCAGTCCCATGTTGGTCATCATGGAATACTGGTATTTTCATACGTTCGTGCAGTTTTTTCTCGATGAGGAAGCATTCCGGAGCTTTAATATCCTCTAAATTTATTCCACCAAAGGTCGGTTCAAGTGACGCTATAATATCGACTATTTTGTCAACATTTGGTTCATCAATTTCAATATCAAAAACATCAATATTAGCAAATTTTTTGAAGAGTACAGCTTTTCCTTCCATTACTGGTTTTGACGCCAGCGGACCTATATCTCCAAGACCTAGAACTGCAGATCCATTTGTGATCACCGCAACAAGATTTCCTCGTGCAGTTACTTTATCTACATCTGTAGGATTTTTAACTATATGGCCACATGCATAAGCCACTCCAGGTGAATATGCCATTGCTAGATCACGAGCATTGGCCATCGGTTTAGTGGCCCGAATCTCTAGTTTTCCTGGTAGAGGATCCATGTGATAGCGAAGAGATCTTTCTTTAAACGAATCATCCATTTTTATTTCTCATAATTAATCACCAAGAAAATCTTGGCAGTTTTTTTTGGTGTTTAAAAAATTATATGTATTCTAACGCGAGAGGTATTGTTATTGCTAAAGAAATTGTTAGCTTCGCTTATAAATATTCAACTTTCTAGATTTACATTTTATAAGTAAACTTATAATAGAGTAATAATTCAATAAAAAATATAACAGAGTGAAGCTATGCCAACAGTTTATTTCATAGGATCAAATGGAGGCAAGTATGAGGTTGAGGCTCAAGAAGGGGATTCCGTTATGCAGGCAGCTTTATATGGTATGGTCGACGGTATATTAGGAGAATGTGGAGGTCAATTGCGATGTGGCACATGCCATTGCTATGTTGATGAAAATTGGGTTAGTAAGTTAGATAGAGTTAGTGATTTAGAAGCTATGATGCTTGAAGCAGTTATTGATCCTAAAAAAAATAGTCGACTCAGCTGTAACATAAAGATAACTGAAGAGTTAAACGGGCTAGTCGTTAGTATCCCTGAACGTCAATATTAGAATTTTTGGTATTCTGTCTAAGAATATCAATTTTTATATTAATTCCATCCACCAAGATCATTCCATTTGTTTACAATCGTGCAAAATAACTCTGCAGTTTTTTCTGCATCATAAATAGCAGAATGCGCTTTATCGTTACTAAATTCAATTTCGGCAGATTTGCATGCTTTAGCTAAAACAGTCTGTCCGTATGCTAGACCGCCCAGGGTAGCAGTATCAAAACATGTAAAGCTATGAAAAGGATTTTTTTTGATGTTATTGCGCTTGATTGCAGTATTTAAGAAGGCAAGATCAAAATGAGCATTATGCCCTACCAAAACAGCTCTACTACAATGCTCAGATTTGACTGCATCATTAATATCATTAAAAAAAGAAGTTATAGCTTCTTTTTCATCTATAGCAGTCCGGTATGGATCATTTGGATCAATTCCTGTGATATCAAGCGCCGCTTGTTCAATATTTGCTCCCTCAAAGGGGATAATTGAATGAAGAAGATTACATTCAGGAATTAACACCCCTCGTTCGTTAATAGACAGAATGACAGCACCTATTTCAAGAAGTGCGTCAGTCTCAGAATTAAAACCTCCAGTTTCAACATCAACTACTACAGGTAAAAATCCCCTAAATCTATCTGACATAAGTTGTTTCATAGGCAAATGGTTCTATTATTTAGTTTATTTTATGATCTGCCATTGTAAAGCTTTACCTGCTTCCAATGGGGTAATTGTTTCTTCAATAAATGGTAATTCTGCGGGTACATCCCAAGGTATTTTATGTAGTGTTATTGTATCTTTATTCCTGGGAAGCTTGTAAAAATCTGGGCCAAAATGACTAGCAAAACCTTCGAGTTTATCTAGCGCCCCAGCTTTTTCAAATACCTCTGTGTATAACTCTATAGCGGCATGATTGGAATAACAGCCCGCACAACCGCAGGAATTTTCTTTTGAATTTGTCGAGTGTGGAGCGGAATCAGTCCCAAGAAAAAATTTAGGGTCACCGCTAATTGCCGCAGAAATAAGCGCTTTTTGGTGGATGTCTCTTTTTAAAATTGGTAAACAATAGTAATGAGGCTTGATTCCTGACGAAAGCATATGATTACGATTATATAAAAGATGTTGAGGTGTAATTGTTGCAGCTAGCCTGTCAGTTGAACCTGCTACAAAATCAACCGCCTCTTTCGAGGTAATATGCTCAAATACGATATTTAATTCAGGAAAATTTCTTACAAGCTCTTTTAGATGGCGATCTATAAAAATAGCCTCTCGATCAAAAATATCAACGTTTTGATCAGTGACTTCCCCATGGAGAAGCAAAGGGATATCTTCTTCTTCCATTTGTGATAGGACTGCGTAGATTTTTTTTAAGTCAGTGACCCCTGATTCAGAATTTGTGGTAGCTCCAGCTGGATAGTATTTACATCCAAACACCTTACCTGAAGCTTTAGCTTTAGTGATTTCTTCAGGCGATGTTTTATCAGTAAGATAGAGAACCATCAATGGTTGCCAGTGTGAATTTTTTGGACGATTGCTTAATATTCGCTCACGATAATCCACAGCTTGATCTGTTGTTAAAACTGGAGGATCTAGATTTGGCATTACAATTGATCTACCAAAATTTCTGGATGCGTCTTTTACAGTGAAAGCTAATGCTTCACTATCTCTTAAATGAACATGCCAATCATCTGGGCGGACTATGGTTATTTCTTTTTTGTCACTTTTTTTCATTACAATTTAATTATCTTTTAGTGATGTTTGCAGGTAATGCTAATGGGATCTTTGCATCCTTTAAAATAAATTCAATATGATTATACCCTTCTTGTTAGTAAGGTTGTTGTTTTATGAGTATATTATTAAGTGTTTGCTGTGAAACTAGTCAACAGCATATTAGAATAGACTATATTTTTTCAATTATAAAATATTACTGAACTAGGAGTTTATGTAGTGACCAATATTAATAAAGTAGTTTTAGCTTATTCTGGCGGCCTTGATACCTCTGTTATAGTTAAATGGTTGCAGGAAAAATACAAGTGTGAGGTTGTTACGTTTACAGCTGATATTGGTCAAGGCGAAGAGGTTGAGCCAGCAAGAGCAAAAGCAAAAGCATTAGGTGTTAATAAGATATACATAGATGATCTACGTGAAGAATTTGTACGTGATTATGTTTTTCCTATGTTTCGAGCTAATGCTATTTATGAGGGCGAATATTTGTTGGGTACTTCGATTGCTCGTCCTTTGATCTCCAAGCGACTAATTGAGATAGCAAACGAAGTAGGCGCAGATGCTATTGCTCATGGTGCAACGGGTAAAGGCAATGATCAGGTTCGTTTTGAGCTAGGTGCCTATGCACTAAAGCCGGGAATTAAGGTTATAGCCCCATGGCGTGAATGGGAGTTAACCTCAAGAGAAAAGTTGATGGATTATTGCAAGAAACACCAAATACCTGTCGATTTCGCTGGAAAAAAGAAAAAATCACCTTATTCGATGGATGCTAATTTACTTCATATTTCATATGAGGGCGGTATTCTAGAGGATCCTTGGATGGAGTCTGAGGAAGATATGTGGCGCTGGACAGTTTCTCCAGAAAATGCTCCTGATGTCCCAATTTACATCAATCTTGAATTCAAAAAAGGAGATATTGTTGCAATTGATGATAAATTAATGTCTCCAGCAGAGGTTTTGTCTCATTTAAATAAAGTTGGTGGCGATAATGGTATAGGAAGACTAGATCTAGTAGAAAATCGTTACGTTGGCATGAAGTCTCGTGGTTGTTATGAAACTCCTGGAGGTACAATTATATTACGTGCACATAGAGCTATTGAGTCGCTTACTTTGGATCGTGAATCGGCTCATCTTAAAGATAGCTTGATGTCTAAGTACGCAGAAGTAGTTTATAACGGTTATTGGTGGTCACCAGAACGGTCTATGTTACAAAAGCTCATAGACACCTCACAAGAGGTAGTCAATGGCACTGTTAAGCTCAAATTGTATAAGGGAAATGTGGTTGTGGTAGGCCGTAAGTCACCGGATAGTTTATTTGATGAGCGGATTGCTACTTTCGAAGATGACGATGGCGCCTATGATCAAAAAGATGCAGAAGGTTTTATAAAACTAAATGCTTTACGTCTAAGAATTGCAGCCAATAGAGGACGCAAACTGGATTAAATTTTATAGTGTAAAGTTTCTGCCCCCCGTAGAAATTTATCCAAAGAAGAGTGATAACATGCGTTTATTGCATACTATGTTGCGCGTTCAAGATCTCAAGAAATCGATTAAATTTTATACTGAAATTTTAGATATGAGTCTTATTAGATCCAAAGACTATCCTAATGGAAGATTCACATTAGCTTTTCTTGGTTATGGAAGTGAGTCTGAAAATACTGTGCTTGAGTTGACTCATAATTGGGATAAAAAAAATTATGATCACGGCGACGGTTATGGTCATATTGCTGTGGGTGTCAAAAATGTATATGAAGCTTGTGAAAAAATAAGGTTAGCTGGAGGAATTATTGATCGCGAGCCCGGCCCGATGAAATACGGTGATACTATATTGGCATTTGTGAAAGACCCTGATGGCTATAAGATTGAATTATTGTCTGAAAATTAAAATAAAAAATCTAGGTAATTGAATGAGTATAGTTTTTCTCAATCAGAAGTATATTCCTCTTGAGGAAGCGACAATATCACCAATGGATAGGGGTTTCTTGTTTGGGGACGGGGTCTACGAGGTCCTCCCAACCTACGATGGTCAAATAATTGGTTTTGATCTACATATAAATCGTTTAAATATCAACATGTCTACACTTGATATCAATTTAAATTGGCCCCATAAAAGATGGCTAGATCTCTGTAAGACGCTTATTAAAAAAAACGGCTTTGGAAGTCTCGGAATATATCTTCATGTAAGTCGTGGAGAAGAACGTAACCGCTCGCATTCCTATGAAAATGGAATTAATCCAACAATTTTTGCATTTTCTTTTGAAATACCACCTGAACAAGAAGTCTGTAAATCTAAAATGACACCGTATAAAGTGAATACCAGCCTTGATCTTCGCTGGTCTCGTTGTCAAATAAAATCTACAGCGTTGCTTGGTAATGTAATGCATTTTCAGCAAGGATATAAAAAGGGCTTTGATGAGACATTATTGTTTAACGATAGCGATGAGCTGAGAGAGGGAACTACTTGCAACGCTTATATCGTTAAAGATGATGTTGTTATCACACCTCCCTTAGATAACCATATATTGCCAGGTGTTACTCGCCATATCTTATTGGATTTACTGAAAAAAGATGGTTCTATTGCAGTACAGGAGCGAATTATTACTAAGAAAGAGGTTTATTCAGCAGCTGAAGTATGGGTGACTAGCTCTTCCAAAGGTGTAATCCCAGTAGTAGAGGTTGATGGAAATCTTATTGGTAATGGTGAGATTGGATATGTATGGTTGTTAGCTCAAAAAATTTATTCTAATGGCAAGAAGAATTACTAATGATAATTAATACTAATAAATCAAATTTAGCTTATTAGTGAATAGTTAAAAAAAAGACATTTGGGGGTTTTAATTCCATTATGGCTCGTCCAGCTAAAGCTCTTATTGATCTAGATGCCTTGAGATATAACTTAAAGGTTGCTAGCGGCCTTTCTCAGTACTCAAAAATTATGGCAGTCATCAAAGCAGATGCCTATGGTCATGGTGCTATTGGTGTTTCAAGAGCTCTTTGTAATAATGTTGAAGCTTTTGGCGTTGCCTCTATAGAGGAGGCAATTGAGCTTCGTGAGGCAGGAATTAAAACGCCGATCCATTTGCTTGAGGGCACGTTTACTGATGATGAGATCACTATTGCATCAAAAAATAACTTCTCTATTTCTTGTGTTAATCAAAAACAAAAAAAGGCCATAATTAAAGCTCAAATTTCTATACCCTTAAATGTATGGATTTTCGTAGATACCGGAATGCATAGACTTGGTATTACCTCTGAAGAACTAATAAGCACCTATAAAGATCTCGATGCCTCTGATAATGTTTCAGATAATATTATTATTGCGACACACTTCTCTTGTGCTGATGACCTAGAGAACGATTTTACTGCAACACAGCTGTCCCGTATAAAAAATGCAATGAAAGATCTCTCCGTTAATACAAGTTTTTGTAATTCAGCAGGTTTGATAGGATGGCCCCAAACAAGAGCAGACTGGAATCGACTTGGCATCATGCTCTATGGGGGGTCACCTTTTTTTGTTCCTCAGTATGGGGCAAGCAAATTGAAACAGGTAATGACTCTTAAGTCCGAGATAATTGCTTTAAGGACCATAGAAGTTGGTGAGACAGTAGGCTACGCTGCTACTTGGAAGGCCGATCGTCAAACAGTTATAGCTACAGTCGCAATAGGCTATGGAGACGGATACCCGCTTAATGCATCAAATGGAACGCCTGTATTAATACGCGGGAGGCGTTGCCCTATAGCCGGAAGGGTCTCCATGGACATGATAACTATTGATGTTACAGACTTGCCGTTAGCTGAGCTAGGTGATGAAGTTATTCTTTGGGGTAAAGGCTTATCTATAGATGAAATAGCCAAATGTGCCGGAACAATTAGTTATGAATTGTTAACCCGCATGCCAGCTAGAACCAGACGTATATACACCGAAAAAGATATTAGATGATAAGCCCATAATCTCTATCAAGAATTTCTATGATTTCAGCTTTAGGGTTTTCTGATAATAAAATCTTTTTGCCGGTTATTTTTTCAGCTATCTGGGCATATGTTTTGGACACCGTCATGAGGACTTCTTTAGGCAGCTTATTATCTCTAGCTAGCGCTTCACGCTCACTCATTCGATCCTTATTCAATAATATATCGGAATCTGGAAAATAGCTAAGTAACAGTTGACGAAATACCTCTTTCGAATTCTCAATTACCTTACCCTCCCTGTATGACGGTCCATCCCAAATCCTTGAAGAGTCAGGTGTACCTACTTCATCCATATAGATGAGTTTTTCATTTCCTTTATCATCTTTTACATAACCAAACTCAAATTTAGTATCAACGAATATTTGATCTATTTTAGCTAGATTAGAGCTTATAACCTCAAATCCTTCCCTGAGAAGTTTTTCATAATGATCGATATCAGCTATATTTTTGAAATTTAAGGATTTATAGTTATTAATAATATCGGTTCGAGTGATGTTTACGTCGTCAGCTTCAGGGATACCGGATAAGCCTGTCAAGATCCCTTTAGTGGACGGAGTGATTAACAGCTCGTCTAGTTTTTGGTCTTTCTTCAGATCATTTTTTAGCTTTATTCCACAAAATTCACGCTCCCCTTTGGAATAAGATCTCCACATTGAACCAGTTATATAATTTCTACAGATAGCTTCAATCAACACTGGTTTTGCTTTTTGAACTATCCAAACAAAAGGGTGTGGAATATCAAGAATATGATTATCAGCTAAATTTTGTTCACCAAACAATTTAAACCAGTAGCTGGAAATAGCATTCAGTGCAGCCCCTTTACCCGGAACTCCATCCATACCTCCTTCACCTTTCCAAATACAATCGAAAGCTGAAATACGATCACTTATTATCATCACTGCTAAAGGGGTGTCTTTTGCTACCTTATAACCTTTCAATTGTATTAATTTGTGACTATCTTCAGCTGTTAAAGTATATACAGATCGAACCTTGCCACTATGAATTGGACTTTCTGTTCTTATTGGTAAATCGTTATTAATAGAGAGTATCTTGTCGCAGAGCAACATTATTGGTCACCTCGTCGGTATATTTATCAGATTATTTGTATAAGACAGATTATAAATAATAAAATCTATCAGGTTGCATATGCATATATTGTTAAGTTCAAATCAACTTTGCCTTACTGCATATTTGCCACTACCTTGAAGAAAAATTATTATCGCTGTTAAGAAATAAAAACCTTGCAGTTCCAGCTCCCAACCACCATATTGATTCAGCTCTAGTAAGTTATGAGCATGAAATAGCAAAATTGCAAAAATCATATTTACGGCAATTAAAAATGCTGCAGTGCGTGTATAGAAACCAATAATAAGCATTAGTGGGGCAATCACCTCTCCTAAATAGACACCGTAAGCTAAAAGTGAAGGAATACTGAATTCAGCTAGGCGCCCCCCAAAAAATTCAATAGATGATGGATCTATGATCTTTGCAACACCATGAAATAGAATCAGAAATCCCAGAGATAATCGGAGGATTAGTTTGGCAATCGAATCTTTATTGAACATAATTTTACCTTTTATTTTGATAGGATGTTTTACATTAATAGATAGTTTTATTCAAAAAGAGAATTTTTACCAGAGTCTTTTTTAATTTTTACGTTGCTTTGATCGCTTGGTGGACATATCACTACAATGTATCATGCAGATCTAACTTAATTTAAAAGTATTTTTTTTGGATTCTTCGGAGATAAAGAATGATTATCAAGCCAAAAGTTCGTGGGTTTATGTGTATTACTTCTCATCCATTGGGCTGCGACGCTAATGTAAAAGAACAAATTGATTATATAAAAAAACAGCAAGTTTTTGATGGGCCAAAACGAGTATTAGTTATTGGAGCTTCAACTGGTTATGGTTTAGCCGCAAGAATTACAGCTGCTTTCGGCAGTGGTGCTTCAACTTTAGGTGTTTTTTTTGAAAAACCAGGAAGCGAGAAAAAAACAGCTTCAGCTGGATGGTATAATTCAGCTGCTTTTCACAAGTATGCCTCATCAGAAAGTCTGTATGCTAAAAGTATTAATGGCGATGCTTTCTCTGACGAAATAAAACAAAAAGTAATTGAAATTATAAAAGCAGATTTAGGCCAAATTGATTTGGTTATTTATAGTCTTGCGTCCCCGCGCCGGCAACATCCAAAAACTGGTGAAGTGTTTAATTCAACTCTTAAGCCTATTGGAAAAGATGTCACTCTTCGAGGTATTAATACTGACAAGGAAGAAATACAAGAATTTAACTTAAGTGCTGCTAGCGAAAAAGATATTACACAAACTGTAGCAGTTATGGGTGGAGAGGACTGGAGTCTTTGGCTCAAATCGCTAAATGATGCTGGCGTCTTAGCAGAGGGAGCTTCAACCTCAGCATTTACTTATGTTGGTGAAAAAGCTACATGGGATTTATACTGGAATGGAACAATTGGCCGCGCAAAACAAGATTTAGACAAAAAAGTTAAGGATATTAGCAAAATGTTAGCTCCTATTAATGGAACAGCTAGGGTCGCAGTACTAAAAGCTGTAGTTACTCAAGCAAGCTCTGCGATTCCAATAATGCCACTTTATTTGTCTTTATTATTTAAAGCAATGAAAAAGAAAGGCACCCATGAGGGCTGTATCGAACAGCTTTATCGCCTGTATACAGAATGCCTTTACTCTGAAACACCGCGTCTAGATGATGTGGGTCGTTTAAGGGTTGATGAGCTAGAAATTCAGCCCGAAATACAAGACGAGCTATCTAATGCTTGGTCTAACATAACAACTGAAAATCTACATAAATTGACAGATTTCAAAGGTTATAAGGAGGAGTTTATTAAACTATTTGGTTTCGGAGTCTCTGATATAAATTATGATGCTGAGGTAGATCCAGTAGTTGATATAAAAAATCTGTCGTAGATTAAAAGATAGTTTAGAAAAATCTGTTTAATTTCTCAGATAAAGCTTAGGTGACTGATGAAGGATCAACAACTTACATGGAAGCATTTCCATCCCAGATTATGGCTTACATGGTTTGGCTTTGGATGTTGGAGGCTAGCTGTCATTTTGCCTTATCCGTTAATGGTCTATCTTGGACGTAAACTTGGTCTACTGATGTATTCAATTGGAGGATATCGTTACAAGGTAGCGGAAACAAACTTAAAGCTTTGTTTCCCGGATATATCTAAACAGGAACAAAAAAATCTTTTGCGGGCTAACTTTGTCAGTTATGGGATTGCATTTTTTGAAGTTGGAATGGCTTGGTGGTGGCCTACAAGTCGACTGAAAAAAATTATCCACGTAGAAGGTGTTGAGCACATAGATAATCTCAATGGACGTGGTGCATTGCTCATGGCTATTCACCATACAACTATAGAAGTTGGAGCCTCCGGTCTTATGATGGAGCGACAGATTGATGGAATGTATCGCCCACATAAAAATATAGTGTATGACTATATACAAAAAAAGGGGAGACTTAAAAGATCAGCTGATGCGGATGTGTATACTAGAGACGATGTTCGCGGGATATTAAAAGCACTTCAAAATGGTAAAATTATTTGGTATGCACCTGATCAAGATTACGGGGCTAAACAGAGTGTGTTCGCGAGTTTTTTTGGAATACAGGCCGCAACAGTAACTGCCACTGCTAAGTTTGCTAAAGTTGGTAAATCAGCTGTCTTACCATTTTCTCATATTAGGCTTCCTGATAATAAAGGATATAAAATTACTGTGCATCCACCATTAGAAAATTTTCCAGACAATGATGAGGTTTTCAATGCTGAAAGAATTAATAGAGTGATTGAGGAGATGATTTCTCAGCAACCAGATCAGTATTTATGGGCGCACCGAAGGTTTAAGACGCGTCCAAAGGGAGAGGTGAGGCCATACCCAAAAAAAAAGAGGTAAAAAACACCTAAAGGAAAAATTCATTTAATATTATGAATCAAATGCTTGTTCTAGCTCGTTATGGTCAGTACCATACCACACAAATAATTCATTAACGCATATCGAGGAAATAGATGATTATCGGCAGTATAGTTGCTTTGGTGACACCAATGATCCCTAATAGTCTTGAGGTTGACTGGGACCGCTTAAAGAATCTAGTTGAATGGCATATTCAACAGGGAACAAATGCTATTGTAGCAGTTGGTACTACAGGAGAATCTCCTACTCTAGATGTTCAAGAGCACATGGCTACTATTGCTGCTATCGTTGAGGATTCATCTGGACGAATTCCAGTGATTGCAGGTACTGGAGCTAATTCTACAAGAGAAGCAATTGAGTGGACTCGACGGGCACAAGAGAGTGGTGCTGATGCTTGCTTACTAGTAGCCCCTTACTACAATAAACCTACACAAGAAGGGCTTTACTTGCATCATAAGTCTATCGCTGATTCAGTTGATATCCCACAAATTTTATATAATGTACCAGGACGTACTGCATGTGACATGCTTCCAGATACTGTCAATCGTTTAGCTTCTGTTAATAATATTGTTGGTATAAAAGATGCAACTGGTGATCTGGAGAGAGCAAAAAAGTTAATTGAAATATGTCCCTCAGATTTTGCTATCTATTCAGGAGATGATGTAACAGCACTGCAATTGATTCAATTAGGTGGACATGGAAACGTATCTGTTACTGCTAATGTTGCTCCAAAATTAATGGCAGAGATGTGTAAATTAGGAATAGCAGGAAAAAAAAACGAGGCAATGCATATCAATAATTTTCTTGCGCCAGTTCATGATGCTTTGTTTTTGGAGTCAAACCCGATTCCAGTAAAGTGGGCATTAGCTGAAATGGGATTAATCCAGCACGGGATTAGGTTGCCTCTAACAGAATTATCGGATGATCTAAAAATTAAGGTTTGTGAAGCGCTTAAAGCTGCTGATCTTTTAAAATAACTAGCAAGGTATGTAGAAAACTGGAGTTAGCTGATGCCAATAGAAATCAAACGGATAATGTTGATTGTAATGTTATTTTCCATTATTTCTTGTAGTAGTATCGATGACATCAAAGATAAAAACCCAATACGTAATCGTGCAAATGATTACTTGTATTCTAAGGAAATTTTACCTATGGAAGCACCTGCTGATGCGGCTATTGGTGAATTATATATAGTCCCAGATATACCAGTCGCAGGGTTTCCTGCAAAGACCTTCTCTGCCCCTAGGCCTCAGCCTTTGTCTGTAAATCTTTTAGAAGAGTCAGTAGAAATACTATCGTTTTCTGGAAAACAATGGATTGCAATCAATAAGCCACCTGCGGAAGTATGGCCAAGACTCAGAAGCATTTTAACTCGAAGTGGTGTTCCAACTGCACAAATGGATCCACCAAAAGGTATTCTAGATACCGGATGGTTGCAGTTCAAGGATGATGAGAAGCATAGCCACAGGTTCCGTTTTTTTATCTCTCCAGGTGTAGGAGTTAGTAGCAGTGAGATTAGGGTTACTCAGATGCATTTACAAGCTGGTCAAGAGGATTCTATGTCAGAATGGCCATTGAGCTCTATGAGCCTCTCTAGAGAAGAGGAGTTCACTAAAATAATAGCTAATACTTTAGTTTCAGATGTTACCGGAACCTCTGTTTCCTTGCTTGCACAAAATATTGGTGGAGAATCGAGAGTTAAAGTAGTTATACCAGAGGATGAAGAGCCATATATAGAGATGAGGTTAGGGTATGCTCGCAGCTGGTCATCAGTATCAAAATCATTATCATTGGGCGGCTTTTCTGTCGTTAGTGAAGATCAAACGAGCGGTCATTTGTTAGTAGAATTTACTGAGATAGATTTAGTAGCAGAAGACGAATCTTTACTTGGATTGGTAAACAATTTCTTAGATTCTCGAAGTGCAGATGATCAGTTAATACCTGTTCTTGAATATAAGGTAACGGTTACCCAAAGCCAAAATAAAGTCATTGTTCAGGTTTCAAACAAAAACAATACTTCTCTTGATCAGCTCATGAAAATCAAACTATTGAAAATCATACGTGGAAACCTTACTTAATTTATGAGATTTTCTTCTATCGGTAGTGGCAGTAAGGGTAACAGTACAATTATCGAATATGATGATACTGTTATTTTGGTAGATTGTGGTTTTTCTGTGAAAGAAACTGAGAAAAGACTAAGTTTTTTGGGTTTAGCTCCTTCAAAAATAAATACTATTTTAGTAACACATGAGCACTCAGACCATATACGTGGGGTTTCTTCCTTAGCAAAAAAATATAAAATACCAGTAATGGCTACTGCTGGAACAAGTAAATTCTTAAAAAATCCATCTGAACTAGATTTAACTTATATTGATACACAATCAGATTTTCATATTAAAAATCTTACAGTGACTCCTGTGCTAGTTCCTCATGATGCTAGAGAGCCGGTTCAATTTATCATAAGAGGGGGCTTGCTAACATTTGGAATTTTGACTGATGTTGGCGCTATAACACAACATATTGTAGAGCTTTATCAGCGTTGTGATGGGCTTATGATTGAGTCAAATCATGATGAAGCCATGTTGGCTAATGGTTCTTATCCAAGATCTTTAAAGGATAGGGTGGGTGGTAACTGGGGTCATTTAAATAACAATCAAATGTTATATTTTTTAAAAAATATTGAGCTTAAACAATTACAAGAATTAGTCATAGGCCATATTAGCGAGAACAATAATAGCGTCTCATTGGTAAAACAGACTATCTCTGAGATATCTGAACAGCTTTCATCTGTATCTTATGCGACTCAAAATGAAGGATTTAATTGGATACAGTTAAAGAACTAATTTTTTAATTTGTGTTCGTGTTTAGCTGTATTGTAGGCCTCATAACTATATGTTTTTTTGCGTTTTTTTTTAATTTACATACCTAGGTTTTCCACAATTATATATATTGTCCAATATATAATATTTTATAATATCGCTAAGTCATTGATTTATGAATTTAATTTAATAAGTTATTGATTTTATTACATTTTTATAGTTGATTAAAAAACAACCAATCTAACTCTACCTCCCAAAACAAGTGGATTTCATTGATTTTTTTTGAAGTAATACACAAAGTTATCCACAGATTTTGTGGGTAACTTTTCATGTACAAAAAAAAGAGTTATTAGTAATTTGAGTTAGATTTTTTTCCTATGTTTTTTATAAGTTTATGTGTTCTTCGATTGATTGACTAGGTGTATATATTTCTTAGACTTGCGTCTTAACAATTAAAATGTTGATTAAATACCAATTAACTCTTAAAAAATGTATTGTTTGAATCTTATTCGCTAATTTTGATACCAGATAACATTTGAAGACGGATTATGATATGAGTAAAGTAGTTTTCCCTATATCTGTGATGTTTTTTGATGGCCTAGAGAGCCGAGCATCTGTACTCGCTGCAAAGCTTAAATTACCGTTATTGGCATATAGTAAGTCTAGTGAGATGCAAAGCAATTTGGCTTTACTGGTTAGTGAGTATGGATTGGAAATTATACACTTGGGAAAAAATTCACCTGGACCGGTCAGCTGTAACTTTACTTCTGGCCCATTAGACTATCGACGTTTACATGGGGGAGGAAAAAATCAGAATCTCGCAAAAGCAATTGGTATAAAAAGTTTTAAGCAGAATCTTTATATTATTGATGTCACCGCTGGCTTAGGAAGAGATGCATTTGTTTTAGCTACATTGGGTGCCAAAGTTCTGATGCTTGAAAGAAATGATATTTTGGCAGCCTTGCTTGCTGATGGTATCCATAGAGCGAGAATGATAGAGGGACAAAAAGGTGAAGAGTTTAGGGAAGTTTTTGAACGCATCACACTTATAAAAAAAGATTCTATTAATTATCTTAATACTCTCGATGATAGATCTAAACCAGATATCATTTATCTTGATCCAATGTTTCCATCCCGACAGAAATCAAGCAAGGTTAAAAAAGAAATGCAGTTATTACACAGATTGATTGGGCCAGACGAGGACTCTGATAAGCTCCTTTTATTATCCAAAAGTAAGGCTAGGTATCGAGTTGTAGTTAAACGACCAATTCATGCAAGATTCTTATCTGATCAAGAACCTAGTTATTCTTTGAAAGGAAATTCTACAAGATACGACATTTATTTACATAAAAAAATTCCTGACTAATCCTTTACACTTTAATTAAGTATCAAACTAGCAATTTCTCTAGGAGCCTTTGGTATATTTTACTTAGGCAATCTAGCTCTTTGATATTAGCGCATTCATCAACTTTATGGATAGTAGCATTTAAAGGACCAAGCTCTACAACCTGACTTCCATAAGGCGCAATAAAACGCCCATCTGAGGTTCCGCCCGCTGTAGACAATTTAGTTTTTATACCTGCTACCTCAAATATACTCTCTTTTGCCGCCTCAATTAGCTCTCCCTCTCGGGTAATGAAGGGTTTGCCGCTCAAAATCCATGATATATTATAGTCTAAATGATTTTTTTGGAGTATTTTTTCTGTCCTATCTTTTATTTCATCTTCGGTAATTTCAGTTGAGAAACGAAAGTTAAATACTACTTTGACTTCACCTGGAATCACATTGGTTGCTCCAGTACCAGCATTAATGTTTGATATTTGGAAGGTTGTAGCTGGGAAAAAACTATTTCCATCATCCCAGTGCTCTCTGGCAAGATCATCTAGGGCAGGTGATATTTTGTGAATAGGGTTATCAGCTATCTGAGGATAAGCGACATGTCCTTGAACACCCTTTACAATTAACTCAGCATTGAGCGATCCCCTTCGTCCATTTTTAATGACATCTCCAGTTATTTCTGAGCTAGAAGGTTCACCAATAAGACACCATTCTGGAATTTCATTCTGATTTTTAAGATACTCAACTGCTTTTACTATTCCATTTAAAGCTGGCCCCTCCTCGTCACTTGTCATAAGGAAAGCAACTCTACCTTTATGATCTGGATGTAAGGATATAAATCTTTCTGTTGCAGTTATCATTGCAGCAAGAGATCCCTTCATGTCTGCTGCACCTCGACCATAAAGAAAATCACCATCTAGGGTTGGCTGAAAGGGTGGGTGCTTCCAGATATTTTCGTCACCTGTAGGTACAACATCTGTATGCCCAGCAAAACATAGTGTTGGGCCTTCAACACCATGAACTGCCCAAAAATTCTTTACATTATCGAAAGGTAGACTTTGAATTTTAAAGCCAGTCGATTCTAATCGACGTATCATTAGTTTCTGACATCCAGCATCTACAGGTGTTACGGACTTTAGCTTTATTAGATCGCAAGCCAGTTTTATAGTTTCAGACTCATTGTGCGACGGTGTACGCATAAGCTCAGACCTTAAATATTTTTAATAGAAAATTATTATAAATTAATATGCTTAGTTCGAGTTGTGTAAATCTTCATTTAACAAAACTGCTGAACCATTAGTTAGACATTCTACAGTACCTGTTTGAGAATTTCGTCTAAATAAAAGATCATCTTTATTTGCTAAATCGCGAGCTTTAAGTTGAGTTATGAGTTGTCCTTTATCATCTATTAATTTAACCTTTGTACCTGCAGTTATATAGAGTCCTGCTTCAATTGTGCAACGGTCGCCCAATGGTATACCAAGCCCAGAATTTGCCCCTAATAAACACTTGCTTCCGATAGTGATAATAATTTCCCCACCACCAGACAAAGTACCCATAGTTGAACTCCCTCCTCCTAAATCAGAACCTTCTTTAATGAATACACCCTGAGATATTCGCCCTTCAATCATGCTTGTGCTCTCTGTTCCAGCATTAAAATTTACAAACCCCTCGTGCATTATAGTAGTTCCCTCACCAATATAAGCTCCAAGTCTAACTCTTGCTGTATCTGCTATACGAACACCTGAGGGAACAACGTAATCAACCATTTTTGGAAATTTATCGATACTATTTACAAGCAAAGATGAACCACTGAGGCGTGCCTCAAGCTGACGATCAGCTAGCTCTTTAATATCTATGGCCCCTTGGTTCGTCCATGCAATATTTGGGAGAATACCAAACATCCCCTTAAGGTTAAGGCTGTTTGGTTTAACAAGCCTATATGAAAGAAGATGAAGTTTAAGATAGGCCTCTTGCATAGAAGTGAGCTCAGTATCATTTTCTAATATAGTAATTAATACCGGTTTTTTTGAGCCTATAAGTTTTTTGGATAATAGAGATAAGCTAAATTCTTCTATCTTTAAAAATTCGTCTGAAAACTTTTTAAGAAGAGAGTCGTTCAAAGAAAAAATATGATTTCCACCATCATAATTAAGTGCTTTTGATAATATGACCAATACTTTTTGATTAGGGTTTAAAATCGGTTCCGGATAAAATATTTCCAGCCATTCCCCTCTTTTATTTTGTGTGCCAACACCCAAACCAAGGCTAAATAATTTCATCATCATTGTTTCCTGAGTGAAAACTCATAATTTAATTTATAAAATTTTAGAAGAAAAAATAGCTTTATATTTATCCACAGTGAATCCAATATATATAATATCGTCAACATCAAGTATAGGTCTCTTGATTATTATTGGTAGCTCTAACAGTAGATCAGTATTTTTTGTTCCTAGAAAATCTTCCTGTGTCTTTATTGAAAGTCCTCTCCAGGTTGCGCTTCTTTTATTGATAATCGCTTCAAATTTTAATGTATGAAGCCATTTTTTAAGCGCCCCTTTATTGAATTGATCGCTACGTATATCATGAAAAATATACTCTATATTAGACTGCTTCAACCATTTTCTAGCTTTGCTAACTGTATCGCAGTTTTTAATACCATACATTTTTATTATCGCCATACCTAAGCCAACTCAAAACAAATTTTAATACAGGATTATAGATCTATAGCAGTATACTTACCAAATTTTAATATTAATAAATCAAGCTTTTTTTGTTTTCAGCGGTTTTTTTCTATTTGGATATAACTTAGTACAGATTTGACAAATAGTGCCATCGCAATTCCATGCAGAACAGAACTCTCTACCAAAATAAATGAATTGAAGATGAAGCTTGTTCCAGCTGGATTTTGGAAAAAGTATCTTTAAATCCCTTTCCGTCTTGGTGACATTTCTGCCATCCGTTAATCCCCATCTTTGGGCAAGTCGATGTATGTGTGTATCAACTGGAAAAGCAGGTTGCCCAAAACCTTGCGACATAACTACACTTGCTGTTTTATGGCCAACACCAGGAAGGGTTTCGAGCAACTCTATGTTTTCTGGGACTTCAGAATGAAATGTATTTACAAGAATATTAGATAATTCATGAATGGCTCTAGATTTTTTTGGAGCCAGACCACATGGTCGAATTATTTCATAAATAGTTTGAATTGGAATTTTAGACATATCTTTTGGGTTATCTGCCAGCTCAAAAAGTTTCGGTGTGATTTGATTTACACGAGAGTCTGTACATTGTGCAGAGAGAAGTACTGCAATCAGTAAGCTATATATATCCTTGTGAGCTAAAGGTATGGGTATAGATGGATATATTTGGTTTAGCTTAGAAAGAATATATTCTGCTCTTTGTTTTTTTCGCATTTTTATTTTTTTCTTGAAGACGTAATAAATTTTTTTATTCTTTTAGCGGCCTCTCGGCATTCTTCAACCGGAGCTACGAGTGCCATTCTCACGTAGTTTTCTCCAGGATTTTTATTTTTTGAGAGTCTACCAAGATATCGACCAGGCAAGACAGTTACATTTTGTTGTAAAAAAAGATTCTTACAGAAAATTTCATCATTACCTAATTGGGTTGGTGAAATATTCATCCAAAGATAAAACCCTCCGTCTGGAATATCAAGAGGTAATATGCCCCCTAAAATTTCCTGAAAATCATCAAACTTTTGCCGATATTTTCTACGATTTTCCTGTACATGTTTTTCATCACTCCAGGCAGCAATACTTGCTATTTGAGTAGTTAACGGCATAGCGCAACCATGATATGTTCTATACCGTAAAAATTGTTCCAGGATATCAGCGTCTCCAGCAACGAAGCCTGACCTTAGCCCAGGTAAATTAGAACGCTTTGATAGACTATGAAACGCTACACATCTTTTGAAATTATAGCGGTGCATCTTAGAACAGGCTTCAAGTAATCCGGGTGGTGGTCTTTCTTCATCATAATATATTTCAGAATAACACTCGTCACTTGCTATAATAAAATCATATTTATCTGCTAACTTTATAAGCTCTTGCATTTTACTAATGCTAAGGACAGCTCCACTGGGGTTTCCTGGAGAGCATATGTATATTAATTGACATGATCTCCAGATTTTTTCTGGAACAGAGGTGAAATCAGTTAAGTATTCAGTTTCTTTATCACAGTTCAGAAAATATATGCTAGCACCAGATAAAATAGATGCCCCTTCATAGATTTGATAGAAAGGATTTGGCATTAAAATAGTTGGATTATCTGATCTATCAATAGTAGCCTGAGCAAAAGAAAAAAGGGCCTCTCGTGTCCCATTTACAGGCAAAACCTGTGACTCAGGGTCCACACAGTTAAGCTTAAAGCGATCTTTCAGCCAAACTTCTATTGCCTGCCTAAGTTCTAGAGCCCCTTTAGTGTTAGGGTAAACAGATATCTTATCCATTGAGGCTGCGATTGCATGAGCAACAAATTCTGGAGGAGGATGTTTTGGTTCACCAATCGATAAAGGAATATTTTTGAGTGATTTTGGTGGTTCGAGTCCAGTAAAAAGTGTGGCAAGCCTCTCAAAAGGATATTGTTGAAGTTGTTCGAGATCAGTATTCATAAGTTATCTTCTATAAATTTTTCAATTCCATAGACTCATTTTCTGTAGTGGCGCGCCTTCTGTTTCTTTCATTACTCGAGCATCAAGTTCATCGCATATTGCTTGCTCTAATTGTGAGCAGATAAGAGGGTCACCCAAGGGTTTATAGTTCGCGTCTACTACATGAAAAACATCTTCGACTCGTTCTCCTAGGGTTGATATTTTTGCACTAATAAGCTGAAGTTTAAATTTCATAAAAATTTTACCTAAACATAAAAGCAAGCCTGGCCTATCAGGTGTAATCACCTCAAGAGTCGTACATACTTTGGAGAGATCAGTGCTTATGAGCACATTAGTTATTGTGCTAAATTGTTTGAGATCTTGTGGAATTCTTCTATGTACATCAAGAATGGATTGCTTTGGGTTACGAAAAGCTTCATTTAACACAGTTTTTATCTGAGAAACAATTTTAATTTCTTCTCCGAATGGTTTACCATTTTGATTTACAACATAGAAGATATCGAACGCAGTTTCTTTAATCTGTTTATTTACAGTACCACGTATAGTTGTATGTAAGCTTGCGTCAAGAATTCTAAGTTGAAGCTTATCAAGTGTTGATGCAATTATTGGAAAGACTTTATATAATCCATTGGTCCCTATAAATATTTGTGTAGCAATTGGTTTTTCAATACCTTTGTCTTTTATCAAAACTACAGGTATATTTTTTTTATCGTTTTTTAATATAGCCTCTGTATATCGTACGATATCATTCGCATTTTCTCTAAGAAAAAACTCGTCATCAAGGCCAGCCCATATTTTTTCAACATCAATTTTAGATATTTCCTTTATATTTTTAATAGCTTCATTTTTAGTATTTTGTACCCACTGTTCTCGGCTTTCTGGGTTTTCAAGGCCACGACTTAAGGCTTTTTTTGTCTCAGTATAAAGCTGGCGCATTAATGATGCTTTCCAATTGTTCCAGAGCTCTGGGTTTGTAGCAATGATGTCTGCAACTGTCAAAACTAATAAATAATCTAGCTTTATTTGGGTACCAATTAATTTAGCAAATTTATGAATTACATCTGGGTCAGAAATATCGGATCTTTGAGATGTACTTGACATTAAAAGATGGTTCTCTACAAGCCATACAACCAAATTTGACTCAGTTTTAGATATATTATGTCGTATGCAAAAATCAGCAGCATCAATCGCTCCCAAAACAGAGTGATCTCCTCCTCTTCCCTTACCGATATCATGATACAGACCAGCAATATAAGCTAATTCAGGTTTAGGTAAATTCTTGTATACATACGCAGTAGTAGGGAATCTATGTGCTTCTTCAGGTTTATCAAAGGTACGCATATTTTTAATCAATTGAAGTGTGTGGGCATCTACAGGGTAACGGTGAAATAGGTCATGTTGCGTTTGCCCAATAATCGCACCAAATTCAGGCAAATATCTTCCAAGTATCCCATATCTAGTCATTCGTTGTAGCTGGGTAGTCATTTTATATGGAGATCGCAGTAAACGTAAAAATAATAATTTATTGTTAGAAGAGTTTCGAAATGATTCATCAATTAATTTTCGGTATTGTCGAATTTGCCTTATGGTGGTTGCGTGAATTCCAGTAATTGTTTTATTTTCCCCAATAAGACAAAAAATCTCAAGGAGTGCAGATGGATCTTTAGCAAAAACGTGACGATCAATAGTTTCAATAGAGTGATTATTAATTATAAAGCGTTCATTTAATACAACTTTTTCTCCACCTGTATTATTTTGGAAAATTTCTTCATTGAAACACTGAAATAAAGTATCGGTCAGCTCTCTTATTGATAACACTACTTGGTAGTAGTGTTGCATGAATTGTTCTACGCCTAAACGTTTCTCACCATCTTTATAACCAAACATTAAAGCAATTTTACGTTGATGATCAAATAGAAGTCGTTCTTCTGGTCTGCCCGCTACTAGATGTAAAGCGTAACGGACCCTCCAAAGAAAAGCTTCATTTCTTTTTAGCTGAAGATATTCGTCAGGTGTAATGAAATTATCGCCAATCAGCTCTTCTAGTGAATTTACTTCAAAATGTCTCTTGGCTACCCAGTTTATAGTCTGAATATCCCTCAGTCCGCCTGGCGCTTCTTTTATATTAGGCTCAAGATTGTATTCAGTATTACCATGCTTGGCATGGCGCTTGTTCTGTTCTAATAGCTTAGCCTTAAAGAATTCATTAGATGGCCACAGCTTGAGTGGCCATATTCTATTTGGACTTGTTTTTTTTAGCATATTATTTCTAATAGCATCTTCACCGCATATAGTTCTTGTCTCCATTATATTGGTTGCGATAGTCACATCATTTCTTGCAGCCCTAACACAATCAGAAATCGACCGGACACTGTGTCCTATTTTTAACTGTATGTCCCATAAAAATGCTAGAAAGGTTTCTATATTTTTTTGATATAAGTTTATCCTGCTCGAACTAACTAATATCATTAAATCAATATCCGAATGAGGGTGAAGCTCTCCTCTTCCATAACCCCCTACAGCTAAGAGAGATATTTTTTTATCCCATTCGAATTGATTCCAGGCATATTGGAGAACGATATCAATAAAAGAGGTTTTTTCTTTCAATAGATCAGCTGTTTTTTCTTTATTCTTGAATTTTTCTTTAAGCCTAAGCTCAGCCTCAAAAATAGCATTTTTGAATGCTTGAATAGTATTTCCACGATCCAACTCTTTAGTAAATTTTTGTTCATCAAATATACAAAATTTAGTTGGACTGTTTACTTTAGGCATCAGAAAGATTCTTCGGTACGTGCAGTTAAAACTTCAACACCATTACTAGTTATTGCGAGTGTATGTTCCCACTGAGCAGATAATCTTCCATCAAGGGTCTCGACAGTCCATCCATCTTGTTTTACTTTAGTTTGATGTTTGCCTGCATTAACCATAGGTTCGATTGTAAAAGTCATCCCTTCTCGCATTATAAATCCTGTATCGGGTCGGCCATAATGAAGTATTTGTGGATCTTGATGAAATTCCGTACCAATACCATGCCCGCAATAGTCTCTAACTACGCTGTAATGATTGCTTTCAACGTAATGTTGAATAATATGTCCAATATCTCCAAGACGAACACCGGGCCTTACAATGGATATAGCTTTGTATAAACTTTCTTGACATATATCTACCAACCGTTTTGCGTGACTTGGCGCTGCGCCTACAAAAAACATTTTACTGGTATCCCCAAAGTATCCATTTTTGATCACAGTGATGTCTATATTTAAAATATCACCGTTTTTGAGGATTTTCCTCTCTGATGGTATTCCATGGCAAACTACCTGATTAACTGATGTACATATAGATTTTGGAAAACCTTTGTAGTTGAGAGGGGCTGGTATAGCCTTCTGTTCATTGACGATATAGTTATGGCAGATTGTATTTAATTCTTCAGTTGACACTCCACTCAAAACATATGGTTCTATCATTTCAAGAACTTCTGCAGCGAGTTTTCCAGCGACACGCATTTTTTTTAGTTCATCTGAAGTTTTTATATGTACTGACATGTTATATACCGAACTAATATTTATACTTGTCATTATAATATAGGATTGTAAATTCCAATAGAATATTTAGCAGACTTTATAGAAATGAAATATCAACCTATAAATATAATTTATTCAAATTTATATGCAATAAATTTACTCCATACCTACATCTAGCTTAAACACTCAGCATTTATCCAATTTTCGTTCACAAATAACCTAAATTATGTTATAAAGCACACCGCTAAAGTTTCGCACTGTAGCCAACGATACACATATGTCGACACACACTTCAGGGTGCCCAATATACAATGGGTTGAATTGTGGGATGTATGGAAGCTTAACCCTAACCATAGGAATTAATATGATTACTGTAAGTATGAAAGAAATGTTGCAAGCTGGTGTCCATTTTGGCCATCAAACTCGCTACTGGAATCCAAAAATGGATAAATTTATTTTTGGGTCTCGCAATAAGATACATATTCTAAATCTGGACCATACTGTTCCAGCATTTAATGAAGTACTAAAAATCGTACACAAGATCGGCTCTAATAATAACAAAGTCTTATTTGTTGGGACAAAACGTGCAGCGCAGAAGGCAATAGCTGAAAACGCAGCTCGTGCAGGCATGCCTTTTGTCAGCCATCGTTGGTTAGGAGGAATGCTGACCAACTATAAAACAATACGTGCCTCTATAAAACGTTTTCGTGATCTTGAGGAGCAAAGTCAAGATGGCACATTTGATAAATTAACAAAAAAAGAAGCCTTGATGAGAACCCGATTGATGGCAAAGCTTAATAATTCTATTGGTGGCATCAAGGATATGGGCGGGCTACCAGATATACTTTTTGTCGTTGATGTCGACTATGAGCGTATTGCGATACAGGAAGCTAATAAACTTGGCATACCAGTTATTGGTATCGTCGATACCAATAGTGACCCAGACGGTATTGATTATGTAATACCCGGCAACGATGATGCTACACGCGCAGTTAAGTTATTTTGCACTGCTGTAGCTGATGCTATCTTGGATGGAAAAGCAGAAGCTAATAAAGTTGTTGCAAAGGATGAATTTGTTGAAGTAAAAGAAAAAACTGAAGTAAAAACCGAAATAAAAGTAAAAGAAAAAGCTGAAGTAAAAGAAAAAGCTGAAGTAAAAGAAAAAGCTGAAGTAAAAGAGAAAGCTGAAGTAAAAGAGAAAGCTGAAGTAAAAGAGAAAGCTGAAGTAAAAGAGAAAGCTGAAGTAAAAGAGAAAGCTGAAGTAAAAGAGAAACCTAAGACAAAAATTAAAGAGAAATCTGAAGTAAAAGAGAAAACAGCAACAAAAATACCAAAGGTGGCTACTAAAGCAAAAACTGCAAAAGTGACTACCAAAGTTAAAGAAGCTGATAAGAAAAAAGAGAACGTTGATTCGGAAGATAAGCTTACAAAATAGGTTTTTAGGCAGATCCAAGAGGCTAAGCCTCTGCAAAGGGGGCGTTGCCCCCTTTTTTCGGGTTCAAACAATTTAAATTAGGGGAAGATAATGGCAGTGTTTTCTACATCTATGATTAAAGACCTTCGTGACCGTACAGGTCTCGGGATGATGGAATGCAAAAGAGCTTTAACAGCTTCTGATGGAGATATAGATAAAGCAATTGATGATCTTCGAAAATCTAGCGGAATAAAAGCTGCAAAAAAAGCGGGTAGGATAGCAGCTGATGGAATCATTGCAGTAAAAATATCTGAAGACAATAAGTACGGTGTTATGATCGAAGTAAATACCGAAACAGATTTCGCTGCTCGTGATGATTCATTTGTAAGTTTTGTGAATGAGTCGCTTAATAGCGCTTACGATACCGATAAATTTGTATTCGAAGAATTTATAGTAAACATGGAGGATGCTCGCCAAGCTTTAGTGCAAAAAATTGGAGAGAATATTAGTATACGTAGGGTTGAAATCCTCAGCTCTAGTATTGTTGGCTCTTACGTACATAGTAATAAGCGCATAGGTGTCATGGTTGCATTGGAAAAAGGTCATGCAGAAGTTGCAAAAGATGTTGCTATGCATGTTGCAGCTTCGAATCCCCAGGTCGTTAAACCCGAGGATATGCCTGACCATTTGGTTCAAAAAGAGAAAGAAATTTTTATTGCTCAGGCTAAAGAAAGCGGTAAATCAGATGAAATTATTAATAAAATGATTAATGGTCGGATAAATAAATTTTTATCAGAATCTAGTTTGATTAATCAACCATTTGTCAAAAATCCAGAAATAACTGTCAATGAGTTGGTTAAAGATTCAGATGCCGAAATACTTTCTTTCTATAGATTTGAGGTTGGAGAAGGGATCGAAAAAAACGAAGTTGATTTTGCAACAGAGGTTGCTGCCCAAGTTAATGCAGCAAAATAAAAAAGGAGGCTTTAGCCTCCTTTTTTGTGATTATGTTTTTAAAAAATTACAGAGTAATATTAGTTCACGATATTGTAGATAAAATAGTTGATCTTGGAGCCACATATGCCGTCTGTTGGAGATAAGAAATATAAAAGAATTTTACTTAAGCTAAGCGGTGAAGAGCTAATGGGTGAAGAAGGTTTTGGTATTGATCCAAGAGTTTTAGATAAAATGGCTTTAGAGATAGGACAACTTGTTGGCATCGGTGTTCAGATAGGCTTAGTGATTGGTGGAGGTAATTTATTTAGAGGAGCGGCACTAAATGCTGCTGGAATGGAGAGAGTCACTGGCGATCATATGGGTATGCTAGCAACAATGATGAATGGTCTGGCTATGAGAGATGCTCTTGATCGGAATAATATCTCTGCACACGTTATGTCTGCAATATCAATGAGCGGTGTCATGGAGCAATATGATCGGCGTAAAGCCACCCGTTATTTAGATAGTGGTGATGTTGTAATCTTTTCTGCTGGTACTGGCAATCCTTTCTTTACTACAGACTCAGCGGCATGTTTAAGGGGTATCGAAATTGATGCCGAGATTGTATTAAAAGCAACAAAGGTGGATGGAGTTTATTCTTCAGATCCACTGCTGAATCAGGATGCAACAATGTACACTCATCTAACATACGATGAAGCTTTAGAGAAAAAGCTAGGTGTAATGGACTTAACTGCCATTTGTTTATGTAGAGAACATCATATGCCCCTGAGAGTTTTTCGAATGGCAAAATTGGGAGCTCTTTTGAACATAGTTGTAGGCGGTGACGAAGGAACTTTGATTGAGGAAAAAAATAATGCTGGATGACTTTAAAAAAGATATGGAAGCAAGAATGACAAAGAGTATCGGTGCTCTTGCAAATGCTTTCAATAAAATCCGTACTGGAAGAGCACACCCCAGTTTATTAGATGGCTTGACAGTGTCTTACTATGGTTCAGATACTCCTTTATCTCAAGTTGGTAACGTAAATGTTATTGATGCTCGAACTTTATCTGTTTCTGTTTGGGAAAAATATTTAATACCTGAGGTAGAGAAAGCAATACATAAATCAGATTTAGGTTTAAATCCATCAACAACCGGAGAACTGATTCGTATACCAATGCCGCAACTGACTGAGGAAACCAGAAAAAACTTTATCAAAAAAGCACGTTCTGAGGCTGAGAGCGCTAGAATTTCGATACGAAATGCTCGTCGTGAAATTTTGTCCAATGCAAAAGACTTACTCAAAAAGAAGGATATTACCGAGGATAATGAGCGTCAGATCCAGGAGGACGTCCAAAAAATCACAGATAAGTATATCAAGCAGGTTGATGAAGCCCTACTCAGTAAAGAATCTGATTTGTTAGAAATTTAAATTAGAGTTTATGTATGTCTAGCAATATAGAAATAGAATCCCTTCCCATTAATCATGTGGCTATTATTATGGATGGTAATAATAGATGGGCAAAAAAAAGAGGGCTAAAAGGTATTGCTGGCCACAAAGTTGGAGCTGAAAGAGTTCGTGATATTCTCAATTCTATGAATAAATATGGTATTAGCTTGCTCACACTCTTTGCTTTTAGTAGTGAAAACTGGAATCGCCCTAAAAATGAGGTTCATGCCCTCATGTCACTATTGACCAGCTACTTAAAGAAAGAATCAAAAAATCTCATAGAGAAAGATATAAAATTAAGGATAATTGGTCGAAGAGATAGATTCAGCCTAAAACTAAATAAGCTAATACAGGAAATAGAATCTGCAACAATAAATGGAAAACGTACTTTGATACTGGCCCTCGATTATGGAGGAAAATGGGAAATTTCTGAAGCTACAAAAAAAATTGCTCATCAAATTAAATCCGGACAAATAGAGCCCAGTGATATAAATGAAGATCTGCTCACTAAAAATATGTGTATACAGAATTTTCCACCACCAGATATATGTATAAGAACTGGAGGAGAAAAAAGGATCAGCAATTTTCTATTATGGCATATGGCTTATACTGAACTATATTTTACAGATTGTTATTGGCCTGACTTTGATGCTGTAACATTTGACGGCGCAATTCTTGACTACCAAAAGAGGCAGCGACGTTTTGGTAAGCGAGATAAAGCGCTATCAGGCAAAGGTAATGAGTGTGCTCAAACAACGAATTAATACAGCTATAATTATTGCGTTGGTATTCACCACAGTGCTATATTTTTTTAATGCTGATGCCATTCTATTTTTTTCAGCTGTCATAATTATCTATGCTGGCTGGGAGTGGGGTAACTTAGCCGGTTACCATCTTTTTTATATAAAGTTTTTATATTGTTTATTTATATTAGGGATTATGGTCTTACTAAGTTTTTTAATGGGTGTTGATAGATCCCTACCAACGTATATTAATACTGGAAAATTTATTCTAGAGTGCCTAATCCCTTGGTGGTTGCTAGCTATATATTGGATAAAGAGCTATCCAAGAGGTACTATTTTTTGGGGAAGTCCATTGGCAAGAGGTATAATTGGCTTACTTGTTTTAATTCCAGTTTGGCTAGCCCTTTCAATTCTAATTTCCCTAGATCATGGAAAATTGTTGATAGCTGGAGTAGTTCTAATCGTTGCTTTTTCTGATATCGGTGCTTACTTTGCAGGATTGAGGTTTGGTAAACACAAGCTATCTAAAAATGTAAGCCCAAATAAAACTTGGGAGGGATTTTTAGGCGCTATTGGTGTAAATTTAATTTTCGCCACTTTTTTGGGATTTTTTTTAAAAATACACCTAATGAATATAATGATGTTATTTTTATTAGTTATGATTATAGTACTTTCTTCTGTAATTGGGGATCTTCTAATCAGTATGTTTAAACGTCATCGTGGAATAAAAGATAGTGGGAACATTCTCCCTGGTCACGGAGGAATTTTGGACCGCATAGATGGACATACTATTGCTTTTCCAATATTCACTTTGGTTTTTATTTATAGTAATTTTCAAGTTTAAATTAGTTATAATCATTTATGCAAAAAATTACAGTTCTGGGAGCGACAGGTTCAATTGGTGTGAACGTCTTGAACGTCGTTTCTCAGCATCCAGATAGATTTAAAATATTTGCCTTAAGTTGCAACGTAAGGGTAGCCGAATTAGCCGTTCAGTGTAAGCAATTTAAGCCTTCCTTTGCTGTCGTCTCAAATATTTCTATGGCTCTAGAGCTCAAAGAGTTAATAAAGGTTTCTTCACCAGAAACTGTTGTGCTCGATGGCATCGGTAGCTTATGTAAGATATCTAGTGATCAATCAGTTGATATTGTTATAGCAGCAATAGTTGGATCAGCCGGTTTATTGCCAACATTAGAGGCCGCAAAATCTGGTAAGAAGATTTTATTGGCAAATAAAGAAGCTTTAGTTATGGCTGGTTCTTTATTGATGAATGCAGTAAGTTCAAGCAATGGCGTCCTTTTGCCGATCGACAGCGAACACAATGCTATATTTCAATGTCTCCCCCATGATTATATCTCTTCAGAAGAAAGTGGTATCAATAAGGTTTTACTAACAGCATCAGGCGGTCCTTTTAGAACTCGCGATCTAGGCAGTATGTCGAAAATAACTACAGATGAGGCTTGCTCTCACCCTAATTGGAAAATGGGTAAAAAGATATCAGTAGATTCTGCAACAATGATGAATAAAGGGCTCGAGTTAATAGAGGCTTGCTGGCTTTTTAATCTCACTCCTGATCAAATAGAAGTTATTGTGCATCCACAAAGTATCGTGCATTCAATGGTAGAGTATTTAGATGGATCGATTTTAGCTCAGCTAGGTAACCCTGATATGAGAACTCCTATTGCACAAGCCCTCGCTTGGCCTGAGAGAATTTCCTCTGGAGTAAGTAGTTTAGATATTATCAGTTTAATGCGGCTAGATTTTGAGCCGCCAAACTTGAAGAAATTTCCCTGCCTATCTCTAGCAATAAAAGCCGCTAAAGCAGGTGGTAGCGCACCGATAACTTTAAATGCATCTAATGAAATAGCAGTAGACGCTTTTCTTAAGAAAGAGATTATGTTTACAGAAATATCAGAAGTAGTAGCACTTTCATTAAAGGAGATAACATTAACAAACCCAGATTCGCTAGAAGCCATTCAACTGTGTGATAAAGCATCACGAGATATTACCTTAAAATTAATCTCTGAATATTTTAAAAAGTAATACTTCAGAGTCGGAAATCTAACTTTTTCTTAACAGGAGCCTAAATGGATTTATTCGCAACAATTTTTTATACACTGCTTGCCTTAGCTCTATTGATATCATTTCATGAGTTCGGACATTTTTATGTGGCTAGAAAATGTGGTGTAAAAGTTATTCGCTTCTCCATCGGTTTTGGCTCCATTCTTTATCAGTGGAAAGATAAAAAGGGAACCGAGTTTGTTCTATCAGCTTTACCATTAGGTGGTTACGTTAAAATGGTAGATGAAAGAGAGGGGTCTGTACCTTCGGAGGATCTACCTTATGCATTTACTCAGAAAACTGTTTGGCAAAGAATGGCTATTGTAATTGCAGGTCCAGCTGCCAATTTTCTATTAGCTATATTGATATATTGGGTATTATTTTTAAATGGAGTAACAGGCATAGCTCCTGTTGTTGGATCACTTGTACCTGGGTCTATCGCTGAAACAGCCGGCATCAGATCGGGGCACCAAATTATTGCTGTTGATGGAAGGCAAACTCCAACTATACAAAAGCTGCATACACAGCTGATAAATCGTATTGGAGAGTCAGGAAAGATAAATTTTACAGTTAAATTGCCAGATAGCCCTGAAAATTATGATTACAGCAGTAATTTAGATAATTGGATGTCTGGATCTTCGGAGCTTAATCCACTTGAGGGTATAGGGATAATATTATATACACCCAAAGTTCTCCCTATAGTTGACATGGTTATACCTAAAAGTCCGGCAGAAAAATCAGGATTAATATCAGGAGATTTGTTGTTATCTGCAGACGGACTTCCTTTATCAGATTGGACAGAATGGGTTGAATATGTACAACTTCGACCATCTAAAAAAATATATTTACAGGTGAAGCGTGAAAACACTATATTAAATAAAAGTATAACCCCTGAACTAATTTCATCAGTTGAAGGGAAAAATATAGGGAAAGTTGGTATGTCTGTTAGGGTACCAATTTGGCCAAAAAATATGGTACAAAATTTTTCTTATAATCCTTTTGAAGCTTTGAATGAATCGATTCATAAGACTTGGGATATTTCGGTTATGATTCTGGGTTCTATTAAAAAGATGTTTATGGGGGATATTTCTTTGAAGCATCTAAGTGGTCCGATAACGATTGGTAAAGTTGCTGGACAGTCAGCTGAGTATGGTGTTTCAGCATACTTAGGATTTTTAGCGCTGCTAAGTATAAGTTTAGGTATTATGAATCTGCTGCCAGTTCCAGTTTTGGACGGTGGACATTTAATGTATTTCATAATTGAAGCCATTAAGGGATCACCCTTATCTGATAAAATACAATTATTTGGTTTCAAGTTAGGTATATTTTTGGTGGTTGGGTTGATGTCCATAGCCCTGTACAATGACATATTGAATTAATCTCGTTGGTTACTGCTATTATAGCGATAGCGGTGATCCAAATTAAAAATTAACAAATGGTGCACAATTATCTAATGAAGTCTTTTTTCCTCTTTTTCTTCTTAGCGATGATTTCTTTTGGCTCCCAGGCAGAGCTATTTGAAGTTGAAGATATCAGAATAGATGGCCTCGAGAGAGTTTCTTCAGCGACTGTGTTTGGGTCATTGAGTGTGAGTGTGGGCGATGCTATAGATAGCTCATCAGTTCGTGATCTTACTCGAGATTTATTTAGGCTAGGATTTTTCGATGATATAAAAATTTCTCGAGATAAAGGAATTCTTATTATCTCGGTTGTTGAAAGACCAGCAGTAGCAAAATTAATTATCGAGGGCAATACAGCAATTCCCGAAGAAACTCTATACTCGTCTCTAAGAGATAATGGCTTGTCTGAGGGACAGATATTTCGACAAGCTGTCCTCAAAGGTATGAGTCAGGAGCTTGAACGACAATATGTTAAGCAAGGTAGATATGGTGCTGGCATAGAGATAGAAGTTGAAGAGCTTCCTCAAAATAGAGTTGCTGTCACCGTCCTGATAGATGAAGGGGAAGTAGCAGCAATATCAGGCATTAATATTGTTGGCAATTCAATTTTCGATGATGCTACATTAAAACCTATATTCGAATTAAAAGAATCAGGCTTACTATCTTTTATTTCTCAAGATGACAAATATAACCGAGAAAAGTTAACAGGTGATATAGAGAGAGTTGAATCTTATTACTTAAACAGAGGCTACCTGGACTTTTCAATTGAATCGACCCAAGTAACTATAAGCCCAGACCGAGATTCTGTGTTCATAACAATTAATATAAAAGAAGGAAGTATACATACTGTATCTGAAATTGTTCTTGCTGGTAATCCTATGATACCCGAGGAAGAGGTCAGAAGTCTTATAGTTCAAAAAGAAGATGAAGATTTCTCTCAGTTTCTTATGACCTTTTCCTCAGAAAAAATTGCTGAGCGTTTAGGTAATGATGGTTATGCTTTTGCTGAGGTTAAAGGTGTAACAGAAATAAATACCGAAGACAAAACAACTAAAGTCATCTTTTATATAGATCCTGGTACAAGAGCTTATGTTAGACGTATTGAGTTTCGTGGAAATACAAAAACAATGGATGAGGTTTTGCGAAGAGAGATGCGTCAAATTGAAGGAGCTACAGCCTCAACTGAAAAGATCGAATGGTCAAAAAATAGATTGCAAAGAACAGGGTTTTTTAAAACTGTAGAATCTGAAACCCGACCTGTTCCCGGAGTAAGTGATCAAATCGATGTATTTTATACTGTAGAAGAGCAGCCATCAGGAAGTGTTGGGGCAAGTTTTGGTGTGGCTCAGAGTTACGGAGTCACACTTGGAGCAAGCATAGCAGAACAAAATTTCTTGGGAACTGGTAATAGATTAAAACTGGGGTTAAATCAAAGTGGCTTCCAAACAAATTTAAATTTGCACTATGCAGACCCTTATTTTACTAAAGATGGCGTAAACGCTGGTTTCATGGTCTTTGCAAAAAAACAAGATTTTGAAGAGGGTAACTTGTCAAACTACACGACCGAGAGCATGGGTGCATCTACTACATTTGGTTGGCCAATATCCGAAATTCAAAGTATTGGCTTTGGTTTGGGTTTTGAAAAACTCGAATTGGACTCTGGGGGTTATTTCAAGACTAGGTTAATGGAGGAGTTTCTTGATGAGGAGGGAGACGACTATCTTATGTTTACTTCCAATGTATCATGGGGAATATCCACACTAAATGGATCCGGAAATGATGCAACTAGAGGGCAAGCTCATAAGATATCAGCTGAGGTTACAATGCCAGTAGGCGATCTGAATTATTATAAATTTAATTATGATGGCCAGTTCTTCCATACTTTGAGTGAAAATTTGGTTCTGCATCTTCATGCTAATGGCGGCTATGGTGATGGTTATCTAGATACAGACTCCTTGCCGTTTTTTAAGAATTTTTATTCAGGAGGAAATGGCTCTGTTCGCGGCTTCAAGCAAAATACTCTAGGTCCGAGAGATGTGCCAATAACTGCAGGATATGAAGATGAGGCTGATGCTTTTGGTGGCAACGTAGTTGTAGAAGGAACAGTCGAATTGTTGTTCCCCATGCCATTCTTAAAAGATAAAAATCTAGTACAAATGGCATTATTTTTTGATGCAGGTAATGTTTTTGACACAGATTGTGGGAATATTTCTGAAGATTTTTGTCAAGAGCCGACTATATCTGATTTGAGGTATTCTGTTGGTGTTGGGGGGACATGGAAAAGTGGTTTTGGGCCGATATCTGTCAGTTTTGCATCGCCGTTTAATACAGGAAAAGAGGATGAAAAAGAAACATTCCAGTTTAATATGGGTGGAGGGTTTTAGATTACAGTGAATACCTTTACATATAATATCTAACATGAAAAATAATTTATTTTACTTTAGGGAGAAAAAAGTGCGTATAGCAAATATTTTAATAGTTACCTTAACCGTATTAATTTCTGCAAACGTAGTCGCGGAGGAAGCACCTATGAAGATAGGTATTGTGGCTCCAGATGCTGCAGTATTTGGTACTGAATATGCCCAAGCTGAAATTAAAAAAACAGAAACTAACAAAGAATTTACAGCCTTAAAAGCTAAATTCGATGGACTATTGGAGGAAATGAAAGAGCTTAATTCAGAAATCGAAAATAAAGGTATGACTTGGTCGGCAGACCAGAATGATGAGGCGCAAAAAAAGATGGGCTACCTTAGAGACGATATCGAATTAATACAGAAAAAACTTAAATCTGAACAAAAAGCGCTCCAGTCAAGAATAATAAAAGCGACAGAAGAAAAAATACAGGAGGCATTACAAGAGCTAATCACTGAAGAAAAATTAACTCTTTTGCTTAGAAAAGAAGCAGCCATTTTTGGTGGCGTGGGTGTAGATTTTACAAACAAGTTAACTAATAGACTTAATGAAAAAATGAAGTAATTTTTTTTATAGATATGAGAAATATGCTGAAGCAAAATAATGCCTAGTTATTCTTTAGATTTCATAGCTCAACACATTGGTGCAGAGCTCATGGGTAACTGTGAGCAAATAGTTGATGGATTAAGTACTATACAAGATGCCACTTCTACGGATGTAACATTTTTGGCAAATGCATCTTATAATAGGTTTTTATCCACTACAGATGCTGGTGCAGTTATTGTAGCCAAAATGAATTTATCAGACTACTCTGGTAATTTTCTTGTTGTAGATAGTCCTTATCTCGCCTATGCATCGGTATCTGAGCTCTTCATCTCTAGTTCTGAGCCTGAACCAGGCATACACAAAACTGCTGTTATATCAGCTGGAGTAAAAATTGCTAAGACTGCTTCTATTGGGGCAAATGTTGTTCTTGGTAAGAATGCCATAATTGGTGAAAAATCTGTAATTGGCCCTAATTCATCTATAGGAGATGGATCAATAATAGGGGACAATTGTAAGATTTTTTCAAATGTATCGATTTATCATGGAGTAACTATTGGTAATAGGTCGACTATACATAGTGGTTCGGTGATTGGAGCGGATGGTTTTGGTTTTGCTCAGGGCTCCTCAGATCGCTGGATAAAAATTCATCAGCTTGGCGGAGTTACTATTGGTGATAGAGTTGAGATTGGTTCATGTACCACGATTGATAGGGGTGCATTAAGTGATACTGTTATCGAGGATGGTGTGATCCTCGATAACCATATACAAATAGCTCATAATGTACACATTGGTGAAAATACAGCTATTGCTGGCTGTTCTGGTGTATCAGGAAGTACAGAAATTGGAAAAAATTGTATCTTTGCTGGACAAACAGGAATTATTGGACATGTAAAAATTTGTGATGGTGTAACTACCACTGGCGGTACAATTATTACAAAATCAATATCTGAATCTGGCTCTTATTCATCAGGCACACCATTAAGCAATACAGAAAAGTGGAAAAAAAATGCTGTCCGTTTCACACAGCTCAATGACTTAGTTCAACGTCTCAAGAGGCTTGAAAAAAAGATATAATTTTTTACATTTTGAATTTTTGAAGTTCCTAGAGATAATGCAATGGATATAAACGATATAAAAAAACGCCTACCACAACGATATCCTTTCCTTTTGGTTGATAGAGTTGTCGAAATGGATCTAGGTAAGAGAATTCTGGCCTATAAAAATATTACAGCCAATGAAGACGTTTTTAATGGACATTTTCCAAATACACCTATTTTTCCTGGTGTAATGATTATTGAGGCGATGGCTCAAGCTGCAGGTGTTCTTGGGTTCGTTACCGCTGATAAATATGCAGATGATAACGTCTTATATTTGTTTGCAGGAGTTGATGGCGTTCGTTTCAAACGACAAGTTATCCCTGGTGATAAGCTGATGTTAGAAGCAAAAGTGGATTCAGTGAAAAGAACAATTTGGCGCTTTAAATGTAAAGCTACGGTAGACGATGAGCTTGCTTGTGAAGCTACTATACTTTGTGCACTAAAAACGGTTTAAGAATGTCTCTAATACACACAACAGCAATTATTGATCCAACAGCTGAACTAGACGAAGGTGTAGAAATTGGCCCGTGGACATCTATAGGTCCAAACGTCAAGATTGGCTCTGGAACAATTATTCACTCGCATGTTTTGGTGAAGGGTCCTACAACTATAGGTAAAAATAACCGTATCTTTCAGTTTTCTTCAATCGGTGAAGATACACCTGATTTAAAATATGATGGAGAACCAACTACATTAGTAATCGGAGACAATAACACTATTCGTGAGGGTGTGACGATACATAGAGGAACCATTCAAGATAGAGGTATAACAAGTATTGGAAGTAATAATCTGATGATGGCATATGTTCATATAGGACATGATTCAACAGTTGGCAGTAACTGTATTTTAGTTAACAATGCATCTCTCTCTGGTCACGTTACCGTCGGTGATTGGGCGATCCTATCAGGATATGTTTTAGTACATCAGTTTGTTTCTATTGGGTCGCACACTTTGATTGGTCCGGCTGCGTTCCTTCCTCAAGATGTCCCAGCATATGTAACTGCATTTGGTTCTCCAGCGGAACCAAAAACTGTCAATACCGTAGGACTTAAACGACGCGGATTTACTAAAGATGCAATTATGGCCATTAAGCAAGCCTATAAGATCTTATACAGACAGGGGCTTTCTCTAGATGATGCTCTTACTAAGCTTGATGAATTGGCAACACAACAACCCGAAGTTCAGTTAATGCTTGATTCTGTGAAAGCTTCTTCTCGCGGAATAATACGTTAAGTTATGGTTGATTCCTACAGAATAGGAATTGTAGCAGGTGAGCTATCCGGTGATCAGTTAGGGGCTGGTTTAATTCGCTCGTTGAAATCGCATTACCCCGACGCAATATTTGAGGGGGTAGGTGGCTCAAAAATGATAAACGAGGGATTTTTTTCCCTATTTCCCATAGAGAGACTCTCTGTGATGGGGTTTTTCGAGCCCATAAAAAGATTGCCTGAACTGTTTCGTATCCGCAAAAGTTTATTCAAATACTTCTGTGACAATAAATTTGATCTTGTGATTGGAATTGATTCTCCAGATTTTAATCTTGGCTTAGAAAAAAAACTACACGCTAAAGGAATCAAGACTGCGCATTATGTGAGTCCTTCAGTATGGGCATGGAGACAGGGCCGCATAAAAAAAATCCGTAGCTGCGTTGACTTGATGCTTACTCTTTTACCTTTTGAAGAGGATTTCTACAAAAAAAATAATATTCCAGTTGTGTGTGTAGGTCACCCCTTAGCTGAAGATCTAGCAGTCAAATTAGATATTGATATAGTTCGTCGAGAGCTTTGTTTGACTGACGATCCTGTGCTTGTAGTTATGCCGGGTAGCAGGGCCTCAGAAATAAAAAAATTAGGTAAATTATTTATAGATGTAGCCACCTATTGTAAAAAAAGAATAACCAAACTTCAGATAATTATTCCGGCTGCTTCGCCAGAAAGAAAACATGAAATCGAAGACATTTTGCAAAATTACCCATCGCTGAAAGTAAAAGTTCTAGATGGACAATCACTTTTAGCTATGTCAGCTGCAGACGTAGTCTTAGTTTCATCAGGAACTGCAACTTTGGAGGCCATGCTATTAAAAAAACCTATGGTTGTAAGCTATCGCTTAGGAGAAATGACTTTTGCATTAATTTCTAAGATTATAAAAATAAAATATGCTGCATTACCAAATCTTCTTGCTAATGAATTATTGGTTCCAGAGTACATAGAAAAAAATGCTACTGTAGATAATATTTCATCTGGAATAATGAATTTTTTTGATAACCCAGTTGAAAGAAAAAAACTAGAGAAGCGCTTCGAGGTTCTTCACGAAACCTTAAAGTGTGGTGGAAGTGAGACGGCAGCAAAAGCATTAATAAAGCTTTTGGAAAAAAAATAAGAAAAAATCACACATGACATATAATAATCAAATATTAGCTGGGGTAGATGAAGTTGGAAGAGGTCCGTTAGCTGGAGATGTAATTGCAGCGGCAGTTATTCTTTGCCCTAAAAATGAAATATCTGGGCTTATTGATTCAAAGAAACTTTCTGAGAAAAATCGTCAAAAATTTGCTATTCAAATTAAAGATAAATCTTTATGTTGGAGTATAGCTAGATCTAATGTACAAGAAATTGAGACCTATAATATATTAGAGGCCACCATGCTGGCGATGAAAAGAGCCGTCGAAGGCCTTACGGTATTACCAGAATACGTGATAGTTGATGGTAACCGTTTACCAAGTTGGTCCTATCCCTCGGAACCCGTAGTTAAGGGAGACTCTATAGCCCCCTGCATATCTGCAGCATCGATTATTGCAAAAGTTTTCAGAGATGAGGAGATGAAGAATTTTGATAAAATATATCCTGGATATGGTTTTTCCCGACATAAAGGTTACGGAACAAAAGAACACATAGATGCCATAAAGCGTCTAGGACCAACCCCTATTCATAGAAGAACCTTTGAGCCTATGAAGAGTATAATAACCGGAACACTTTAAAAGCATCAGTTTTTTATATAACCTTATGATCATTCATCAGGCAAATGATACTTACTGTTACCATGAAAAATAACTTATATATTTAATCCGTCCTAGCATAAGAAAATCAGGACGTTTTTTTGGATTTAATTATTTATGCTCCAAACGTCTTTTGTACATCTTCGGCTTCACAGTGAGTATTCGCTCGTTGATGGCCTCATATCCATAAATCCACTTGTACATAAGGTGGCTGACCTAGGTATGCCAGCTGTTGCTCTTACAGATATTACCAATTTCTTTGGGTTGATTAAGTTTTATAAAGCCGCTCATCTATCTGGTGTCAAACCTATATTTGGTGCAGATTTATGCATTCGCAGCAGTATTGACGATATACCACCATATGATATGACGTTTCTTATAATGAATATGACAGGTTATCGTAATCTTACAAAGCTGATATCTCGTGCTTATCAAGAGGGTCAAAGTCACGGTATCCCTATGATTAATAGTGATTGGATTGAAGGTGTATCGGAGGGACTCATTGTACTTAGTGGCCGTCAAAGTGACATTGGTCAAGCAACACTTGCGGGAAATAATCTACAGGCCGAAACATTCCTGCAGAACTGGATTAAGATATTTGCGGATAGATTTTACTTAGAGTTAACTAGAACTAGAAGATTAGGCGAAGAAGATTTTATTCATTCCGCTATTAGATTGTCTCAAAAATTTAACTGTCCTGTAGTAGCTACAAATGATGTTAGATTCCTGAAATCTGATGATTTTGAAGCGCATGAATCAAGAGTTTGTATTGGTTTAGGATATGTCCTGGACGATTCTAGGCGAGCTAAGACATATAGTGAAGAGCAGTATCTTCGTTCGGAAGACGAAATGATCGAACTATTTAATGACATACCAGAGGCTCTTGAAAATACGCTGGAAATTGCATACCGATGTAATCTAGAACTTAAATTAGGTGAAACTTTTTTACCAGATTATCCTATACCTGAGGGCTTAACCAAAGATAATTTTTTTAAAAAATTATCTATTGAAGGGCTTGAAAATAGACTTTTAAAAATTCTCATATCCTCAAAGAAAGACCCCAAAAAAGATAGAAAAAAATATTTTGATCGGCTTGATTTTGAGCTCCAAGTTGTAATAAAAATGGGTTATCAGGGCTATTTTTTAATAGTAATGGATTTTATCAGATGGGCTAAAGAGAATGGCATACCTGTAGGTCCTGGACGAGGTTCCGGAGCAGGCTCGTTAATCGCTTATGCGCTTGGAATTACAGATTTAGATCCTCTCGAATATGGGCTACTATTTGAACGATTCTTAAATCCCGAGCGAGTGTCAATGCCTGACTTTGACATAGATTTTTGTATGGATAATAGGGATAGGGTTATTTCATATGTAGCAGGTCGATATGGTCGAGATGCAGTTTCTCAAATAATTACTTTCGGAAAAATGGCCGCTAGGGCAGTAGTAAGAGATGTGGCAAGAGTTCAGGGTAAACCTTATGGTCTAGCAGATAGGCTGTCGAAAATGATCCCAGCTGATATTGGTATGACTCTAAAAAAGGCAGTTGAGGAGCAGGATATTTTGAGAGAATTTTTGTCTGAAAATGATGAAGCTCAAGAAATTTGGGATATGGCAGTTCAGCTTGAAGGCATTACTAGAAATGCAGGTAAGCATGCAGGGGGTGTTGTTATTGCACCAACAAAGCTCACAGATTTTTCTCCATTATACTGTGATGAGACAGGAGAAGGCCTTGTTACACAGTTTGATAAAGATGATGTAGAAAGTGCAGGACTGATCAAGTTTGATTTTTTAGGACTAAGAACACTAACAATTATAGATTGTGCAGTCAGTATGGTGAATAAGCGCCCTCATGATTCATCAGATAAAACGTTAGTTATAAATGATATCCCGTTAGATGATCCTTTAGCGTTTGAGCTTATACAGAAAGGAGAGACGACTGCTGTATTTCAATTAGAATCACAAGGCATGAAAGATTTAATGAAGCGCGTAAAACCTAATTCATTTGAGGATATCATAGCGCTTGTAGCGCTTTATAGGCCTGGCCCTCTTGAGTCAGGGATGGTTGACGATTTCGTTAATCGTAAACATGGAAGATCAAGAGTGGCCTATCCTGATGAAAAATTTCAGCATCAAAGTCTAAAACCGATTTTAGAGCCCACTTATGGAGTTATAGTTTATCAAGAGCAGGTGATGCAAATTGCCCAAATTCTTGCAGGATACTCCTTGGGAGAAGCAGACTTACTTCGTCGTGCTATGGGAAAAAAGAAGCCAGAGGAGATGGCTAAACAACGAGAAATTTTTGAGGAAGGTGCAAAAAAACAAGGGATTGACCCTAACCTCGCTATAAAAATATTTGATCTGGTGGAAAAATTTGCTGGATATGGATTTAATAAATCTCACTCCGCTGCATATGCGCTCTTGGCCTATCAAACAGCTTACCTTAAATCTCATTATTTACCTGAATTTATGGCAGCAGTTTTATCAGCCGATATGCAGAACACTGATAAAGTAGTCAGATTGGTTCAAGAGTGTAATCATAGAAAAGTAAAATTATTGCCCCCAGATATAAATAATAGCCACTTTATTTTTACCGTTTCTAGCAAAGAGGAAGTAGTTTACGGCTTAGGGGCAATCAAGGGTTTAGGCGAGGGACCAGTAGAGAGCATTATCACTGCAAGAGAAAAAGGTGGAAACTTCGTTGATTTATTTGATTTTTGCTCAAGAGTTGACGGTAAAAAGATTAACAAAAGAACACTTGAGGCATTAATAAGATCCGGTGCAATGGATAGTATAGGACCTTCAGGTGAGTCTGGATACCAACGGACAGTTATGTTATCGGCTATGAGTGAAGCAGTCAAAACAGCAGAACAGAATGCCCGAAATCAAACTATTGGTATAACTGATTTATTTGGAGAAAATCTTAATGACTCAGCCATGGAATGTAAATATAAAAAATTTAATCATATCTCTTCAGAGACTTCCAAGGAAAGATTAAGCGGAGAGAGAGATACATTAGGTCTATATTTCTCAGGGCATCCAGTCGACGAGTATAGCGATGAGCTAGCTTGCTATATTAAGAGAAGAATATTTGAACTTAAGGCAGAAAAAACTCCACAAACTGTAGCGGGTTTAGTTATGGATGTAAGAATGGTGAGAACCCGTAGTGGCGATAGTATGGCAATAATATCTCTTGATGATAAAAGTGCTCAAATTGATGTGGCAGTTTTTTCTGACACCTTTAAAGAGGCGAGAGAAAAAATTGTTAAAAATGAATTTTTGGTCATTGAGGGGCAAGTTACCGCAGATAGTTATACTGATGGCGTAAAGATGAGGGCAGACAAAATCAACACTTTATATGAGGCAAGATCAAAGTATCTGAAGGCTATTGTAATAAATATGAATAAAGAAGACCTAAAAGACTTCTCTGTTGATGATATTTCCAGAATCATGCAAGATTATCGCGATGGAAAATGCCCAGTCAGAATAAGTTATAATAATAAAGATGCCTTTTGTGAAATAGCTCTAGGCGATAAATGGCTTGTCTCGCCGAAAGATGAGCTACTTCAGAAGTTAAAAAATAAAGTTGGAAATGATATGGTGCACTTAAGATTCTAATGAGCTAAAAATAGAATAATTAAGATAAATAAATTTATGTTTTTTTCAAGAGACCCTATACTTCTACCACAATATATTTGATTATAATTAAGTTATAATTGGTGACATAATTATCATAGGTAGTAACTTCATATGAATTTAGATTACTTAGATTTTGAGCAACCTATTGCCGATCTGGAAGCCAAAATAGATGAGCTCCGCTTAGTCGGAAATGATAGTGATATTAATATTACTGAAGAAATAAAAAAGCTTGAAGAAAAAAGCCAAAAGCTTACAAAAAAAATTTATTCAAACCTTACCTCATGGCAGACCGTACAAGTTGCTCGGCACCCGCTTAGACCTTACGCGACAGACTATATTAGTCGTATTTTTACTGATTTTGATGAGCTTCATGGAGATCGCCAGTTTGGTGATGATAAAGCAATTGTTGGCGGTATTGGTAAATTAGAGGGAAGACCAGTAGTTATTATAGGTGAGGAAAAAGGTAGAGGTATAAACGAGAAGGTAGACAGAAACTTTGGTATGCCAAAGCCAGAGGGTTATCGTAAAGCTCTCAGGTTAATGGAAATGGCAGAGCGTTTCAGAATCCCAGTTATTACACTCATAGATACACCCGGTGCATATCCTGGAATTGACTCTGAAGAGAGAGGTATCAGCGAATCGATTGCTAAAAATCTTGCTGTGATGTCTAGGCTTAAAACACCTATAATTTGTACGGTGATAGGAGAAGGAAGCTCTGGAGGGGCTCTAGCGATAGGCGTTGGCGATCATATTAACATGCTTCAATACGCTACTTATTTTGTTATATCACCAGAGGGTTGCGCAAATATTATATGGAAAACTTCGTCCAAAGCATCTGAAGCAGCAGAAGCTATGGGGGTAACATCTACTGTTTTACAAGATCTAGGTATAGTGGATGAAACCATTTTAGAGCCCATCGGTGGAGCACACAGAGATATCGAGGCTATGGCAGTAAATCTAAAAATGTCTTTAATCAAACAACTTGATGAATTAGATGCTATTCCTATTGACGAGTTAATAGAAAATCGCTATCAAAGATTGATGAGTTATGGCGAACAATAAAAGATAAGTAAGCCCTTGGAGCTTATTTTAAGTATTTGCTAAAAAACTATCAATCCATTGTATTTATTGTCATTTTTGTAAATAATCAATAACGTTGCACTTTCTTTTTATTTTTGAGATATCAATGACATTCGAAGTTAATAATCTTTCTGAGCACCTTAATAAGTTCAATAAGGCCAATCATTTGTATGTTGGATATAGTGGTGGTTTAGATTCACACGTATTATTACATGTAATAATTGAGCTTATTGGTAAAAAAAGGATTACAGCAGTACATGTTAATCATCAGTTATCATCCAATTCTGATATTTGGCAAAAACATTGCGAAGATAGATGTCTTGAAATTGGTGTCGATATCATTTGTAAGACTGTGAGTATCAAAAATAGAGGAACTGGTATTGAGGATGCCGCCAGAAACGCTCGATACAGTGTATTTGAAAAATTACTTAAAAAAAACGATTTATTGATATTAGCTCACCATGCAGATGACCAGATTGAAACTATGCTATTTAGATTATTTCGAGGCTCCGGAATAAAGGGCATGTCTGGAATGCCAATATCAAGATTATTGGGTAATGGAGAGTTATTTAGACCGTTGCTGCCATTTTTTCGCAGGGATCTAGAATCTTATGCGTCAGCTAATCAAATTAATTGGATTGAAGATGATAGTAATTTAGATATAGCCTTTGATAGAAACTTCATACGGCATAAATTGATACCAACAATAAACGAACGCTGGCCTAACTCTTCTTTTAAGCTTAATCGTAGCGCTAATATTTTCGCAGAATCAGATTTTTTAATAAATATATTAGCTCAGAAAGACTTTAAAATTGTAAAGGAAGTTTCCGAACGAGTAGGCTGGAGTATATCAATCGATAAACTTAATGGCTTTGAAATAATAAGGCAAAAAAATATCTTAAGATATTGGTTCAATTTACATAATTTAACATTACCATCACATGCTGTGCTGGATAATGCATTAAATCAAATGATTGGCTCAAAAATTGATGCAGAACCCATTGTATCCTGGGGTGATTTGCAGTTAAGAAGGTTTAATAAAAAATTATATCTTTTGCCTCTGAATTTTGAAGACCCAAATTACTCAGTTAAGAATAAAAAAGGACGAGAACTGTTAGAAAAAAATTCTATAAAATGGGATGGTTCGAGCCATTTAATTCTCCCTGATAGTAGTAGCTTATGTGTGAAACTAAAAATGAAGGGCGGTCTTAGAATAGATGTTAAAAAAAATCTAGAAATTAGATTCCGTAGCGGTGGTGAGCGCTGTAAACCACAGGGACGTAGTGGCTCTAATACCTTAAAAAAACTTTTTCAAGAATATTCGTTAGAGCCTTGGTTGCGAAATAATATACCCTTAATTTATATCGATAATCGTTTAGCAGCTGTTGGTGATTTATGGGTTTGCGATGAATTTTGTGCCGAACCAGATGAACTTGGCATTCAGCTTGAGTGGCTACACTAATAAAATCTATATATCGTAGTAATATATTGAGACAATTTACTATCTCTGTTAGTCTAATTTCCCATCGTTATATAAAAAGTAGTTTCAATAAATCTAAGTTATTCTTTCTTATCTTAGAAATGTACTTGATTTAATTACTTTTTAGTACAATGTGCCTTCAGGGATTTAAATGACGCGTTATATATTTGTTACAGGTGGGGTGGTATCTTCTTTGGGTAAAGGAATTGCAGCTGCCTCCTTGGGTACAATTCTTGAGGCCAGAGGTCTCAATGTCACTATCTTAAAGTTAGACCCTTATCTGAATGTAGACCCAGGAACGATGAGCCCTTTTCAGCATGGAGAAGTTTTTGTTACAGAAGACGGTGCTGAAACAGACCTTGATCTTGGGCATTATGAAAGATTTTTGTCTTCAAAAATGTGTAAGCTTAATAACTTTACCAGTGGTAAAGTTTATGAAACGATTCTGCGTCATGAGCGTAAAGGAGATTTTCTCGGTGCTACAGTTCAAGTTATCCCACATGTCACCGATGAGATAAAAAGACGTATTTTGGCAGGTGGCGAAGGCTTTGATATCGCCATTGTTGAAATCGGAGGTACAGTTGGTGATATAGAATCACAGCCATTTCTTGAGGCTATAAGACAACTTAAACTCGACCTTGGCTTTAGCCGCTCAATCCTCATACATTTGACTTTAGTCCCATATATTGCCACAGCAGGGGAGACTAAAACGAAACCAACTCAACACTCCGTTAAGGAGCTGAGATCTATAGGACTTCAGCCAGATGTATTGCTTTGTAGGAGTTTTGTTGAGCTTGATGAAGGCCAAAGAAAAAAAATTGCTTTGTTTACGAATGTTGCTGAAGAAGCTGTCGTTACATTACTAGATGCTAAATCTATTTATGCTATTCCTCGTGATCTAGAAACAAGAGGACTAGATAAAACTGTTCTCACCAGACTTGCCTTGGATTGTCCAAAACCTGACCTATCGGATTGGGATTGGGTTGCTGAAAATCACTCTAATCCAAAGCATGAGATAACAATTGCTATGGTCGGTAAATATGTTGAACTCCAGGATGCATACAAATCTCTGAACGAAGCTTTAATACATGGAGGTATTAGAAATCAAACCAAGGTTAACATCCGATATATAGATTCGGAAAATTTGCAAGACCAAATATCACTCCTTGATAATTGCAATGGAATTTTAGTCCCCGGCGGATTCGGGGTACGTGGAGTTGAGGGAAAAATTAAGGCTGTTAATTACGCCCGCACCAAAAAAATACCCTATCTGGGAATATGTCTTGGTATGCAGGTTGCGATGATAGAATTTGCGCGTAATGTTTGTAACCTAAAGGATGCAAATAGTACTGAGTTCGATCCGAAGACACCTCATCCAATTATTGCACTTATAACAGAGTGGGTAGATAGTTCTGGTGCAGTAGAAACCCGCGATGAAGATTCAGATTTAGGAGGAACAATGAGGCTTGGAGGACAAGCTAGCTATCTGATAGAGGCTACAGCTGCTCATGATATATATGGAAAAAATACGATTTTTGAGCGACATCGACACCGCTATGAGGTCAACAATAATTACGTTTGCCAGTTACAAGATGGTGGTATGCAGGTTGGGGGCTGGTCAGAAAATAAAACTTTAGTAGAGATGATCGAGATATCAGATCACCCTTGGTTTGTTGCTTGCCAGTTTCATCCAGAATTTACCTCTACACCCCGAAATGGTCATCCACTATTCACAAGTTTTGTAGAGGCATCGCTCAAACAACAAAAATCTTTTGATCGCTCCAGGGAAGCTAGCTTATGACAATATCAAAAGTAACTGTTCCGTCTGTAACGATTAATATTGAGAATATTCCAGTTAGTAACGATAAGCCTTTTGTACTATTCGGAGGAGTAAACGTACTAGAGTCTAGAGATCTCTCCATGCGGGTAGCTGAGCATTTCGTCACAGTAACAAATAAATTACGTATTCCTTATGTGTTTAAAGCCTCGTTTGATAAAGCTAACCGTTCATCATTCCAATCGTATCGTGGTATTGGTATAGATGAAGGGTTAAAAATATTTCAAGAAATTAAAGAATCATTCTCAATACCGGTAATAACTGATGTTCATGAACCTCATCAGGCAGAGTTAGTAGCTGAAGTTTGCGATGTCTTACAGCTACCCGCTTTTTTAGCTCGGCAAACTGATCTAGTTCAAGCAATCGCTAAAACCGGCGCTGTCGTGAATATCAAGAAACCTCAGTTTCTGAGCCCAGCTCAGGTGGCTAATATTGTAAATAAATTTAAAGAATGTGGTAATAGTAATGTTCTTCTTTGTGAGAGAGGTACTTGTATGGGATACGATAATCTTGTTGTAGATATGCTTGGTATTCGAACGATGAAAGAGGTGAGTAAGGGATTACCAATTATTTTTGATGTAACTCATGCACTACAGATAAGAGAGCCTGATAGCCTTACTTCGGGTGGTCGCCGCCATCAACTAGCAGAGTTAGGAAAAGCAGGCATTGCTGTAGGTTTAGCCGGCCTATTTTTAGAAGCCTACCCTGATCCAGATAATGCGAAGTGCGATGGACCAAGCGCATTGCCATTAGACAAATTAG
>Ga0209634_1000163_pt1 | contig 52500 bp, 48 predicted proteins | sample LinPmetageLP40_FD_184043 | JGI IMG/M metagenome (GOLD analysis project Ga0209634, IMG submission 184043) | Marine viral communities from the Pacific Ocean - LP-40 (SPAdes) (version 2) | ecosystem: Environmental > Aquatic > Marine > Oceanic | place: Pacific Ocean | collected 2010-08-26
GTATCCACTGTTGGTCTTTAAATTTGACGTTTTTATTTAAACCTTTAGAAGATTTAAATTTATTTAAATCAAACTTGCTCTTAATCTCGGCAGACACTGCTGCCGAGAGAGACTTTGATATTTTTTTTGCCATATTTAGAAAGGAAGATCATCTGGTTCATTACTTTTTTTATCATCAAATAATGAATCAAATTGATCTACTTTACTTTGTTTAGCTTTTGTAGTATCTAAACTAAAATTAGTTGAAGGTTGTGTTTCAACAGGTGCTATAGCTGCTTCTTCGTTATCATCATCTTCAGGTGATAACCATTTTTCTAATGCTACCTTCATTTCATCAAATGAATAACGTTTAAATAAATCTCCTTTAGGATTAGGTTGTTCGTTTGTCCATTTTTCTACTAATGCAGCATCTTCACTAAGTGGTGATGTTTTTAATCTTACTCTAACTGATGATTTGTTATAAGGGGTACCTGTTGCTTCCGGTCCTACTGTTTCTACTGTAAGATCTCTTCCACCCACAATATCAGTATAATCTCCAATTTCATCATCAACTGCAAGAGCTAATAATTCTTCATATACTAATTTTCCAAATTGCCATAGTCTAACTCCTTTATCTTCTTCTCCACGTACTACAACGGGAACAAAAATACGGTTTTTAGCATCTAACTTTTTAGCAAGTACATAATTTTCTTTATTATATTCTCCTTCACGTAGTTTTCCTGCAAATAAAGCAATTGGGTCTTTCTCTCCAAAATTTGTTGGTGAAATCATAACCTTATTTGTAATCCCATAATAGAACTTAAGTTCTACAAAGGGGTTTGAAGAATCAAACGCTGATGGTACAATTCTAATTTGTTGTTTACCTATTGTAGGTTTCCAATAAATTAATGAGTAATCGGTTTTTTGACCACCCTGTGGTTTTGATTGGAGGGTATCCAATTTCTGTTTAAGTTTTGATAAATCCATAAATGTAACTAATTTTAATTATAACTGTTTATATGTAACTCTAATATACGAACTAATATTTGGGGATCCAAATTATAATTCAATAATTTTGTAAATTTTTGTATTTAATTGATTTAACTCATTATGTTGAGTAAGTAAAATACAATTTCTATAATGTTGCCAATCAATTTTATAGCTAGTATCAACAACACCACCATTAAGCTTTTTAATAAGTTCATTTAAAGCATTAATAGTGTATAAGGTATTAGATTCTTTTTTTCTGTGTACTAATATAGTATTTTCGGGTATAGTTCCAATATTAGCTTGTTCAACATTATAGGTAACTACGTATTCATCCTTTCCTACTATTTCTAAAACAAACATTTTATTATAAATTATACTATATCTAGTTTGTATATCTGTAAGTAATGCATCCAAACCTTCCAAGTCTGTAAAAGTGCAAAATAATTTATTATTCAAATCGCTTAAGTTTTGGATGTTACTTATAACATCATAATTCGCGTTATACGTATTAAATTTTTTATTTAAAGTTGTAATCATAACCTTCTATTTCTTTTATATTCAATTTATATTTCGTGAAAATATCTCTAATTTCATCCATTAATTCTGTCTCTTCCTCATCCCAGTCAAATAAAAATGAATCATAAGTATATAAAACTAGTTTTGTCTTACATCCCCGTAATATACAAAATATATCCCACAATATCAAAATATTTTGAGATGTTTCCATATTTTGTAGTACATAATTAAATAACTTTTGAGGGTTCATTTCCCCCAAATTTTCCTTTGTATATACAAAATTTGATATAGGACATTCTATAAACCCTTTTTCATTAAATTTACTCCAAGTTTCGTTTACAAACCCTTCAATCCTTTTAAAGAATTCCAGGCTTCTATAATTTTTAAATACGCCTCCGTAAAGTTGTTTGAAAGTAAGCTCTTTTGCCTTTTTATAGTCCACTTTATATAAGGAAGCAAAATGAGAGTGAATATCACTAGTGGGAAAAGTATAATTAACGAGACGAGCAACCAAACTAGGATGGTAAGCACTAATGTCAATTTCCACAAATTTATTATTACGTGGAATAAAACTTTTTCTACATCCATTTTCTTTATTAAGTGCTGCATAATTTACATTTTTAAATTTATTTGAGGGTCTTGTTGTTGTTGTTTTTAAGTTATACTGAGTGTAGACTGATTTATTATCAACGGGATAAAAGTATTTTTCGAAGGTTTTATTATGTATTTGTATTCCACTTCTCTCGATAGCGTTGAATACCACGGATACTTTACTGTTATAGAATTCATAATATTTTATTTTTTCTCTGTTAATATTCTCTTTTAGATCTCTAAAAATCGTTTCACATAATTCATAATGTTTAACAATAGGTATAATTAAATTTAACTCCGGATTATCTTTATGTTGTCTATAATATAAATCATGTGTTTGTGTTGTAGGTCGTATATATGTAGTAGGGGGTGGATTAATGTCATAAAGAGTTTTGATTGGAAAATAATGTAATATCTCTTTTTTATCACGACAATATAATATATCAAACTTATTTAGTAAATCGTTTATACACGTGTTTAACGCATTCAAAGATTCACTATGCGTAATACATACCATAAAGCCTTTACTCGCTTCAATCGGTCTAATATACACTAAACTTACATGATTTAGTACAGGGTGTATTGTATCATTATAAGGTATTACCTCAATGAAAGCCTTTTTATAACCACTATTTATTAAAACATTTAACTGTTCCTCGTTTTCTACAAGCCAGTACATATAACCTTTTTATTTCCGTAACGTTAATAACCTCCTCCACCACCTCCAAATGATCCTCCTCTTACTATTGAAGGAGTATAAGTATTTGAACCAGTTGTTGGAGGGGAAGCAACATAATCTAAATAATCATGTGGGTAAGAAACATGTTTAGCACCCACCATAGGTCCTTTACTAGGATGAATATGATAAGGCCCAGTATAAGGTCTGCCCGTTTTTCTATTTATAAATTCACTACCATCGGTATTTAAGTCTTCTTTTATTTTTTCTCCTTTAAAGTATTCAGTATAATTGTTTTGAAAGTATTTTACTACACCCGGAATTTTTAAATTAGTTAAAGTTTGAAAATTTTTATCAGATGCAAATTTACGGTTTCCTGAAATTACCCATTCAAATTGAAATGGGGTATAAAGTTGATATTGGGTACCTGCGGAGTTATTTATTAATGCTGAATAAGTTGATTTATTTATTTCTATAAAAATTAGTTCATTACTTTTTTTGCAGAAATATCTTATTACTTTACCATTCTGGTAATCATTGTCCGTTATTTGGAGAGGAGTAAAAATAGGGGGTTGTGAATCTAATGCTTTATATACTTGTGTTCCTTTTGCTGTTTTTAAATAGCTATCCGAAATAAATACCTGAGTGTTTTTTAATGGTTTATTTATTTCTTTATTTATATTTGAGGGAATTATTAATAATAAATTAGGTTTATCTTGTGGTGATTTACCAGTATAATATTTTCCATCCGAAGTTTTAAAATAATGTCCAGAAAATCCATTACCATTTTCTTCATATACAAATTCCCCAGGGTTTGCATGTAAATTAATTTCTATTTGTGATTTTGGAAAGTACATTTAAAGTTATATTTAATGGTTAAAAATAATCTGGTATATATTCCGGGACTTGATTAGAATAATATATTCTAGTTTTAATTAAAGCTATTACAACATCTTTTATTGTATGATGAGCAGTATCATTTCCACCATAATAACTTATATTTCCTATTCCGTTAGCTACATATCCAACTTCTGCTCCACCACTTTTTTTAATAGTAGGGATTGATGCAAATTCTTTAGCTAGACTTGTAATAGCAATTTCTAAATTTAATTTTGATGCTGCCACACCACTACCTATATTAGTATTTTTTATATATTTTCCTACTCTTTCTCTTTTACTAAAAATTAAATATTCAAATAGTTTTTCTTGTACTTCCGGAGTATATCTATCACTTAACTCAACACCATCTGTGTTTCTTACTGCTAACTTTAAAGTATCAGGAATAAATTGATATTTACCTGTAGCCCATATGGCCCCACTTCTTTCAACTTCTAATTGATTTTGAGTAACATCACTTCTAATTTGGCCTCTATCTAATATTTCTTGGATTGTTAATTTTGTTACATCTAAATCCGTTCTTACTGCAAAATTATTATTTTGGTCGTTTGGATTATTTTTAAATAAAAAGTTAGATATTGTATAATCTCCACCAAAACTTTCTCCTTTTGCTATTAAATCTTTTAGTAGTTCTAATGGATCATCAGGTTGGTTTTCAACTTCTTCTAGTTGATTATCTGTTGGTATACCATCCCCATCCTTATATCGTTTAAAGTACTTAAGATCTAAATCGGGGTATGAAAAACTATTTATTTTAGTTGTCCAATCATTATCGGATATATTATGATTTACTTGTTTAATAATATACTCAAATTTTCCCTGTTTATATTGATAAGGTAAAAAATCTTGGCTTAAATTTAATCTATTATAAATTTTAATTCCACCTATTCCCTCTAAAGTTAAATCAAAAGAAATAGGGATAAAACCATTATAGCTTAAAGGTGGATATCCTAATTTAGCACCCGCACTTGCTCTTTTAGAAAGTACTTGTTTCCATAAAGATTTACCTAAGTTTATATAACCAGGATCGCATGCGAAATACATAGAATCTATATAAGAAATCATTTTATTTTTAACCGCTGAGCTTAAATTATTCTCATAACCTTTAGAAGTTTGCCCCCCAATAGAATATGCTACATAAGTTCTCCAATCTAATGAAGGTTGAATTATAGATTTTTGTCTAAGGTTTCTCGTTACTTGATTATTATGATTAACTGTGTCATCAGAAAAAGCTTGTTCTACAAATTCATACGCATAAACATTCCAATACCATTTTCCATTATAATAAACTGTTTTTCTTATAGGATTATAAAGGATTCCTGTCACGACACCACTAATAACATTATAATTTGTAACAGCATTTACGATTGTTGTGCCTAAAGAGCTGTAGTCTTTCCAATGGGTAGCTAATCTCTTTTTATATTCTTTAATATTTTTTGATGTAGATATTTCGTAAGGTTTTTCATTAATTATTATATCATTTAAATATCTATTTTTTAAACCTCTATTCCAATATTGTAAACCTGCTCCTTCATAATTTTTAGGAATATTACCTTCTCTAACTGCCCCAATAGCTAAAGTACTTGATAATTTACTATCTATAAAAGTATTTAAAGATAAATCTCTTACAAAATTACTAGTATTATCATCTTGATTGTAACCATATATATTAATATAATTTTTTTTCTCTAAAGGTGGTTTTTCTCTTACTAAAGGATTTAAATCTACAAGTTTTATAATTTCTCCATCATCAATAATAGGTTCTAATTGAACTGTATTAGCGAAAGCCCCATTTATTTCATTACATAATTCAGTTAAAAAAGTAAATAGACTTATAGCTCCAGTATTACGGTCGATATTATTTTCAAATATTTGATATAAACATTCATAATTGATGTATAAATTCATAAGTCTACCGTATACAACATGGTTTCTTCTATTAGCTTTTAATTGAATTACAAATTTTTCTAGGGGATATATAGCTCCGGAATCAGCCCCTTGAAAATTTTCATCAGTACGTTCAGCATCACTTCCCCCCTCTACACTAAATTCAGATTTAATAAATAATCCTCTTCCTGGGTCTTGTTTTGCATGCCAATAATAATCTTCAGGAAAACAGTTTGTCATATCATGGATACAAACTCTTGGATCTAAAGAAAACTGATCGTCCTGGAGGGATATAAGGTTTGTTTCTTCATCTGTATCTATTCTTAAAATAGGATCTGAGACTTTTTCACATGGAGCCACATAGGGTATTACTCTTTCCTGAAGTTCATCTAAAAAGTATCCTAAACGAATAAAATTTCGGTATTTTATAGGACATTGATTAGTTCTTTTTTGCGCCGCAGCAAAAAGATTTGGATAAGGATTTGTAGTAGTGTTTGGTCTTGTTGGACCTGTGGTTGAATATATTGGGATTCTATAAAGATTTTTATTTTCATAATTTATAAAACTTTCTGTTCTAACAGTGTTCCATAGCCAAAAACATATTTCATTATCTCTAAATTTATTAATTTTATTTTCTGATAATAATCTATTATATACTTGTTGAGAAGTTTCTCCTTCTCCTGAAGATAAATCTGTTGCAACGAACTTAGCTCCTGTTTTATCTCCAACAGGAACATTAGCTTTTAGAGATTCAATTACATCTCCAACACTATACATTTCTAAGACTACATCATAGCTTCCATCTGGGTTAAAAGACCATTGATAATTTGTAACTCTACCTACAAACCCATCATAATTAGCTTTATATTTTTCTTTATATATATTAACAAAGTTATATAATTTTAAAAGAGAAGTACATTCACCTTGATCAAACCAGTAATCTTCAATTACAGTATTCATGGTTTTTTTAAGGGTATTTTTATCTTCATAATATTTATCCCAACCCCATTCTAACATCATTATATACCCTAATCTAAGATATAATAATTCTATAACATCTAATTGAAATTTATTAAAAGCTTTAATTGTTACTGTAGCTTTTTTAATAGAGCCCCTATTTAAACATTGGATTTCAGCAGATTCTATTCCAGGCATAGGTTGCAACCCAAATTCTGTACCTCCTAAACCATATGCTTTTCCACTATTCCAAAATCCTTTTTTTTTAGATACTCCCTGTCTAAACTGATAAGAGCCTGGTTGGTCGACTATTGGAGATTGTGTAGTTTCATCTATTTCATACTCACCATCTTTCATTTTTAATGTTGAGGGGTTTAATTTAGATAAACCATTAAATAATACTGCTTCTTTGGCTAATTCAATACCACTATAATTAGCTCCAAGACCTAAATCTATAAGCCTTTGTTCTCCACTTTCAATTTTTTTAGAATCTACAATATTATATCCATCCTCATCTTGAGTTGTTATGATACCATCACCAATAATTCCAACACCTGAGGCAAGTTTTACCCAAGCATTTCTTCCATTTTGATATATTTGTGATCCTTGTGTTCTAGGGTCGGAGGAGTCATACCCCTTACCAGCAATAGATTGTCTAGCTTTAATTTGTTTACCTACAAATTCATCAACTTCTTCTCCTATTATATTTCCAGTCATAACTTATATTTTTAATATCCTCCATTTCCTGGGGTATTTAATGATATATTTTGATTATTTAACTTATTAAAATTACTAATAATATTACTTACATTAAATGGTATTCTAATTTGAGCACCCGGGGATGGGGTTAAAGAATCTTGTCTTAAAAAAGGATTAGCAACTGCTATTATCCACCATAAAGAAGAATCTTTATAATATTGTTGTGCTAAAATATCTAATCTATCCCCAATAGTAGTATAAACATATATATCATTTCTTCCAAGGGGAATGTCAGGATATTTAGTGTTAACATAATATCTTTTTCCCTTATTTGTTCTTATTCTAGGTATGTCATTATATCTTGCCATAATTACGCTAATTCCGAAGTATCTATATCTGATGTTATATCTAGTGGGTTAAAGGGTTGTTCAGATGGGTATAGTAAATTTACCGCATTATCCAAATCACTAGTTTCATTATCTATTTCTTTTTTTATTTCTACTTCAGTTTTTAGATCAGGATTACCTCCTAAAGAAAAATATCCTGACTTAGCATCTGTGCCAGGTATATAATTTCTGTTAATTCTACTATTTTTTCCTTTACTTTTATTAGGTATTGAACTTTCAGATCCATCTTCTGGGTTTCCATAGTTATCTAAAACTACATTGTCATTACCCATATGAACAGAATTTCTAAGTTGAATATATCTTTCAGGTCCAAAGGAACTAATCCAATTTTCTGCATTATCAACTTCAGCTCCACCCCAAGAAATTTTATCTTCAGAGAATTGATTTTGTTGTACTCTAGGAGTAAATTCATGTATTGGTATAAATTGAAATCCAGTAACTCTAATCATATGGGGCATTTCTTTTACATCATTTGTTGAATATACTCCATCAGCTAATTTAGATTTATCAAAGGTTGTTGGTATAGCAATTTCCCATGGGGATTCTGCTGGTACCCCATAATTAAGTGATGTTATAATTCCGGTTTGTTCGGATAAATAACCTCCTACTGTTAATGTAACTAAATTTCCTCGCATATACCCGGTATCTGAGAAATCAGGTGTAAGTACTGATGCTAAGTAATTTAATTTTTGGTACATTGGGATTAATTCCCCTCTAGATTGAGCAGCAACTGTCCATCCTAAATTAATTTGTCTATCAAACCCATTATATCTATAGAATTTTTCACCTCTACCCATATAACTAACGTCATTCCATTGAGCAGAATAATTATCCTCCATATTATCTAAAAATGCTCTAAAATGAATATAAGTTTTTTTACTAGGTTGGTCATTATCTATCACACCAATTCTAAATTTAACTAAATCATTTTTAACTGGAGAAAGAGTTGCATGGTCACTTTTATATAAGGGCATGGCATTAATTTTATCCAATGGCATATTCCTTCCATTTTTTCCCTTAGTATAATTACTTCTATTACCTCTTTTACCTGGGTCTCCTAAATTAACTCTTTTTTCTATATTTTTATCAGTATAATTTACTACTACACTGGGGATATTTGAATTATTTACATTTGGGGGACTTAAATATTTTCTAAAATCCTGCTTTATTATGCTATCCGTATTAAGAGAAGTATGTTGATTTGCAATTAAAGAATAATCCCAAGTAACATAATTATATTTTTGAAATTGGGGGTAAGAGTTATATGTTTTTGATCTACCTGATGCTAAAGAAGTATTTTCTACTCGTTTAATTCGTGTTCTTCCTATTCCTAAAATAGAATTAGGTCCTCCCCCATAAGAAAATAAAGTAGTATCATTACTATTTAGTTTGTTATTAAGTAAATCTTTTATTTTACTTCTTTCTCTTTTAGGATTTAATCCTGGGTTTCTATTTCTTTTAGTATAACGTTCATACATAGGAAGACCTAAAGGATCTAAGAAATTAAATATTCCCGTTGGGTCTATACCTTGTTTATTTAAGTGAACTCCAAAAGCATTACCTGCTGCTTGAAGTAAGGTTGAAGTAGGTAAATAAGCACCTTCATTTAAAATAAATCTGGGTACTGTTTCTACTCCTATTCTAGAAAGTAAATTTTGTTTAGCTGTAAAAAGAATACCTGCTGGGGATTTTGTATCAGCAAACATTTTGGTTAATCTAGATACATCCTGTATACTTCTTGCTGGCGCAAGTGTTCCTCCCCTTAATAAAAAATCTGGTCCTAATGGGTCTACTACACCAGAACCCTCTCCGGGTATAGGAGTTTGAATGTAGGGTTGACCACTATCGCCCCCATCTTTTCTATCTCTACCATACCTTAAGGATTTAAGATCAGTTGTTAACGTTAGAAGAGCCATTATAATAAAACTCTATCCGTTAGTATTATCAGTAGCGTTATCTAAGTTTACTCCACTAGGGATATTAAGTAAGTATTGACCCTTTGCAAATGTGTTGTTAATTGGTGGGGTAGTACCATCTCTTAAAGGAGCTGTTGGTAATTGACCATTCAATTGACCATCTAATTGGGTTCCTTGATTTTGCATCATATTAAAAAGTGACATAATTTAAAGTTTTAAGTTATTATTTTATTATAAATATTAATTTTTTATTGTATTTGACGAGAATTTAAAGAAATTCCAGTTCCAATATTAGTACTATCTATTTTAATGGTACCTTTTGTATTTACTAATTGACCTAATAGAACATTAGTTGTTTTTAATTCTCTTGATACTGTATCATTTGATGTACCAAGAGAGGTTGATAACATTGAATCTCTACCAGCTGGAGGAGAATATATGTCTCCCATTGCTGAAGAATTATTTCCACTATTTATGTTTTGCCCACTAACTCCTCTGCTTACATCAGATGCCGCCCCTAATATACCACCTATTATTGCACCAGGTGGTCCACCTATAAGTGCTCCTGTTGCTATTCCTGATATTGTTCCCATTATAGGGCTTAATAGTTTAGTAATTCCCCCTATTATATCAAAAACAAACCCTAACACTTCTAATAAAGGAGTAAATGCCGCAACAGCATCTACTAATAAATCCTGTAGTTTTTCTAAAGTTTTATTAAATTTATCAGCTGCAGTTTGTGATTCTAATCTTTGTGCTAAATCTTCTTTACCTAAAGCTCTTAATTCTTTTGCAGATTTATTTTGGATTTCTTGTTGGGCTAATAAATCTGAAGCTGCGTCTCTTGATAAACCAAAAGCTGCTGCTAGCATTTCTTGTTCAATACGACCCATTTTACTAAATTCAGTAAAACTACCTAATTGTTTAGTTAATTCTTCGGCTAATTCTCCTAACCTATTTTCATTAGCTAATAATCTTGCTCTACTAAATTCTAATTGCCTCCCAGTTACTACTTGGGCTCCTAATTCTGCTGTGATAGAAGATTCAAAATCTACTAAAGAACTTGCTATACCATCTACTACACTTAAAGAAGTACCTAATAATTTAGCTTTGGTTACTGCTGATGCTATTTCTTCATTACTACCCGCAAAAGATACTCTAATAGCATTAGAAACTTTAGCTACATCTTCTAATATTTGTCTATTATCAAACTGTATTCCATTTTGTCTTTGAAGTTCATAACTAGTACCTAAAATAGTTTTATAACTATCTTTAAAGTTTTCACCATTAATTTCAGCATTTGCAGCTAACATATTAGCTGCTTCAGCACTTATTCCTACTACTTCTGTTAATTTAGTAGCAGTAACTAAAGTTTGGTCAGAAAAATTAGTTATAAAACCAAATTGTTTGTTTAGCGCACTAAAAGTTTTTAATAATTTGGAAGATGTAATATTAATATCACCCGTAGAGACAGCTATGTTTGAGAATCTATTTCTTAATTCTGTAGCCTCCATCACATTAAGTGATAAAGATTTTTGTAATTCTACTACTTGTTTATTTGCTTGGAATAAAGCAATAGCTATATTTAAGGGACCTAAAAGCTGTTTTAAAATAGGACGTAAAGCTTTTAACCCAGCTAAAAATACACTAGAACCTTTTGCTGCCTTACCTAATATTGGTGGGATTTGATTTGCTAATAAAGTATTAGCTCTTCTAGTAGCTGCAGTACCTGCTAATATTTTTCCATTTTTATCTAAAAATTTACTTTCTAAACCTAAAGATTTTATTTTACTACGGGTTAGTCCATCAGCTTTTGAAAGAGATTGTAATGATTGTTTTTCTAGATTAAAAGTACCTAATTGAGCTTGGTATTTATCATTTTCTAATTGGACATTAATTTCATTATCTCTAGCTTGTTGTTTAGCTGCATTAGCAGCTTCTTGAAATCCAGGTGCTATTTTATTTAAACCTGGGATAGCTTTAGCTACATCACTAAGACCACTAAATATTTTTACCCCAGAATTTTTATTAATTTTATTCTGAAATTTTATTGCGTCCTGTAGTCCTTTATTAAAAACTTCTTGTTGAGAAATAGTATTATTTAAAACACCTAAATTTTCTCCCTGTAAATCCCCAAATTGTTGGACAAAACCAAGATTTCTAAATAATTGATCTCCTCTATTTTGAAGATTTATTATTTCTTTAGCACTAAGTTCATTATTTCCTCTTTGAACATCTAAAAATTTATCGGCTACTCCTACAATACCTTTTAATGAGGATTTGGATAAATTTAAGAAATAATTTTGTTTAGTAAGTTCTGATACACTATTTTTAAATGAATCAGAAATGAAACTTAAATCACTATTTATAGCAACAAGCTCAGATTTTAACCCTCTTAATGCTACTCTAGCATCTTCAATTTCATTAGCTAAAAAAGATTTAGTTGAAGTTTTACCTAATTGATCCCGTAGATCAGCAATGTCCTTATTTAATTTTCTTATTTCGTCAGATGCAGCCATATAAAATTATATGTTATAAATATTAAAAAAGGCAACTATTTATAGTTGCTCTTTCCTTTATATTCCTTAGAAACATTACTAAATGCGGGCGCATTTACTTTACCATCTGCGTTTATTAGCGTAGTTTTATTAGGGTCATTCTTAGGTTTATTAACCTCGTCATAATAATCTTTTATTTCTTTAAATACAAAATTTCTTAAAAAGATAGGTAAATCATAAACATCAACCCATGAATATCCTCCATTCCCATGGAATACTATTTCATGTATAGCTTTATATAAATTTCTCCTAGTTTGAGGTGCTGTTTCAAGCGTCAGGCCAAAAAAACCCTATCCCTATAGGGATATCTACCTCCTCTCCGCTATCCAAAGTATAAGATAAATCTACATCTGGTTGGGTTTTTTTAATATGATCTCTAAATGCTCTAGAGTCAATAGCTAAAAAATAATTATCTACAAAATCTCTTATAGATTTTCTTTCTGTTTCTCCATCAACGGATTGAATCATATATTTTAAGCGGGTTGATAATTCGGGGGAAACATCAGGATTAATCTTTTTTAAGCCTTCAATTTCATTAGAAACTTTATCTTCATCATGACCATCTAATATTTTATAAGTAATATTATTTTCACTATTAGGCAAGGTAAAAGAAAATTCATTTATTCCCTTTTTATATAGGGATTCATCAAAAATTTTATTATCTATTTTTGATAAATCAATATTTTGTTGTTTTCCTTTATAATTGAAACTATAGTTTTTACCATATCCTAAAACACGGGCAGCTACTAGTAGAGCATTTTTATCTCCTACTATTAGATCTTTAATTTTTATTTTAGATACTACCATAGATTCTAGTAATTTATCTAAAACAGTACCTTTTGCAATATAATTTTGATTAGTTAAAATATCTTCTTCCTTAGCGGTCATATATTTTATTTCTACTTCACCTTTAGATAAAGGATTATCTTCAGGATATATTAATCCTTTAGAGGGTAATTCTATTACTTCTGTTGGGAATTTAAATTCGGCCATAATCTTTATTTAATTAAAACGTTTTTATCGTTGATACATATTAATGTAAAAAAAAAGCTTGGCAAAGCCAAGCAATTTTCTGAGGTATAAGGGGTAAAGTTTTTAGAAGTTCAATACACAATAATCTGGTTGAACTGTCAATAATAATTCTTGGGCACTATTTTCAGTATCCCAATTAAAATCTCCAAAGTTAGCTTCAGTAATTAAAGCTCCCTTAATAATCCATTCCGAAACTACATCACCAACAGGTCCTAGTACGTTCATAGTTAAATCTTTTTTATAGAAATCACTATAACCATCTCTACCAGTTACTGATTCGTGGTGTAAACGTACCCATTCCATTATGGCTTGGGCACCTGAAGGGGTAACAGGATCAAATAATGTAAATTGTATTTGTCCCCAAACAGATTTACCTTTTACATAACGTTGTACGTTAATATGATTTAAAGGTACTACTCCTTGGGTTAATGTTACTGCTCCTACACCTTTTACCATGAATGCTGGGAAACCATCTATCAGCATTAAGAATCTATTCTTTTGTTTTGGTTCAAAAGGTGTAAAAAATATTTCGTTTGGGGATATAATTGCCATTTTTATTTATGTTTTTATCTATTATAAATATTTATCTTTTTAGTTTTTATGATGGAAAAGTAGCTCCAGTTGGTAATACATTGAAATCTAATATTATAAATTCAGCAGTTCTAGTTGGTTGTAAGAATATTTGTCCTACTAACTCATTTCTATCTACTACATCTGGTGTATTATTAGTTTCATCCATTACTACTCTAAAAGCAAATAATCCTTGTCTTTGTTGAACACTTTCTAAATACGGATTAACTTGTGTTAAGAAATTGTTTCTAGTAGCTAAACTGTTTTGTTCAAATACTAAATTATCAGCAATTTGTGAAATAAATGATTTAAGAGAAATTAATAATCTTCTAACATTTATTCTATCTAATGCACTAGCTCTTTTCTGTAACGTTTTCTGACCAAATATTACAACTCCTCTTCCTGGGAATGTAGCAATAGGATTAATATTAGCTTCATATAAAGCATCACGGTTTGATGTTGTTAATCTTCTTTCAGCTCTAACAACTTGTCCCATTCCACCTCTAGTAATACCTGCGGGTGCGAACCATGGGTCACTTGAAGCATCTGTAAATGCATACACTCCAGGAACCATTGTTGAAGCGGGAACAAAAACTAATTCATTACCTTCCGTTTCAATTACTTGTAACCAAGGCCAATATGTTGCAGCATAACTATTATCAAATGATGCTACTCTTGAAATTACTCCATTAATTTGAGTATTATAATCTACTAAATCAATTATAGCCATATTGTCTCCTCTACTAAGGGCATTTTGAACTACATTAGTAATTTGAGCAGAATGTTGTGATTGTAGTAAACCTGGTACTGTTATTAAATTATATTTATATTCATCTACATTAGATAATAATGAGATTGCATCGTTATAATCTGAGCCTATTAATCCTTGAGTATCCGTAGAATTAATATCTTTATAATAATTAGCAGCTCTACCTACTGGTATATTAGAACCAACAGCTCCATCAAATGAACCTGATTGTACTAATGGAAAAGATCCTGTAAATTCATTTTTTGGATTGCCCGCATTATCAAAATATTTAGGAGTTCTTTTATTTACTGATTTTACTCTTATATATTTTGAAATATTAGGGAATGAACCCGTTGATTGTATAAAATAGTCAGTACCATCTTGAACTAAATTATAATTAACATCACCAATAACTTTTGGTAAATAATTAGATGAGAATGGGTCTAAAGATAAGTTATTATACGATTCTAGTACTACTTTTTCATTATTTTTATCATCACCTCTACGTACTAGTAAACTAAATTGGCCTGAACTAGTATTTACACTAGATACTTCCCATCTTACATTATCTTTAGAACCGGATCTTAAAGCACCGCTTCCTATTTCTCCAGCAACAAAATTATTCATTATACCACCTTCAGAAATAGTTTCAATTTCAAATGAACTAGTGACATTAAAAATAGCATTATTAGGATCACTTGGTAAAGTAATAGTTAAATCAGAACCTGAAGTTGCACCCATTGAACCTGAAAATATTGTATAAACATCTCCCGGAGCATATCCTGAACCTGGGTTATTGCCTACAGTAATAGAACTAATTGTACCACCTGGATTACCAGATAATACTACTGTTGCTGTAGCACCCGTTCCGACACCATCTGAAGATGTAAGTGGAACATTAGCATGAGTTGCGTTACTACCACTCTCAATACCCGACCCAAAAGAAGTAAGTACTGCAGCAGCTGCAAAAGGATCACCTCCTATACTTTGAGCACTTGAAGCAGTTGCTTCACTAAAAGAACCACTAGTAACACGAGTTACGGTTAAAGTAGTTCCTCCGTTTTGAAAATAATTATTTGCTGAAATAGAAGTTAGGTAAGAATAAATTCTTGATCCACTTTCTAATCCTCCACCAAAAATAGATAAATAGTCACTGTATGAACTAACTATTGTTGGTACTTCTACTGGTCCTTTTACTGTAGGCCCTACAATAGCTGCTCCTCTTTGTTGAGGTTGACCCGTTATAAACGATTGGTCATTTTCTCTTGCTAATACACCTGGAGATAATATAGTCTCTGCCATCTTTATGTTTTATTTTAAAAATTTATTTTGTTATAAATATGACAACCCTTAGTAAAAAACTATTTTGATTTAGTAAATTCTCCTGTTTCTAGGTTAATATTACCTTCACCATATTCTTTTTGTAATTTTTTGCCTATTTTATCTTGTTCCTCCTGCAAATCCGCTAATTGGGTAAGAACTTCACTTCTTTGTCCTTCTACTATAGCTTTTTGAAAATCAACTTGACCTAGGACAAAAACTAGTTCATTGCTTGATTTTTGATAACTTTTTAATTGACTTAATGTTTCTTCTGATAACTTAATGACTTCACTCATGTTTTTATTGTTTGATGTTTATAAATATATATTTTTACTTTAAAAATTATTGTTTGTTTACTGATTCTATGATTTTATTTATATTAAATATTTCTCCTAGATCATTATAGGCAATAGACGAAACATCTTGCGCTAGGCCAAATGGTTGGTATATTGCTTGTTGATCTTGGGGTGTTTTTGTAAAAGGATTCGCTAAAATATTATCATGCATTTTATAACCAAATATTTCAGGTTTAGTTGTAACCCAACAAACTGTAGATTTTTTATTTACTGATGCTGATAAATGTTGAGCAAAAGAATCTATTAATAAACGTTTAGTAGATAGTTTTAATAAAATAGCTATACTTCTAAAACCATCTAGTGCTTGCATAGTGTCGGGATAAATTTTCTGATCCTGTCTTTTTATATGTACTATTGTATAATCATTTTTATAATAATTGATTAATTCTAATATTGTAGGTTCAGGTAAATCTCTTGTCCATGAATATTGAAATCCTTGTTCTGCTGGGCCTCCATTAGTTTGTAGGGCTAAGATAGGCTTATCTACTTGGTAAAATGGGGTAAAATAATCTATCTCGGGTTGTGTTAAATAAATTTCTGGTTGTTCTCCCCCATAGCTTAATCCATAAATTTTACACCATACTCTAAGTAATTGATGTTTTTCTAGGATAAAATCACTATTACGATAAGGATCCTCTATAAAAACTTTACATTCTTGGTTTTTAATATATTTAGGATACATACCATTAATTTGGTCTGTTCTATAAACTTTTGTAATAAGGGGATTATTTAAAAATACATCTGGGTAAGCCGTTACAATAAATAAGTTTGCATTTTTGTAACGTTTTTTTATGACTTTTACCATTGCAGTAGCCATAATAGATTTTCCTAGACCCCCGTCTATTTGAAATATAATATTCATAACTATTTAATTAAAAGATTTAGTTGTCCCAAGGCATACCGTAAGAAGATGTTACATTACTAACTGCTATTATGTTAGAAGCAATTGATGAAGATAATTCTTCTTGTATTTCAGTAACTTTACTAGATCCTAAATCAGTTTGAACCCACCCCATAACAATTTCTTCTGTTAAGTCAGCATAGGGAACAAAATCCTTATCTGATGGGTCTCCTGTTATAGACATTTCATCTAATTTTCTTGAACTAAATTCTCCTTCACTACCTGAATAGTGTGTAAAGCATCCATAATCAATATCATATACTACCCCATTTGAGGTGTTATGTTGCATGTTAGTAATTCTCCAAGTATAATTCATAGTGTATTGTATTGTGTTATTTTATTATAAATATATAGAACTTAACCAATAATAAAGAACTAATATATAAAAATTAATTTAAATATCCAAATTATTTTAAAATTTAAATTCATTTATATTATCTGAGTTTCTTTTTATATTAATTGCTTTACATGATGGAAAAGGGTTAGAATTAGCAAAGTCGTTAATTATAGTTCTTTTTGAATGATTTAATCCCATAATTAATTTATCGTAAGGTATTTCTTTTTTAAATAACTCTACTATAGTTTCTTGTTCGTACTCTTCCGGTCGGCTAGTGGTTAATACTATTTGAGTAGTGTCTTTATTATACATCTCTCTAAGCCATTTTATATTATTAACTAAAGGTTTTCCATTTCCTATATATGGTGGAAATTTGTATGAAGTATTTTCTATTAACGTACCGTCTATATCTACAAATAAAGTATTGTATGTAGATTTATACCTATTCCAATCTTCTACAGTACCCCAATCTTTATATTCTGAACAAGGTTGACCATAGAATACCTTATCGTTTAACATCATATTATAAATAATATTACTTACATAACATTCACCTTCTAAATCCTTAATTTCTTCAAAGCTATCTATAAAATCTTTAGAAGAATTAAAAGAATAGCCTCCAATTGAAAAAGTAGGGCTAATGATAGACTTTTCAACTATGTTAGTAATAATATTATTTTCATCTAATTTAATGTAGCTTTTATTACTTGGATTTATATTATTAGTTTTATGTAGATTATAGTAACTTACTTTATTAACAGTATCTATAAACTCACACTTAAAGTAATTATCAGAATCTTTAACAGTAATAAATCCATGTATATCATTCTCTATTATTGCTTTATAAACAGTTTCTGATTGAGACGATGTTTCTTTATCTAGGTATATTAATTCAGTTTTATTTAGTAAATTTAAATCATTTAACTCTTGTTTAAATCCTTTTTCAAAACTATACTCATCTTGGTGCTTTTTTAAAGCAACAAAGTAAATTTTATCAAAAAATTCTAGATTAATGCCCCGTATGCTCTCTATCCCCATAAACAGTCCACTTTTAGGATGAGTCAACATCCATTTAGGTCTGGTATTAGGAAATCTAGAAGATTTACCTGCTATAGGAATTATTAAACTCTTCATAATAATTTGAATTAGTTATAAATTTATCTAAAATTAATTTTTGTTTTTTTGTTTTCAAATAAGGTTCTATTCTTAACCAATTTAATATAGTAATAATTTTTGTAAATTCCAAATCATAGTAATTATTAAACTGGGAGTATATCTTATCCCATAGGTATTTAAAACTCTGCCTTATTCTCAGGTTACTTTCATTAATATCTAATACCCAACCGTGTTTTAAGTCTTGTTGCAGCTTTACTAAGTCTACTATAATAGTGTCTATGTAAGAATCTAAAAAATCTATACAACATACCCTACCTTTAAAAAAGATCATATTAGCAACAGAAAAGTCACCATGACATGAGCTTTTAGGTATGTTATTAAAAGTAGTTTTATTGCAAATATTTTCTAAAAAAACTAAATAATTTTTATATTTAGAATTAGTTTTTAAGCTTTGGGTTTTATTTAGTATTTTATTTTTAACTTCGGTTGGGTCCCAAAATTGTGAAGTACTAAGTAAGTTTTTCATATATAAAGATAGAGAGTAAAATATTGAATCTAAATCTTCTTTACTACACTTACTAAAAAACTCTTTATAACTTTCCCCTGGGATATATTGCATATCGAAGTATTGATTATTGTAACCTAGTACTGAGGGAGTAAAAAGAACATTATCTTTATTTATACTACCAAATTTAATTTGCTTATCGATCTGAATCTTAAATCTTTCAGTAAAGCTGCCAGTTGGGCAATATTTTCTAATAACTTTACCGGATATTAACTTTAATTCTGATCCGGAAAGTCCTATATTAATATCCGTCTTCATCCCACCTTTCTTGATGTATGTTATATTGATCATCGTAGGGATACTTTTTCCATCCATACTTATTCCACTCCAACTCTATACCTTCTTTAGGAAAAGATTTAAAAATTTTCTTAGTTATAGACTCACTTAATTCTAATGCTTCACTATAGTTAGTTGAGTTATCGTAGAGATATTCATCTGGTTTTAGTAGCCATTTTTTAATTCGTTCATCAAAGTTAGAGCAATAGTGACTTCCTATATAAGATTCAGTTCTAATATAACAATCGTAATATTTCCAGTAATCCTCTCTTTTCATATTTACTTTATCTTCTATTCCTAGATCTTCTAAAGGAGTATCAAATAAGTCTAATAAATCTTCTCTATTACCCCAAAATATATGATCTCTAGGGTGGAACGGAAATGCATAAAAATTACCTGCTGTTAATATTCTATTCTTAGGACGAGATTCATCGTTTTCAAAATTTAATACTTTTTGGTTATTCTTTAAAAAGAAGTTGTACATATTAATCATGCTTTGGTGATCATATCTTTGATCATTACGCATCTTAATAGCAAATTCAGTAGTAGAATATTTTAATCCATTATAAGAAGAGACGATTTGTAAATTTCTATTTCCAGTACCATTTACCTTTGGGTAATGATTCTGAATATAAGAGATACGTGGATTATTATTTACTGGGGTATTATCATCTACCCAACAAGATATAATAACTTTATTTATAAAGTTTAATTCTAAATAATGCTTTGCTGTTTCCAAAACATAATCTGAGTATTTACCCTGTAGTATTATATCTAATTTTTTACCATCATGATTGTTTATTTCTAAACCAAAATGATCTATATTTTCTTTGGCAAGTTCTTTATATCTACCGTATATATCTGATCTATTATAAAGTTGTAACCAAAGTTCTTTACATTGTTCTCTCTGTCCTACATACCAACTACTAAAAGCCTTTTGCATTGGTAATGCAAAGTCACCAGGATATGTTATGTCAGTCCTTAATTTAGGTAAATTAAAATTACATAATTCTAAACCTGTACTAGCGTAGTAGTAACACTCTTTCCACTCTTTTTCAGATTCGTGTAAAGTACTTAAGAGGTAGTAAGCTTCAGGACGTTTTGGGTGTTGAGTTATTGCTGTTAATAATTGCTGTTTTTCAAACCAAGGTCTTTTTTTAGTTTTATGCATCATTAACCATGTCTTAATAAGACATTCATAAACTAAATCTCTATCCTTAGATAATTCAGCACATCTTAAATAAAAAGATAATGCTGCTGCATTTTGGCCTGCTTTCTCATATTCGTATGCTAGCCAGTAGTTATTATCCGGTTTAGTAGTATCTTCTAGATACTTATTTAATAAAGGTATAATATTATTTTCTACCATATTCTATATAAACGTTTAGTTGAGCTCCTCCTTGATTATTCCAACTAAAATCTTTTAACCATTGATTATCTGACATTTTAGAAGTAACGTTATTTCCTTGTCTATCTTCTATAATATAGGTTGCTCCATCAATAAGGTACTTATCTTTAAATTTATAAAAATTATCTAGAGCATCTGGGATTCCCCATAAATGAAATTCACCTGCTATTTTCTTAACGTTATTATAAATCCAATCAAAATTATCTTCTGTAAAAACTGAGTATTCTCCTCCTTCACAGTCACATTTTAAAAAATCTATTTTTTTAATTTTATATTTTTCTATAAAGTTTGTAAATGTAATCGTATCAAAAGTTGAACTAGCATTATCATATATGTTTATATCATCGTCTTTCTGTAATACTACTTTATCTTCTTTATAATTTCCTATTCTATAATTTACTATGTCTACTTTATTACTCTCCCCAATATTTTTAGTTAAAGTTGGGAGGAGTAATCTTGAAGGTTCGATGCTGTACAGATGTTTAATATTTTTCTTTAAAGCAAGGTAAGAAAAAGCTCCAACGTTAGCTCCTATGTCTACTACTACATCTCCTTCTTCTACTTCATTATATTTTTGATAGATATTGTCTATAAAAATTTCTTGATTAATAATTTTAGACAAATAAGGTTCATTAAATTCCCAACTAAACTCTTTATACTTGCAATCAAATTTAGTATCTTTATCTAAATCTACATAAGTAAGTAAATCTAAAACTTTATTTGGCATTTTAAGAATATAAGCTGCATTGTCTTGATATCCAAATGAAATTAAAAGGTCATTTTCTTTTTTTGCTAAACCACAACAAAACTCAATTTGAGTATCCATAAACTTAAAAGGTTCTGTTATTTTTACTAAATTCCAATTTTTATCCCAGAATAAAAATCTATGGTAATATTTAGCATCTTTTGTATCACCCTCATTAATCCAATAATCACATTCGTGTATAATTGCTAATTTATAATCTCCGTAATTAATAACCTGTGAACCTCCTCTAATATTTCTTATATTTGGGATTGTATAGCTCCTATTAATTACTGTTTGGCTAGATATAGTATCTAGTTTACCTTCAGCTACTGTTTGTTTTGTAATATTGGTAGGATCTACTTTTATAATCTCTAAAGGATTTGACCATCTTATATAATGGTAAGGCATATCTAAAATGGGCATCCAATTTTTTTCAAGGTGTGTATGAGGATCAACTTCAATTCTTAATCTAGAAACTTCTCTACATTCTTCTGAGTTATAAGAAAGTTCGCATAATTCCATTCTACCTTCACCATCATCTTTAACATCCCTTCTAACCCCAGATACGTAAAGTTTATTATCCCACCTTACTACCCTAGAATCTTCTAAACCTATGAATTCCCAAATAGGTTTAATATCGTGTTCCGAAGTATCTACTTTAATAAAATCTTCTATAAAGAGTGTATCAGGGTCAATTTTACATATATAGTTACCTGTTTTAAGACTAATATCATCTTCAGGATTTAAGTAAGCTAAACACCCCCAACCACTATAGTATTTTTGTTGGAATTCACTATGGTATAGAGTATAATGTACGTGTCTAAGATTTAAAAGTATATCTCCGTTGGTGTCTATAAAAATAGAAGAATTACATAAACCTGTACCGTCAATTAAATCCCCAGGTATAATTGAAGGAGATAACTTACCTCCATTATCAATACATAACTTAGAAAGATTCCTAATCATATTATCTGTAATGAGAACCTCCTACCCAAAGTACAAAAGATTTTCTAATTCCTTTAGTAACAGGTGTAACTCTATGCATCATATAAGAAGGAAAAATAAATACTGATCCTGCTCCTTTATAAGCAGTAGTAGCATTTTCTTCTGAGCCTCCAGTCCATAAGTCTAAATTACCGCCTTCATATTCATCTGTATCAGAAAGTTGAACAGTAATAGATACCTTACGTTTAGAAAGTATACCTGGTCCTATGTCTTGGTGCCAAGTATAATGTCCTTTATCTTTAGCATCGTATTCTGTATATTGAATTAATTCAGGGATTGAATGAAGATCAAAATCCCACAGTACATCATTAGCTTCTACAACTAAATTAGATAGTTTTTCGTATAACCAGTGCCATTCTATATTTTGTGGAATCCATCTTACTTTTGAAGAACGAATATCATCTTTACCACCTCCTACAGTAGTAGCTTTAGATTCTTCTAATGATTTAATTCCTTTAGCAATTTTTGCTAATTCTTTTTTATCAAATCCTTTCTCGTAAAAGTAGTAATTTTGAGCGTCTGTTTCTTTTTGGTCAAAGTTGTAACTATTGTGCATGTGTATGTATTTTAAAAATTCAATCGATTAATTTATATGTCTAATATATGAAAACTATTTAAAGTTTCCAAATTATTTTTATTTTTCTATTATGCTCCTGATACTTGTTTTATATTAGCTGTTGCTACACCTGTAATTTTAGATATATTAGTAGATGCTACACCTAATACGTTATTACCATAACCATCAAAATAGTCTATAACTATTCTCATTCTTTTGCCGTATGAATCACTTGTCCCATTTATAAACCTTATTCCATTATAAGCAGAAGTATTAAGAGCAGGTGATTCTGCTTCAAAATCATAATCATAATTCATAAACACAATTTTAAGAATATTGTTTGAATTAGCATCACTGACTGCAGTAGAATTTAAATCTATATCAAAGGTGGTTGTAGTACTTGTAGTAGTAGGCCACGCTGGAATGGTTGATTCTGAGGTAGCATGTTGAACTGCTGAATATGCAGTAGTAGTGTAATCATTAAAATCACTAGCCTGGTATGTGGTACCATTAAGGGGTGCTGCATTTGATTTTGCTACTATTGCATTTCCAGTAGAAAGGCTATAGGGGAGAAGTCGTAAAGTTATAGCAGTAATATTACCTTGAGCTTCAGATGGTATCGAAAATTGTGCAAATGTTCTAGTGGCTGTTCCTGAATTCCCACTTCTACCAGGTCCATATTGTGCAGCGATTGCAGTAGATTTAGCTGATGTTCCTGTACCTGTTAGGTTAACATTAGATACAAAAGTAGCAGTAGAAGCATCTTGGACATCGTTTTCCCAGTCGCTTGTTGTTGCGGTTTTTGTAAGTTGACCTAATGCGGTTCTAAAAGCTTCTACTTGTGGCATAATTTAAAACTGTTTTTTAGGTAAACTGTAATGTTTATAATTAAAATAAGAATTTGCAGGAGGGTCGACTGGTATAACTTCATATACTACATCAGGTATTTCAAAAAAGTTTCTGGAACCCGACATCCCGTTCCACCATGTAGCAACTCCTCCTGATTTAGTTAGACTCGCTAAAGAGGAAGAAAAGTGGGCTAAATCTTTATCTCCAAATGTATCGTAAAATACTCCATCGTAAGTAGATAATTTACTTAAATTATCATACCAACTACCGGTAACTATACTAACGTTACTCTTACCAGAAGCCCATGACTGTGCTTTTGGAATAATATCCGGATGATTTTCTATTATAGTATGAGAATTAATAGAATGAGACTGTATATATCCTGCTGATATTCCCATACCAAATCCTATTTCTAAAATATCACCGCCATTTTTAGTAGCATATGCTGCAGATGCAGACATTAGAGAATCTTCCCAATCCATCATTACTTCAGTTTCAACTGAGGTAGAACCTGTGTAATATATCTTATCAGATGTAAAAGTAAGACTTTGTGATGTATATAACATATTATTTATTATTAAGTTATTTCTACCCATGCACCATCTGGGTTAAAGTATATTACTTCATCTTCTTTATCTAATACGTGGCCTATTATTCTCACTACGTTTCCTGAAGATGCTGGGGCTGTACCTGTTATTTCGCCTTCAGTAGCTGCACTTAAATATAAAGGATTACCGGCATTTACTCCGGTTATAGCAAACGTAGAAGTAAATCTAGCAACACCTCTTACTAGCATCCCTACTGCATTTGCTGTACCGCTACCTAGAGCTAATGCTAACATACCTGTTGAATCAGCAGTAGTATCTGCATGTGCTTCGTCCCAAGTCTGGCTATTACCTGCAAGTTGTTCTAATTCGTAAACTTTTCCTGCTGTCACAGTACCGGTTCCGTAATAAAGTATTTCACCAGCAGCTTCTGCAGTTCCTAAAGCAAGTGTACCTCCATTAGCCATGTAGAAAGTAAGGCTATTAACGTGAGTAACACAGCTAGCTTGAGAATTAATATTACTACCTATTATATTAGACTTATCATGGGTTATTGTATTTGAAGTCCCTCCTAAAATAGCTGAGCAGTCAGCGTCTATTACATTACTTACACCACCTCCAATTGCGTTATAAAGCTCACCATTACATATTTCATTTGCACACCCACCGCCTATAGTACCATAATTACCGCAGATTTCATTTGTGTATCCGCCTCCTATAAATCCATAATGTGAGCCAATATAATTTGTATAACCTGATGCAATTCCTGAACAAGTAGCAAAAATTCCGGAAATACAATTTGATCTACCGCCTCCTATAAATCCATAAGATGCAACATTTAGACAATTTAGATAACCTCCTCCTATGGTTCCTAATACATTTCCAGAAGAAACTGAGTTTTCTCTACCACCTCCAATAATTGAGCAGGCACCAGCGACAGTATTAGTTGTTCCACCTGCTATTGATGATAAAGTACCTGAGTTTGTATGGGAAGCTCCTACAGTTAATTTAGAATCTACTGTTAAAGTTGTGCCATCAAATGTTAAATTAGCTTCACCATTGATAGTTGAACTATCTACTGATGTTATTACCCTGTTATTACCAGTATTTGTATAGCTTGTAATACCTGCATTTGGTCCTGTAGGGCCAGTAGGACCAGTTGGTCCAGTTGGTCCTGTTCCTCCTGTAGGGCCAGTTCCACCAGTTCCACCAGTACTCCCTTGTGGTCCATTAGGTCCATTAGGTCCTGTAGGGCCAGTTGTTCCTGTTGTTCCTTGAGAACCTGTAGGGCCAGTTGGTCCATTAGGTCCATTAGGTCCTGTTGGGCCTGTAGGTCCAGTTGGACCTGTTCCACCAGTTGGTCCGGTTCCTCCAGTTGCTCCTTGAGAACCTGTTGGTCCTGTTGGTCCTCCTGGTCCTGTTGGACCTGTAGGTCCGGTTGTTCCAGTTGTACCTTGTGAGCCTGTTGGTCCTGTTGGACCGGTTCCTCCTGTATTACCAGTAGTTCCTGTGGTCCCTTGAGATCCAGTTGGTCCTCCTGGTCCTGTTGGTCCGGTTCCTCCTGTAGGACCAGTTGGTCCTGTAGGGCCAGTTCCACCAGTTCCACCAGTAGTACCTTGAACTCCGTTTGGTCCTGTTGGTCCATTAGGTCCTGTTGGTCCTGTTGGTCCTGTACCGCCTGTTGCTCCTTGAGATCCAGTTGAACCTGTATTTCCTGTTGTACCGGTAGCTCCTTGTGATCCGGTTGGTCCGTTAGGTCCTGTTGGTCCTCCTGGTCCTGTTGGACCTGTAGGTCCGGTTGTTCCAGTTGTACCCTGTGAACCAGTTGGTCCTGTTGGTCCTCCTGGTCCTGTTGGTCCTGTATTTCCTGTTGTACCTGTAGTTCCCTGAACTCCGTTTGGACCAGTAGGTCCAGTAGGGCCAGTTGGTCCTGTAGACCCTGTTGATCCTGTTGTTCCTTGAACTCCATTAGGTCCTGTTGGACCTGTACCTCCTGTTGCTCCTTGAGATCCAGTAGGGCCAGTAGGTCCATTAGGTCCTGTTGGACCAGTTGGTCCAGTAGGTCCAGTAGGTCCATTAGGTCCTTGAGAACCAGTTGGTCCAGTATTACCTGTTGTACCAGTTGTACCTTGGGAACCTGTTGGTCCGGTTGGACCATTAGGACCAGTTGGTCCAGTTCCTCCTGTTGCTCCTTGACTCCCTGTCGGTCCTGTCGGGCCTGTACCACCTGTTGCTCCTTGACTACCTGTAGAGCCTGTTGGTCCGTTAGGTCCTGTTGGTCCTGTCGGTCCTGTTGGTCCTGTATTTCCTGTTGTACCTGTAGTACCTTGACTACCAGTTGGTCCTGTTGGGCCTGTACCCCCTGTTGCTCCTTGACTACCTGTAGGGCCTGTTGGTCCGTTAGGTCCTGTTGGTCCGGTACCGCCTGTCGATCCTTGAGATCCGGTTGGGCCAGTTGGTCCGTTAGGTCCTGTACTTCCTGTTGATCCAGTTGTTCCTTGAACTCCGTTTGGACCAGTAGGTCCAGTTGGTCCGGTATTTCCTGTATTTCCTGTTGTACCAGTAGTACCTTGACTACCTGTTGGTCCAGTCGGACCAGTTGGTCCTGTTGATCCAGTTGATCCTGTTGTACCTTGAGATCCTGTTGGACCGGTTGGTCCTGTATTACCTGTATCTCCTTTATCTCCTGTTCTAGCAAAAGTTATAATAACTTCTTCATTACTAGAAAATGGGTTATTTTCACTAGAATCTATACCCGATACTGAAATAGTAAAAAAGGTATCTGTTTCAGCTAAGCTGGATATTGTAAAGATTATAAATTGTCCTGCATCTAATTTATTAGATATTTTAACATGACCTTTTATTGTAGAAGAAGAATCATCAATAGTTCTCATGAAAGACTGAATGTCATTACCATCGTCGTCTTGATCATCAATTCTTATAGTTGTAGATGCGCTTTGGTTACCAGAGTTATTTAATCCAAAGTTTGCTTGACCTGGGTCACCAGTTGTGGAACTGTTGAAACTATATGCGAATGTTGCTCCTCCAAAATTACCGTCTGGTCCTGTAGGTCCGGTTGGTCCAGTTGGGCCATTAGGTCCATTAGGTCCTGTTGGTCCAGTAGGTCCGGTACCGCCTGTCGATCCTTGACTTCCTGTAGGTCCGGTTGGTCCAGTTGGTCCTGTATTTCCAGTAGTTCCTGTTGTACCTTGTGATCCTGTAGGTCCTGTTGGTCCGGTTCCTCCTGTAGGTCCAGTTGGTCCAGTAGTCCCTGTTGTACCTTGTACTCCATTAGGGCCTGTTGGTCCGTTCGGTCCTGTTGGACCTGTACCTCCTGTTGCTCCTTGTACTCCATTAGGTCCTGTTGGACCTGTCGGTCCAGTTGAACCGGTTGAACCGGTTGATCCTTGTGATCCAGTAGGTCCTGTTGGTCCGTTAGGTCCTGTTGGACCTGTGCTTCCTGTTGTTCCTGTTGTACCCTGTACTCCGTTAGGTCCAGTTGGTCCTGTTGGTCCAGTAGGGCCTGTAGAACCGGTAGATCCTTGTGATCCAGTAGGACCTGTTGGGCCAGTACTACCTGTTGTACCGGTAGCACCCTGTACTCCGTTAGGGCCTGTATTACCAGTAGTTCCTGTGGTCCCTTGAGATCCAGTAGGTCCTGTTGGTCCGTTAGGTCCTGTTGGGCCTGTGCTTCCTGTTGTACCTACAGCTCCTTGACTACCAGTAGGGCCAGTTGGACCTGTAGGTCCGGTTCCTCCTGTAGGTCCTTGAGAACCTGTCGATCCTGTATTACCTGTTGTACCAGTTGTTCCTTGTGATCCAGTAGTACCAGTTGATCCTTGTACTCCATTAGGTCCAGTTGGACCGGTTGGGCCTGTTGGTCCAGTAGATCCTGTTGTTCCTTGTACTCCATTAGGTCCAGTTGGTCCTGTTGGTCCTGTTGGGCCGTTAGGTCCTGTTGGTCCAGTTCCTCCTGTAGGTCCTTGAGAACCTGTCGATCCTGTATTTCCAGTAGTACCTGTTGTACCTTGAGAACCAGTTGGACCAGTTGGTCCTGTTGGTCCGGTAGAACCTGTACTCCCTGTTGTTCCTTGAACTCCATTAGGTCCTGTTGGACCTGTACCTCCTGTTGCTCCTTGAGAACCAGTTGGACCAGTTGGTCCTGTTGGTCCAGTAGGGCCTGTATTTCCTGTTGTTCCTGTTGTACCTTGTACTCCATTAGGTCCTGTTGGACCTGTTGGCCCGGTTGGACCTGTATTACCTGTCGGGCCTTGTGATCCAGTTGAACCTGTATTTCCTGTTGTTCCTGTTGTTCCTTGACCTCCGGTTGCTCCTGTTCCACCCTGAGAACCTGTAGGTCCTGTTGGTCCAGTTGGACCTGTAGGCCCTGTAGGACCTGTAGTACCTTGAGATCCAGTTGGACCTGTTGGTCCGTTCGGGCCTGTTGGGCCGTTAGGACCTGTAGGTCCTGCTGGACCTGTAGTACCTTGTGGGCCGGGTAAACTATCTGCGTATGCTTTTACTGATTGTTGGGTTGGTATAAGTGTAGCACTATTAGAAGACATATTATCTTCATCTACAAAGCCTGTTATTGTAATCGTATCATCTGATAAAGAACCAAATGTTATAGTACCGCTACCGCTTATATCCCCAGAAGCTGATATATGTCCCGCTGGACCATCTATAAAAACTGTAGAACTACCAAATTGTGCTTTATTAGCAAATATTGTAGCACTTGAACTGATATCACCAGAAGCTGTTATTTCTCCATTAGCCCCATTTATAGTAACAGAAGGACCTGTCCCTGATGGGGAACCATTAATAAATTTTGCAGCAAAAATAGTACCCGAAGCGCTTATATGGCTAGATGCTGTTACTGGTCTGTTAAGGGATATACCTATATGATCAGAATTTGGAGGAGATCCTATTTCTAATATACCGTTTGATTCAAATAGGGTTGGTTTACTGCCTAGTGATGCAATTCCAAAACCGGAATTAGCATTATCTCCATGGGCCTGGAATTTATCTCCGAAAAAATTTGTATCTACACTACCGCTTATATTACCATTAGCTGTAATGTCATTTTTTGATGCTATATTACCACTAGCTGTAATACTACCATTTGTGGTAAGAGAATTTAAGTTAGCGTCCGAGCCACTAACAATAAGTTTTTTCCAGTTGGGCATATCTTTATTTTATTACGGTTGGTTACTAGAAATATTCTAGCCCACTTCCTTTACGGACCTATAATACAATGATAAATATTAAGATTTTTTCTTTCCTCGATTCTGTTTTTTAATAGTTTCGGGGTCACTTTGAATGGCTTTTTCTAAGGCATTTTGTTTTGAAAATTCTTCCTGTTTTATGTGATTTTCTATGGTTTGAATTTGACTTGCAACTTTATGTTGTAATAAAGCAATAAAAGAAGCATCAATACCACTAATAGGGATGTAGTCTAGAGACTTACGTAAAGCTTTAATCTCTCTTAGGGAGAGATCATCTATAGAGAATATTATCATAATTTCATATTTTTAGTTCTTAAATCTACAAAATGTTTTTGAAGTTTCAAAGTTAAATTATAAAGAATTTCTACATATTCTCCTTTAAATAAACCATTTTTTATAGTAACTAAGATAAATTCTAATTCTTTTTCTGAAAGTTCTATTTTTGTTGTTAAAAAATCAGAAGAGGAAGACTCTTTTTTTTGAGCCTTTCCCCCTAATTCTAAATTTCCTGCTTTAAATGACATAAACTTTTTTAATATTTTATAAAACAATTTTTTTTAATTTTTAAGAATAAATATAAATATCTGAATTATTAGCAACAAATATATTTCCTTTTTTATCATATCTAGCAGGTGCATCATCTGGATCGTCAGTTGAACCTTCTACTACAGCTGAAATAAATGCCTCTGGGGTATATGCTGTATCACTTGCGTCAAATGCTGATTTTAATCCCCAACGTGTTGTACCGGAATCAAATGCAAATAATTCACCTACTGCATTTGCAGCTTGTTGTATTACTATACCACCATCTCCTACACTAGTTGAACCAGAAGCCATTAGGATAAATCTATCTTTAATAGCTAATTCTTCATTATGTTGGAAAGAAGCTGTACCTTGTACTATTAAGTTTCCTGTTAAAATTTCATTACCCGTTACTGTTAAAGTAGTACCATCAAATGTAAGATTAGCTTCAGCATTCATTGCATCAGCACCTGTTGCTGTTACAACTCTGTTATTAACACCATTAGTTAAAAAATCAGATACATCTACCGAGATCGAATCTGCGGCAACATCAATACCAGTACCTGCACCAACTGCTAAAGCTGAACTATCACCTCCTGTTAAACCATTTCCCGCTATTGATGAAGAAATTTGTACTGGTGTAATCTTACCATCTGCTACTTTAATACCTCCTGAACCTACAGCAATTGTATCACCGTCAGCTTGAACAGCTACTTGGGCTGTTGAAGAACCATCATAAGTAAAATCAGCAATACCATTACCATCTGTTAAATCTGGTAAGTTAGTTGTACCTGTAAAAATACCAGTATAAGAACCACTAAATGAACCTGTAAATTGATTAGTACCTGCAATACCTAATGAAGAAGAGATTGCAGCTGAGTCGATACCACCATCTTTTATACTAATAGTTCTAGCAGCACTACCATTGTATGTTGTGCCTGAGTCTAATTGTAGAGATACATTATCAACTGTTAAATTATTTAAGTTACTACCTAAAGCTACACCTGAAATAGTATTATTTTGAATATTAGTACCATTAATTTGAGCTGAACCTGAAACTAGTCCAGAAGGGATACTTGCTAAAGAACTAAATGGATATCCAGTAGCATCTGATAAATTAAATGCTGGTGTAGAATCTGATGCTCCTAGATCTAATGATACTCCACCAAAACTAACAGAATCATTTGCTAATGAAGTATTAGGAATTGCGGATAATGTAAAAGTTGCTGTTCTTGTTCCTGCATTAGCACTAATTTTTAAACCTGCTCCCGAACCTGAAATAATGTTAAAGGATCCAGTTGTAGCATTTGCTAATATGTCTGTACCACCAAAAGATCCAGTAGAAAAACCGTTTGGTACTGATAAAGTTCCGGAGGTTAAGAATCCTGCATCATTTGCGAATTGCGATACACCAGATCCTGATATCGCGAGTTTTTTCCAAGTTGCCATTTATATAAATTTTTTTAAATTATTGTTTATTATACATATTATTAAGATGATACTCCTATCCAAAATGAATCAGAGTTGTATATAATACCCCCAGCTACTGCTGTGGGTCTAGAAGCATATTCTATTAGTTGTAAAACCCCTGCACTATTTACTTTTATACCTTGATCAGTATTAGCATTTTTTATTAAAAGCAAATCACTACTAGTAGTATCTCTTATCTCAAATCTAGAAGTACCAGCGGCTCCTCCTACTGCTAAATTAATTCCATTAAATTGTAATTGTGCTTCACCGTTAATAATTTCATTATTTCCAGTAGCAGTTAATACAAAATTATCAACATTATTAGAAATAGTTATCCCACTACTACCCCCCGTAGAAGAATAAGCTCCAACTTTTAATTGGTCTACAAATCTTACATTAGCCATTTTTTAACTTTTTAATTCTCTTCCTGCACTTATATCTTGTACATCGGAAACATTACCTTTTACTTCTCTTTTTATTCTTGTTCTACCATCTTTAAGTTTTCTTACATCTGGATCAAATATATCTGAATTTGATACTGTTTCCATTTGAATAATAATTTTAGATTTAGAATTATATTTTTTCATTGATAATAAATCTTTTTGGATTACGTCAGGGATAATATATCCTCTTAATCTTATATTAAAAGTTCCTGTTACTAATCTATCTTGTCCTGTTGTTAGTTCTGTAGCCGTAGTAAAACTATCTATAAATGCTCTAAATTTAAATCTTTCTGGGTCACCCCAATAAGAATCAGAAGCATATTCTACAGATTCAATTATCTTATTAAGTTGTTCCATATAATAAGTTTGAATAATGCAACTATAAGATAAAGTTACATAATCAGGTACAACTACTGTATGATATTGTTTAACTGGTGTTCTATTATTTAATACAGAAAAATTAGAATAAAAATTCTTTGGATTAAATTCTTTTTGAAAAATCCCATATAAATTAGGACTATTAGCATCTAATTTATTATATACTGTTCTATCTTTATCTATAGTATCTCTTTTTATTACTATAATAGGATACATTACTGCTCCACTCTTATCTCTATAGTATCCATCTTTTTGAAATGATTTCCACCTTTCAGGGGCACCATAAATTATAGGTACATTTCTTCTAATTCCATTTTGGTATACAAAGGGTTGGATAACATTCTTAAAATAAAAAAACACAGCTTCATCTAAATCCTTTATTCCTATAGAAAAAGGTTTTGAATTATCTCCTTTAAAACTTAATTTTTCAGACCTATTAAAATTAATACCTGTTTCATTTTCATTAGGGTTAATTTTATCATTAGGATTACCCCTAACAGCATCAAAGGGTTTTTGAAGATTTTTACTAATCTCTTTTTGAGTTTTTGGTATGGGTTTTCTATATTGTGCCATTAAAATCTTTCTTTATAAGGTGATATAGCTACTTTATCAGCAGGTATATAATAAGTATTACAAATTATTGATAAATTAGTACCAAATTCTTCTAATCCAGGATTAAGTGGATTTTCATTATTAGGATAACTTGGATTTTTACCTGTCCAATACTGGTTAGATATTGTACTTTCTACCCCATAGTATCTTTCTTGATACAAAATAATATCTCCAACTCCTGGGACTACTTCTGCATTTGGATTCCCATCTGGGTAACCTGGTCCAACACCTTTTAAATCGTCTCTTAAAAATGAAAAGCTAATACCCTGTTGGAAGCTTACTTCTTCGGATGATATAGGATATTGTTGATCCTGTCTATCAATCAAACAATTAAAAATAAAAGGTCCATTATAAAATTTTTCACCTGCTGCTTCTCCGTATAAATTAACTTTAGTTTCTTCTAGTTTAAATTGATAAAAAGAAGCTTGTTGGGTAATTATATTACCCATTAATTCTCTATTTAGGTTCCTAACTAGAGATACATCTCTTTCTCCACCAAACATTGCCATATTAACCTATATATATTGTATAAGGAACTTGTTGTAATTCCACTTGTTTAAATTCAGCTTCTTGTGCTCTTCTTTCTAGTAAAGATTTTCTAGATGTTTCATCAAGGTATGTTCTTAGTCTTTCTAGTAATGCTATTTTTTCTGTTGTTGCCGCTGCTAATAAATCTGATTGATTTAATGTTACATCAGCATTAGGGATAGGTATTGTACCATATTTTCCTCTTACATACCCCAACATTTCTTTAGCTAAAGCTAAAGTATATTCAAATATCCATTGACGTCCTACTGAATTGATTTGGGTGTAAGTAGGATTTTCGTATGGAGTATTAGATACATTAGTTACCTTGCTTGTAGTTTGTTGTATACTATTAGATATTCTTTCATCTCTTTTAATATATTCAAAAAATATACTACCATTTGATCTATCTGGGATAGGAAATATTTTTAATTTATTATTTTTAATTTCAAAACTGTAATTTGATCTACGAATAGTATCACTCATTTCAATTTGTTGGATTATAGCTAAATCATAATTAAGTGGCATCATTAAAAAGTTAATAGCTGGACTCATTCCTCCAAATCCAAAACTTTCCATCATATTCATTTGACCCATTCCTGTTCCTACATAAGGATCATAAAATTTAACTATTGCTGGTGGGGCTTGGTAAAAAACTTTTTTAATTTCAATTCCATAATCTCCATCTACTCCATTGTCACTAGCCCACTGTTTTAAATCGTAGTTCTGGTTGCTTGCTGTAACCGCTATAGACCCTGTATAGTATGGTACATTTCCTCCAGTACCCGCTTCAACACCGTATTGTTCCGTTAATCGGACAATAGATTCAAAATTAGGGGTTATAATAGCATTATTTAAATCGGCACTAGTAGAAGCACCTTCTAAAGATAGTTGATTATCTCTAATTTTATAAGCATATAATTCATTTCCATAAGTAGTTACTGCTTCTTCAAAGGCAGCATAAAAACTAATTTCTTGTAATTCTACATCAACTATTGGATACCCTAATCTACGGGCACAAAAAATTGCTACCTTATCTGCATCTTCTCTAAATTGAATATCTGTATCATAGAACCCAAAAGGTGTTTCTCCTATATCAAATGATGAACTACCAGGCCAAATAGGTATGTTTGCCATATCTTATTTTTATTATAAATATGAAAAAAAACCTAATTACTATTTTTTAATCACTAAATATCCGGAATTACCTGATGGAGTACTACCTGAAATCCAAACTTGTCCTACTGCTGATGGTTCTGATGTAGGTAGGTTTGCTAGTATAACACTATTATTAGTTCCTGTAGAACCTGTAGAGAAGAAATTATTTACAAAAGTAGTTTCTCCTGCACTAGAGGTTATTTCACAACCTAATATAAAACTATAACCATGAGTTAGTTTATTACAAATACCTCCTAAAATAGATGAATGTCTTACTCCGGAACCTGTGATTACATTTCTTTGTCCACCTAAAATTGAATTACCTACTCTATCTGTAGCAGTATCTATTGTATTTTCTAAACCACCACCTATACTTGATCGTGTTGAACCCTTAATAAAGTTATTACAACCACCTAAAATAGAAGAATCAGATGATATACTACCTGTATTTCTACACCCTCCTCCTATGAATATAGCTCCACTACCAGTTATACAATTAAAATTACCTCCTGCTATAGAGTGTCCATTTCCTCCTATTATACAATTTCCACCACCACCTCCGATAGAAGCATTTAAAGATCCAGTAATGTGTACACAATTTCCACCTGCTATTGTATTAGTTGTAAGGGTTACGGAATTATGACATATAGAATTGCACTTACCACCACCTATGGTTGATGCACCTCCACCACCGTGAATTTGGTTACCACGTCCACCTCCTACAAATGAACAAGGAGAACAAACTTCATTACCTACACCTCCTACTATAGCAGCACAGTTACAAGATACTAAATTTAAACATCCACCTCCAAGGAAACTAAAACAGTGATTTAAACAATTATCTTTTCCACTTACTATAGCTGAACACTCACCAGAAATAGAAACTTGGTTATTACACCCACCTATAATTACACTAGTTGTACCCCCAGCATGGTTTCCTCTACCACCACCTATAAACGAATAACTTCTTGATACACAGTTGTCATATCCGCCTACTAATGTCCCAGCAAAAGCTCCTTGTACACAGTTATCATATCCTCCTCCTATAAATGCACAGGAGGCACCATTTAATTTGTTTTCTCTACCACCTCCAATAAAACTATTTGTACCAGTATTAAAAATAGTATTTAAACAACCACCTCCAATATAACTTAAATCCATTGAAGCAGTATTTTGATTACCTCCTCCTATAGTAGTAAAGTTTCCTGTATTTTGAAATGAACCAGTGGTTGGAATAATATTATCTGAAGTAGAACCACTAGTATATGGTTGGTGTAAATTACCACTGTCGGCTGATCCAGTATCAACTGTAAGGTTAAATGTATTACCATTACCTTGTGTAAAAGTTAAGACATTACCAGAAACAGAACCTGTGGTCATAAAAGAACCTGTGTTGATAGAACCGCTTCCTCCACCTGCTACTGTTACACTTTCAGTTGTACCATCGCCTTGATGGAATGTAATTGTATTTGATACTACAGAGGATGAAATATAGAACGAACCTGTATTTAAAGTTATCCAATTAATTCCTACACCTGTTGATGAAAGTAATTGAGTAGATGTACCTAGGTCTGCACTTGAATCTCTTAAACCACCGCTTATAAAAATATTATTTACGTGAGTTGTACAATCATAGCTTGAAGTTAAGCATGATCCTATAATATAAGCATCATCGTGAGACATACTATTATGTTGTCCCCCTAAAATTGTACTATAGCAACTAGAACCACTAATAAGACTACAAAAACTATTATAAATGGAACCATATTTATTGCTACAATTTTGATTATGACTTCCTCCTATAATAGTCTGATGGCTTTGCTGATCCCATGTACCACCACTAAATCTATCACTTACGTTTAAATTACAATATCCTCCTATTATATTACTTAACTTTGAACCAGAAGTACAATTATACATCCCTCCTACCATTAAATCATGGCTAGGTCGGTCTCCAACTAAATCACTCCAATATGTACCTACCATTGTATTTCTCCATCCATTTCTGGCCTCAATCAAGTTCATAGTTCCTCCAAATACTGCATTGTCACTACCTCCTATACAATCTAAAGTGTAACCATTTGGGTGATTTAAGCAATGGAGAAATCCACTATTTAAGTTATTTATAGTATATCCTCTTATACAGGTCCACTCTGCTCCTATTATCCTAGCTGAATGAGAATCACATATCTTATTTAATGTCCCTCCATAAACATCTGAACCAACAGATCTATATACATCAGCTCTACTATTAAATACAGTATTGCCTATTCCACCACACATCCTTACATTTTCGCCAAAATTAATTCTATTACTTTTATTTGTAGCATTTGTAGAGTTTGAATACGTATTAGTTACATCAAATACCTGGGTATTTGTTGGGTATAGAGTTCTAATTTTACTTTGCACAGAATTTAAAATCATGCTTCCATCTGCATTACTACCACTACCTGGGTATGTATTGAGAGAAGAAATACAAGAATTAAAACTATTACCTATCATTACATTACCACCTGCAGTACCTTTTATTTTAGATTGTATACTATCTAATACTCTATTATAGGCATTTGTTGAACCAGGTTCAAAACTATCATTGTTCTGTTCCGATAGTACTATACAATTACTATAACCTCTAATGCAATTTCCCCTATTATTAAACCTATGTCCTGGTGTCCATGTGCTAGGGAAATTAGTACAACCTTGTAATATAGCAGATCCCGTAAAAGTGGTGGTTTGAATTTTATTAAAATATCCCTCTATAAAGGAATTATAAGAATTGCGAAGAGTATTTCCAAATCCCATAATTGTTGAACCTACACTAGATGTTATTTTATTACTTAATGCACCATATATAGAATTTAGCCCTGTACTACCTGATGAAAATACAGTCTCTGTACCCGATATAACTAAAGGGTATTGATGATTAGGGGTGGGTTCCTGACTATTATCACCAATATAACTTCTCCAACTATTATGTATTTGATTACTAGCCCCAAAACCAATAATAGAATAATCTTGGCGTTGGGATATAACATTAGAAGTACCTCCACCTATAGTAGCCATGCAACTTCCTGTAATATGATTAAAACGTCCACCACCTATAAAACTACAGCTACTACCAGTTGGAATTGAAGATCGCACAGATGAGGTTATACTATTTTTACACCCTCCTGCTATAGTAGAAAATTCACCATGAGCAATATTAGAACCCGAAATTGGTTTTATAGAGGCTTCTGGAATATCATATTGGTATGGTGCACCGGGTACTACAACATGTCCTTCATCATTTAAACTTAATGATACTTGTTCAGATCCACTTACAAAAATTATGGAACTAGAAGATACATATAATCTATCCCAAGGTTTTTCAGCACTACCTAATTCCGAGCCTGATGCCTTAGGTAATAAACTACCAGATATAGTTAAAGAACCACTTATTTCATGTGATCCTGTTAAAAATCTAAAATTGCCATCTGCTTCTTCTATTGTTAATGAAGAACCTTTTATATCTCTAAATGTTAATCCCATTGTTTATGTTTTTAAGTTGTTTGGAATGGTATTGATCCATTTTTAAATCCTATTTCATCAAATGATCCCGTAGTGAGTATTTGTTCACTATCAAATTGCTGTGTAACAAAAGTAAATGGATACTTACTAGTAAAATAATATTCGCTAACAGATGAAGTAAAATCATTATTCATTGTATTAGCACCACCTGTACCATCATTAGATAATTGAATTTTTGGGGAATCAAATACTTCTTCTAAAAATATAATTGCGGATCCTGTATGGTAAAAATTTCTTGCCTCATTAGGTCCTGAATCTGATGCTGTGTATATATAATGACCAGAAGAAGTCATTTGATTAAATATTTCTTCACTCAATCCTGAAGAGGAAGTATCTTTTGTAAATGAATCTAAGCTAAAATATGGCATATTCCTATTGTTTTATTATAAATATTCAAAAAAATTATTTTTATCTTAAGATAATGATCCCGATCTCCATCCTCCTCCTACATAGGCATAGATAAAGTGATTACTTCCTGATGCAGCAAATCTAAATGTTCCTTCTGTAGCAGCCGAACCTGTAAAATCAAAAGGTAATGATGAAGTTGGGGCTACTAAAGTACCTGAAATGCTTTCAACTGTTAAAGATCCGCTTATTTCATGTGAACCCGTAAAGTGTCTAAAGTTAGCATCTACTTCATTATTAGTTAGAGCTGATCCTTTTATGTTTCTAAATGTTAATCCCATTTTTTTATTTATTAATTATTTTTTATGATGATCCTACAAAAATATCTAATTGTATATTAGCAGTATCTGCTTTAGCTTTTATTACATCTATAGTAGTAAATGATGAAAAATACTGTTCATCTAAATACCCTACTTGTACATAATCCTGTGAATTATTACTATCAAAACTAGCATTAGCAAACATCATAGATTTTCCAGGATCCAATTTAAATAATGCATTATCCAAATCAGTTTTTATTAAATAAAGAGTACAAAAATTAGTAGAATCTATATTTGTAATTCTTATATATTTTACTGCATCTCTAACAAAGGAACCTGCTGTTTGTTTTTCTTCTGAATCTACAAATCTTAAAATTTCAATCCCAGTTTCTTCAAATGTTGTGGCTATAGTATCAACTCTATGAGTAATTTGGTTAACATCCGTAATAATTTTATTATTAAAGGTATTAACTTTATTTCGATTTGGTAATGTAATAGATTCCTGGATCGAGATATTTAAATCCGCCATAATTATGTTTTATTTATAAATATTAGACTAGTTCTTACTATTATAAATATATGAACCTGAAGTAGTAATACTTGCTCCCTTATCAATAGCTTCATTATAATAATCTAATAAATCTTCAACAATTTCATTTCTATGATTAGTTACTAATGTAATTGCTTCTAAATTTTTAATTTTTCTAGCTGCTGTGTATAGGAATTTAAAACCAGAATCTGCTTTCTTTTTTAAATCAGTTTGATAGGCATCACCACATATCATCATTTTACTTCTTAAACCAATACGGGAAGTAATCATTTCCATTTGTTCATGGGTAACATTTTGAGCTTCATCAACTATAATCATTGAATCCATAAATGTTCTACCTCTCATAAATGATACAGGTACAATTTCTATTTTACCATCATTAACTAATTTTTCAATTTTAACTTTATCATATAAAGCAAAGAAATTTTGATAAATAGGTTGAACCCAGGGATCCATCTTTTCTCTTAAGTCACCAGGTAAAAATCCTATTTCTTCTTTTGATACAGTAGGTCTGGTTATTATGATTTTATCATATTGTCTTCGTAATAGACCATCTAGGGCAACATTACATGCAAGTAATGTTTTTCCACTACCTGCACCCCCTCCCAAGAGGGTAATTGTATTTTCCAGGATGTGTTTTTTAGCGTCTTTTTGTTCATCATTAAGTTGAAGTTTGAACTTAATTGGGTTTTTAGGAATTCTCTTAGGACGATAAACATCGTCCGTATGGGGTTTACTTGCCATAAATTCTTGAAATTAGGGATTACACGTTGATTGAATAAAACCATTGTAAATACGTTAAAATACATTAAAATTTTAATATAGCTATATAATGAGATAAATATAGTTTTAATATAACGCATTTTATTATACATATTAAAAACATAAAAAAACCCGGCATAAAGCCGGGTTAATTTATTAAGTATTAGTTAAGCTCTAATTATAGAGTATCTAATCCTTTACACTTAATCAATCCATAAAATTCTGGTCTAACCATCTTCTTAGCATATCTAGTCAAGAGACCTTTACGTGGAGTAAATGTTTCTGGATCATATACTAATGGAGTCATGATTAATGGAATATATGGAGCGAATACAGCACCAGCTTCTAAGAACTGAGATCCTCTAAATCCTAATAGGATTTGATTTTCTGTCATGTATGGGTTCTTATAAACTTTTTGTCTGCTATTTAAAGCACCAACTTTCTGTACACCAAATGCGTAAGTTGATTTAGCAGTATCGCCATCTGAATCAGCAGCAAATCCTGGAATGCTTTCTAGGACTGTACCAATAGTTGGAGAACATACTAAGAAATTAGCACCACCTCTAAGAGTTTTCTGGTGAATAATATTACTTAGTTTTTGGATTTTAGTTCCTAATGTTTGGAACCACTGTCCTTGGCTATTGTAGAAACCTAAGTCAGATACAACACCGTTAGAACCGTTGTCTACAACAGACTGGTTATTAACAGCTGACCATACTTCTGTTCCAGCAGCAGCTGAATCAATCAACATATCTAAGATTTCTAAGTCAATTTCTAATGAAATGTACTCACTTAAGATTGAAGTTAATTCTGCTTCAGCATCTAGAGCATGATAAGCGTTAAGATCTTGAGCGAACTCAGGTGTCCAAACTGCTTTCAATTTTCTAGTTTTAGCAACGATAGCAGATGATTTCATCTGTACGTTAATTTCTGGAATTTTAATAGGTGTGTTTTGGTCATTCAAAGTATTATTTTGATCTTCAAAATCACCTCTTGAACTATCAATTGGTTGTAATTGATAAGTTACATTTAATCCAGCAAGAACTGAACCTGCATATGATGCAGCTGTTTTACCTACACCAAGACCAAATTTAGATCCTGTTACAACAAAAGAAATGTTAGTACCATCATATTTAGTAAATCTAGCGTCAGCAATATTGTCATTTACAGATCCTGAATCTAGTACGAATGCTCTTACACCTTCTAAATCGGCATTATCTAAGCCAGAAGCTGGTACTTTAATTGTGATAAATTGACCATCAGCAACACTAGCTGAAACAGATGAATCATAATTAACATCTGATAATACAGTAGAGGCTGAAGTAGCACTTTCTACAGATGCAGTATTGTTAATAGAATAGCTGAAACGTCCAGCACCATAAAGTCCTCCTGAATCCGTATTACCGAATGGAGCATTTCCACCTTCAGCACCATATAATGAATCGCCAATTGCTCTTGTTCCTTTTTTAGTTCCATATTGGAAATCTAAATAAAATACAAGGCCAGAAGGTAAATTCATTGGTTGTACTGATACAAATTCTTGAGCTGCGATCTGTCCGAATACTTTACGTACTAACGGAAGAGCTACACCAGCCCATTGTTCACCTGTATTCACAGCCGTTTGGCTAGAAAAGGAACCACCTGCCGTGCCTCCACCAGTTGAACTTTGTTCTACTACAAGTTGTTTAGCTTGGTTTTCAAGGATAATACCCATATTATTTTTATGGGAACCTCCTAAACCTTCTAACAAACCTGTTTTTTCCCACTTTTCAGATAGTCTAGCGGCATCGCTTTGTACTGAGTGATATGGGTTTGCACTTTCTAATAAAGTTTGTAAACTCATGTTTTTAAGTTTTTTTTAAATTAATTTTAGTTTTTAATAATTCCAGCTAATTTTTGCATACGCGCAAATGCAGCGTTTTCAACAATTGGCTGTTTTGCCTTTGGAACAACTCCTATAGCTTTAGAAGCACTACCTTTTACTTCATTAATTGATGGTTTTGTTATCCTAGATAAAATTCCTTCATTTAATGTTTCAAAAATTACTTTAGCTTCTTTTACAGTAGCAGCTTTATCAAAAGCTTTTAACACTTTAACTTTTTTGTCTTCCGACAAGTTCTTTGATTTAAAGATTTTATTAGTGTAAAGTAGTTTAGCATTTAAAAGATTAACTTCCTGAAGTTCTTTTTTAAGTTCTTCAACTTCGGTTAATATTTCAGATACTTCTTCTTCATTAATGGCGTAAGCAGCAGTTGATTTTCCTACCTTTTTAGGGTCTCTTTCACCTACAGCTTTGTTACGAGTTGGGTTGTTTTTTTCATTAAAACTTACCTCGTCCATTTCTTCTAATTTTTCTTCTTTTTCCATCATAGGTTCTACTTCATCTTCCACTTCGATATCCATATCCATTTCTGATTCTTCATCATCCATTTCCATTTCTTCTCCAGCTTCCAATTCACCAGCTTCTACCATGTCTTTAATTACATCTTCGATAAAGGATTTAAGATCATCTTCAGTCATATCTTCTAAATCAATTTCTTCTTCTTCCATTTCGCCTTCGATTTCTTCTTCGGCTACTTCTTCAGATTCTTCAACTTCTTTAGAGTCCATTTCTTCAGATACTTCTTCTTCAGATTCTTTTTCAGTTACTGCTTCTGATTCATTAACTTCTTCAGTTTCAGTTACTTCTTTTGATTCTTCAACTTCTTTATCAAGTTCTGCAAGTAATTCGTCAAGGTTGATTTCTTCTTCAACCTTTGTTTCTTCTTCAGTTACATCTACTTCCTCTTTTTTTATCTTATTATCTTTTTTAGATTTTATGGAGTCCATTTCTTCTTTTTTAATATCGTCTTCATCATACGTTTTACCGTATCCTTCGTCAATATCTTCTTCAGAATCTTCCATTTCTTCTAATTTAGCAGATAACATAGATTTCAAATGAGGAGTAAATGCTTCTTCCAAAGCAAGTTTAGCATTTGCTATAGCTGTTTCTTTTACTGCTTTAGCATCAGCAATTGCTTCTTTGAGCAAATCTCTGTTGTTTGACATAATCGCAAAATTTAAATTTGTGAAATACGGTTATTAGAAACCGTAATAGGGATTTATTTTTAATTCACGCTATATAAGGGATAGCGTATTACGGTTATACGTATATGAGTATTTTAGAAAATTAACAAACAGGACAAGAACCTTTAGAACAAAGAATTTCTCGTATTATGTTATTTATATTTGTATAATCGTAAGTAAATGTTTGTTTTCCTTCATTTATAGTACGCATAAAAGAACCTGGGTTTGAAGGGGTTGAGACAAAATCCCAACATAGTAATTCAAAGTCATCTTGTACTTCCATTACACCTCCTCTATCTTCTAAAGAACCCATTCCTCTAGATGATACACCTACAGTGACACCATTTTTTATTAATTCTTTTAATATATTACCTGAAGGGGTAGGTAAGATTTCTATTTTACCTACTACATTGTCTTTATCCCAAAAATATTCTGTTATTAAATGAGATACATTTTGTAAGTTTATAACTGAAGATTCTGGGTGGTCTAATTCCCCCATTGAACGTCTTTCTTTAATAAGTTCATTATACTTATCCATTTCACGTTGCCATAATTCTTTAGAATAATATCTACCATTACCATTTTTTACTTCAGCAGAAGCTAAAATTCCTTCAACCATTAAATTGCCCGTTTCTTTATTAACATTTTCAGTCAATGTAATAGGGTTATAATTTAAAGTGTGTGTTTCTATTAATAGCTTTTTGTTCATATTATACTTCTTCAGTAGTTTCTACCTCATCTACCATTTCTTTTTTAGCATATTTAGTACCACAAGACTTTTCGTAAATTCTTTCCATTTTGGCTTTCTTTCTTTCCAAATCTTTGATTTCTCTCTGCATTTGTTTCATTTTTGTCTTGTCAATTAATTCGCTAAGATTTTCATCTTCATTAATTGAAGCAACTCTATCTACTTTTTCTTGGATATATTCGTGTAAATAATCTAGTTGAGCTTCTAACTTAACAGCTTCTGCTTCTTTACCAATTTCAGCTAATTTAGTATCAATTGATTCTTTTTTAGATTTTTTAGCTTTTTTCTTTTCGATTTTTTCACCTTTAGCTACACCAGCACCAAATGCCATTTCTTCACCTTTATCTTTTTTATCTACACCTTTAGCACCTTTATCATCACGTTGAAATTCATCATAGCTCTCTTCAACTTCTTCTTCAGCTACCATTTGATTAATAACTGCCCCTTGTTGTGAAGCTATAGAATTAGGATGTCCTGAAGTAATAACTCCTCCCATTAATGATTCTTTTACTACTTCTTTTATTTTATCAGAATACCCACTAGCAGCATATTTGCCAGATACTTCTCCTGATTTTTGTTCAGTATATCCTAAACCTTCAACTCCAAAAGCAGCATTTTTTATATAATATTGACCATCCTTAGCTAAATTTTTAGAAACCATTTCTTTAATTTCTTCCATGGATTTATCAGGATTATTTTTAGATTCAAAATAAACACCATTTAGTACTTCTTGACCGATTTGGTTATCTAAATTTTTAGTATCTTTATAATCATAATTATGATCTTCTATTTCTTCTACAGATTTAGCTACTTTTTTAGAATCTACTTTTACAGCTTCATCTTCTTTTTCTCTTTTATTTTCTTCAGCTAAAAATTCAGAAAATTTAGTTTCATAATCTGCTTTAGGTGTAGATTCTAAATTACTAATTGGTTGTAAATCTACATATCCTAAATTTTCATTTACTGATTTAAATATTTCGTTTGATTTTTTCATAATTTATTTTTCTAATAATGTTTCAATATCTTTAAAATAATCGCCAATTAAATCAGTTCCTATAAATACCCCAAAACTTTCTGGGGTTTCTCTATAATATTTTATAGTATTAATTTTGCCTTGACGCAATAATTTTTTTACATTTTCTAGTTTAAACTCAAGTTTGTCAAACGCTTCAATTCTTTCTTTTTGAAATATTTCGGCCTTATCTTCTTGTTCTTTTATATTATGGTTATACATATTAAAAAAGCTTTTTAACTTCAAGCCCCGACCCTTTTTGTACATATGTACCATCTTTTGTTTTGGGAACTAGTTTGTATTTAAATTGTTTTACATATGCATTATCTTTAACTCCATCTTCTGTTGCCTTAGGTCCTGGACCTAATGTTGCGCCTACATCTTCTTTTGCTAAAGTATATCCTAATGCCTTATATGCTTTATCATTAGATTTTTGTCCTTTTTTTCTAAAAGCATAGGGAGTTTGATAAGCTCCAGCTCCACCAGAAGTAGATATTTCATCAACTTCCCCTTCCATAGTCATTCTTTTATATTCGTCTGGGTATTCATTACGAAGGTGTTTTCTAATTTTATTTCTTAATAATCTAGCTTCTTCGTATATTTTTCTAAATTCTTCGTCTGATTTAGTTTTTGTATAAACTCCTTTAGCTGTTGAGACTAATTCTTCAACATCATCATTTAATTTATCAAATGCGGGTAAATCAACTACTTTCCAACCTACTTGACCCGTTTCACTATCAACGGAATTAACTACAAATTTAGTATCTCCATCTTTAGAATAAGATATATCACCAACTTTGTAGCCACCTTGTTTAGCTAAATTGGGGGATGGTGCTTCTTTAAGTTTATACTTGTACTTCATTTGCTACTTTAATTTCTTTTACTAGTTCGTAATATTGTAACAAATCAACTAAGTTATCATTATTAACTTTAGATGTTTTAGATAATTCAACTAGATATTTAGCTACTTCTGTAATTTTAATTTGTGTAGCCTTATCTTTAATATTTTTAGCTTGTTCGTTTAAAGTAGTCTTTAATTCATTTATTTTATCATTATAGAAATTTCTTAAACCTGGAGCAGAATCTACTGAGTTTATGAATTCTTTAAGTACTTGTTTTTGCTTATTAGATAAATTATCATATTTACTATTAAACTTTTCTAAAAGTACTTTATAAGTAAGAATTCTTAAATCTTTATCATAAGTTTGAAATTCTTTAAGAACATCATCTTTTACTTCTTTAGTATTAATTTCGTGCTTAGTTAAATATTCTAAAATAGTTATTTTATTATCTATAACTTGATTAATGTTAGTATTAATATCTACATTATGGCTTTCAATTAAAGTATATAATGCAGCTAATTCTTTATAACTTTTAATTTTAGCACCAAAAAAAACATCTAAATTATAATGTTTTTTAATCTCATTAATTAAGTTGTATTTTTGTTTTTTTAATGAAGCGCGATTAAACCCTTTAGAAGATTCAAGTATAGTGCTAATTATTATATTAGCTTTTCCTTCATTTAAAACCTTAGATTTTAATATCGATTCGTATAATTTATACTCGCGACCTAAAGAAGTTTTTACGAAATATTCTTTAAGTATATTAATAGCTGGAGAATCCCCACCTTTTAATGTATCTGCAGTGATTTGACGCACCAATAGTTCAAACAGTATACCTGTATTTTTGTACTTTGAATGTTTAATTTTCATCAAAAAATATATTTAGTTATAAATATGTAAAAAATATTATTTCTTCAATTGGTTTTCATCTAATAATGATGAATCATCTTTATCATGTTCGAATACTAATTGTTTTTTATTCATATTTTTAAACATATCTTTATTTTTAAGATAAGTTGTTTGGGCCTGTTCAAGTTTTAAACCAGATTTATTTGTATCCGTTCTACTATCCCTTGAATCATTTTTATCAGTATCTTTCATACGTTTTGTTCCTAATGGGTCTTTTCCAAAGTTACTATCTTGTTTCCCATGATTAGAAATACTATCTTTAGGACGACCCAAATCAGAATCTTTATCATATCCATCAGGTACACTTCCGGGGTCAGAATACATTCTTCCTTTACCATATAATGAGGCCAAATCATGAGGAGTACCATATGATTTACCTGTTTCAACAGGATCATTTCCTTCTGATTCTATTTGTGCTAATCTGAATTTACGTTTAGCATCCTCACGCATTAAATCTCTATATTCATCAAATTGATCTTCTGATAAATGGAAAATATTATCATAAATCCAATCTGAAGGGAGTAAACCTTCATTTTTTAATGTAGTAGCTAATTCAGTTTTAGATTTCATTAACTCAATTTTTTCTTGTTCAAATATGATAGATGGAGTTTGCATTGATAACTCAAAGTTTACTAATGCTTCATCTCTATATCCTTGGGCATATAAATGAACAAGTGCAATTTTATTAAGCTCAGAAACCATAATACGTTGTAAACGTTCAATAGTACGAGCAAATCTAATATCTTCAGCAGCTAATGTAGCTTTACCTTCTATATTTTCATCGTACCCTAAAAAGGCTTTTGGTACTTTAAGGGCGGCAAATAATTTATCTCTTAAATATTCAACATCTTGAATACCGTCATAATCTAAACCTTTAGTAGTATCAATTCTAGTTGTTGCATCGTTACCCCTAACTGGGATGTAAAAATCCTCCATCATATTTTGCATATTATACTTCAAATTGTACTCTCCAGTCTTTTGGTCTATATGAGGGGTACGTTTCATATTTGTAATAGTTTTCTGCATAAATGCATCTATTTCATTTGGAGGAATAGAACCTACATTCATATAAAAAATACGTTTTTCAGGTGCACGGGAAATCCTGTGGATTAACATTGCATCTTCCATTAATGTATATTGTTTAAATAATTTCCTAGCTGGTTCAATATATGAACGACCATAAGGTAAGTAATTAACATCACCAATTAGTCTAAAGTGAGCCATTTCATAATTTTCAAAATATATCCCAGGTGAATTATCATTTCCAGCACCTGGTACATTGTACATCCCACTATTAGAATTAACTAAACCATCAGGAGAATATCTATAACGAATTTCTGCTGGGTTTTCAACATTAAATCCTTCTTGTCTTTCAATATGATATGCAGTGTAAGGGATAACATTATATACACCAAATTTTTCTGATATTTCTAATTTTAGGAAAAAATCACCATATTTAGACATTTGACGTACCCATGACCACATATTAAATTCTATATTTAATACATCATAAAATAAATTGTAAAGTATTTTTTGTATATCTTCATTAGATGATCTAATAGATAATACTTCACCCATATCATTTTTAAGAGTCGATTCATCAGCTATAATATCTAAGGCAGAAGCAATAATCGCATCTGTATCCATTACATCATATTCTGAATATAATTGTGGTCTTAAATATTGATAGTTAAAATTAAATTGTGACCCATAAAGTGAAGTAGGGCTTGTTGAAAAAATTCTATTATATCTATCTATAAGTGAATTAGTTTGTAATTCACCACTAGATTGAATTGTATTACTGTCAATTACTTTAATTTGGTTTCCACCTGTATTACGAATAATTACATCTGTTGAAAATAATCTTTGTAATCTACTAAATAAGCCTTTGTCTGCCATTGTGTGTATTATTGTTATAAATATTATTTAAGAAGCCAACTAATGTCTTCTTTTCCTCCCTCTGTGTTTATATGGTAGGGATTATCATTACCACTTGAAAAATGCCCGCCTTGATATGCTGTTCTATTTACAGTTATATTATTTAATGCATTTCGGGTTGCATCTAAACCTCTTTGTCTTAATTTTAATGCCGTATCTCTAATATACATAGCAATACCAAATGACATAACTAAATCATCATTATAGCCACCTTGGGCTTCTGCTCTTCCATTACGCCAAATAAATACTTTCATTTCCTCTATCAATCTTTTAGATTGTATTGTTACTCCCTTATCACCTATATATTCTTGAAATTTACCTATAACCATAGGACGTGTTCTAGATGACATTGTAAAACCAGCTACCATTTTAGAGTGGTCTTGATATTTATCAAAATACGAACTAGCATTTGGGGAGTCACTCCGTTGTGAATAGTAAAGATTAGGGTAATTTCTATCTATCGCTACTTGTATAGTTGCCCACCCTATATTAGCATTTTCTATTACTAACATAGCCTCATTATATTCAGTAGCTAAACCAACTAATAAATGTCCATATTCTTTTGTACCAATTTGGCCCTTATATTCGGCTACTTGTACATTATTTGCTACATCTATTACGTGACATGCAGAATAATCTTTTCCATCACCCCGGGATACATCGGCTACTACAATATAATCTCTTGTATAGTCGGGGGATTCCCAAACCCATAAATTTTGATCTGCACCTCTTTTTTCTAATGGGTCTTTAATATAAGTTTTTTCATAAAAATCTATATATTCAGAATAAAATACAATATCACCTGAGGTACTAAAATCACAATCGCACTCTTGTGCCGCCATTCTAGGGTCACCTAATAATTCATCTTGTCTATCTCTCCATATTTGGTCTCTTTCAGGATGAACAAACCAAGGTAATTTAATTGGTAAAAAATCATTTTCAGATGATTCTGCTCTAGTCCATGTTTGATGAAACCAATTACCAGTACCATAAGGTGTACTTAAAGCAATACAACCACCACCCGTTGCTAGAGTTTGTTGTGCTGAAGCCCAAATTTCTCCAATATTATCAATAAATGCTGCCTCATCAATTAATAGTAAAGATACTGCTTCTGATCTACCTGCATCACTTGAAGCTGAAGTAGCTTTAATTTGTGATCCATTTGATAATCGAAGATTTAATTTATTATTTTCAGCTGCTGTGATTTTAAGCCATGAAGGTAAATTTTCATACATGAATTTTACCTTTGTTACCATGTTTTTAGCTGTTTCTTGTTTAGTTGCTATACAAAGAATATTTTTATCTTTATAAAATGTCATCATCCATAAAGAATAACCAGCTGAAAGGGTAGATAAACCTAATTGTCTAGATTTTAATACTATAGAATAAGGATTATCCCTAAATAGCTTTAGTACTTTTTCTTGAAATGGAAATAAATTAAATTGTATGCGCCCCCTTTGTGGGTGTTGTATATAACAATATTTACGCATAAAATGTACTGGGTCTTTAGCACATTTTAAATATTCTTGGCGTATTACTTTTTTAAGATTAGACATATTATTTTACTAAAAGTATAGCACCTATTACAGCTACTATTCCTGCTCCAGCAGTTAATTTATTTTTTACTTTTTGTTTTTGTAAATCTATTTCTAATTTTTTAGATAATTCTTGGGATATTGATAGTTGATTAGATTTAGTAGATAAAATAGAGTTAAAATTATTAATTTTTAATTCAAAATTAGAAATAATACTATCTTTTAAAACAACTTTTTGTTCTAATATTTTAACTTTATCAGTAGTAAGAACTAATTCTTCTTTAGCTCCATCACCCGTAATTAAATCTTTAATTACTAATTTTACTATTGGTTTTTTTAATTGAATCGAAGTACTGTCTGTAACGTTCTGTGAAAAACCTTTCAAGCTCATTATCATTAAAGCTATCAACAGCATCAACCTTGGTATTAATTTCATATCTTAAGTTGTTTATTCTGTTATCTTTAAGATCAAGTTGTTGATCTAATTTAGTTATTTGATTATTTAATGTGTCAATTTTAAAAGTCAATTCATCATTTTCACTATGTAACGAATCAACTTTTTGCTCTAATGCTTCTATTTTAGAATTATATTCTTCTATATATTCTTGCTTATCATTTAAAAAACTAAAGACTAGAATACAAGCACATACAATTACAAATAAGTGGTAATTCTTTTTTAACCATTTATACATAATAATTTTATTTATCTATAATACTTTCTAACTCTTTTTTTAATTTAGTTTTAGATTTTAATTTACTTAATATAAGTTCTTTATCTTCACCTTCTGCTTTAGAATACTTTTTAGCTAATGATTTCATCTCACGAGTTAATAAAGCTAATTCTTCAGCTGCTTTAGCTAGACTTTTATTTTTTTTAATTTCAACATCAGATGGTTCTTTATCTTCATCTTCTTCTAAACTTGCTAATTCATCCTTAAGATCTTTTACAGCAGCAGTAACGTCTTTAACGTCTTCTACTGATGGGATATCCGCTTCAAGTAATGATATAATTTCTTCTTTAATAAAGGATGCTAACTGTGATTTTTTCATTATAATAAGGGTTTTGTTATAAATATATTAAAGCCCTGTAATATTCAATATTTGTTGAATACGTTCATCTGTAGACCCAGATATTTTTTCTAATTTACCTGCTTTATGACCATGTCTTTTAATTAAAGTTGTAATAGTAAAATCAATTAAATCTCTATAATGTTCATCTGTTTCTCTAACTCCATTATCTTCAATATCTATTCCATAAGGAGATATATAAAAAATATAATCATATTCTCTAATAAATTCACTAGCATAGGTTTCAAATGATTCTTTATCCTGATGGTTTATAGATTTAGCATTTAAAGTAAATGCCATAACATCAATTACAGTTCTATCTGTAATAACATCTGTTTGTATTAATTCAGCACAACGTTCAGCTAAAAATATAGTTTGACCTTTTAATGTTGAATCAGTGTTTAATGGGATACCTTGTTCCATTAAAAACTTAGAACGTTCTGTTCTAAATATATAATCTTTAAATTGCTTTGTTTCTTTTAAAGCATTTACTAATGTAGTTTTACCTACACTCATTGTACCACATAAACCTATTTTCATATCTTAATTTCTATAATCTGATAGTTGATTTTTCATTGATTGGTTTTTATAAAATGGAATGCCCTCTCTTTGACGTCTTATTTCTTTCCATTCTTCTGTTGTTTTTTGTATACCATATAAATAATATTCTGATTTTTTTTCATTCCCCTCTGGAATTAAAGCTGGTCCATCCCAATTATGTAATTTGCCGTCCCATACATAAGCTATAGTCCCGTCTGCTTTTTTTAATTTTCTTGATTTTGGATATGTTTGTCCTGTTTCTATTCCCATAATATTATTATTTATTGTAAATATACGAAATTTATACGCGTTATCCTAATTTTTTAATATATGTTCTGCAACATAAGTCCCTTGTGCACCACTTACCGTTATACCTCTAGCTGATAAAGCATCGCCTACGAAGTGTACGTTAGGGTACTTAGTGAGTGCTAAATTGGTATAATCGACAAGTGGCTCAGGTGAAAGATATTTTACTTCAGGTACATAAATACCCCAATCGTCTTTTAATGTTGGAAAAACTTTTTTCATGTCTTCAATAAAATCTAATACATACCAAAAATATG
>Ga0209634_1000164_pt1 | contig 52456 bp, 82 predicted proteins | sample LinPmetageLP40_FD_184043 | JGI IMG/M metagenome (GOLD analysis project Ga0209634, IMG submission 184043) | Marine viral communities from the Pacific Ocean - LP-40 (SPAdes) (version 2) | ecosystem: Environmental > Aquatic > Marine > Oceanic | place: Pacific Ocean | collected 2010-08-26
ATCGACAAGGAAATAAATACAATGTCGTTAATTCAACAAATATTAAATAATAAATAACTATGCAACAGCAACAACAACAAGGTCCACCTATTGATTTAAAAAACACATCAGAGGTAAAAAATTCAGAAGGTGGAAGTGTATTCCAACAAGGAGTAGTATTACGTACAGTATCTAAATTTATAACAGGTACTGATGAAGATGCCTTATTACCAATCCCTGTATTTTATGATTTAAAAACAGGAAAAATACTTGAAAGTTCAGTTCCTAAAGATTTAAGGGAAGAATTAAAAGATGAGCTTATTTAATGAAAAACATCTTTGATTGGTTAAAAGCAATTAATAACACCAAACCCCCAGTTGAATCTTTTTCAGATAAAGATTGGGAGGTTTGGAATAGTTATATGGTACATAGATTTTTATCTATGAATCCTGATTATCTAGAAATTGTAAATTATGTTCAGGATTTTCCTCCACAGGAAAAAAGAATGATTTATAATATATATCGAGAATTTATTCCTAAAAATAATAAATGGAGTAAATATGTTAAATCTAAAGTAAAACAATCTAATAAAGATTTAATAGACCATATCAAAGATTACTTTCAATGTTCAAGTAAAGAATCAAAAGAATATATAAATATATTGGCTACCACAGAAATTAGTCGTATATTAACTAACAGAGGATTAGAAACTAAAGAAATAAAAAAATTACTAAAATGAGCAAATTATACGATATGTTAAAAACATCGGCACAAGCAGATAAAGCAAAAGCCATGTTATCACTTGAGTTATTAGGTAACAAATCAGTTGGTATAGGAGACCACTCCACAGAAGATTTCTATAAAAATGCTGAAGAAGCACTTATTATGTTGGTTGATGCTGATGATAGACTATCAACTTTAGCCAAATATTTTAATACTAAAGGATTGCTAAATGGGTAGTTCAATATCAAAATACTTAGAGGAAAATGTAGGCCATTTTGGCAATAATGCAAAAGAAATAGTTATGAGCGATAGAGAAATTATGGACGCCAAATCAGGCATTTCAGAAAAATTAACAATTAAGGTATTTGAAAAAGAATACCCAGAACTGTCTAAAGAATTCAAACAAATTCAAGCCGAAATGTATGCAATGTTTGCAGCTAAACATATGGATTATGGGTTAAATAACATATCATTAGGTGGAGATATCATTAACAACAGCGATGATAAGAAATTCTCATTAACTGGGTTAGCCATTAGACTAACTGACAAAATATCACGTTTAAGAAACTTGATGGTTAATGGTAAAAACTATGTTAAAGGTGAAAGTATGGAAGATACTTTTATAGACGTTGCTAATTATGGTATAATCGGTCTTTTAGTAGGTCGAGATAAATGGAAAAAATAGTTTGGCAAAAAAACTCCCAAGTATTGTAAAAGAGATTAGAAATAATCCTCCTTCATCTGTTAATTATGCATATCAAAAGAATATATCCTATTCTCAGATGTCTATATTTAGAGGATGCCCACATAGATGGAAACTTCAGTATAAAGATAAAATCAAACGATTTACATCTTCTATTCATACTGTATTTGGGACAGCTGTACATGAAGCTATGCAACATTATTTAGATGTAGCATATGAAAAATCATTTGCTGCTGCCGATAGAGAAATTAATATAGAAGAATATTTTCAAGAAAAATATATAGGTGAATACCAAAAGCAATACAAATCAAATAATTCAGAGCATTTCTCAGACGCAGTAGAAATGAGGGAATTTTTTGAAGATGGGGTTGCTATTTTAGAATGGTTTAAGAAAAAACGTAGTAGATATTTTAGTAAAAAAGGTACATATTTAGTAGGCTGTGAAGTACCTATTGTAATAGCACCAAATAAAATGTTAAATAACGTATTATACATGGGGTATCTTGATGTTGTCACATACCATGAAGCAACAGAGACATTTAAGATAATCGACATTAAAACCAGTACTAATGGATGGAATGATTATGCTAAAAAGGATGAAAATAAACAATTTCAATTACTTCTATACAAACAATACTTCTCAGAACAATATGGAATACCTTTAGATAAAATTGAAATAGAATTTTTTATCCTTAAAAGAAAAGTATTAGACCCTGATGATGAAAATCTCATGTCACCATATCAAGCTTATAGAGTGCAACAATTTACCCCACCAAGTGGTAAAATTAAACTAGGTAGAGCAAAAAATGCTATTAATGATTTTATTAGTGAATGTTTTAATTCAAGTGGTAAAATAAAAGAAGCAGATTACCCTAAATCCCCCTCTAAATGGAATTGTAATTTTTGCCCCTATGGAGAAGATAAAGAATTATGTGGAGCCAAACAACATTTTTCGTAGGTTCATACATATGTATATATAATAAATAATGTTTTAATAAATAAAGACTATGAGTAATTCAAAAAAGATGACACTAACTAGTGTTAAAGTTCAAAGTGATTTATTCGAAAATTTTAAGATTGAATGTGTAAAACGTAAATTTTCATTTCAAAAATTAGCAGATCGTGCTCTATTTTTGTATCTTACAGATGAAAATTTTCGTAAACAAATAACCAATCAAATAAATATCGAATTATAAACTTATGAATAAAGATTTTAATCATATCCCTAAGGATAAAAGAAAAAAAATATTATTAATTTGTGATGATGTTAGAGTACACTCAGGTGTAGCAACAATAGCAAAAGAAATAGTATGTGGTACAGCCCACCATTTTAATTGGGTTCAAATGGCAGGTGCTATAAAACACCCAGAAAAAGGTAAAAGATTAGATTTATCTCCAAGTACTAATAGTGAAATAGGTATAGAAGATTCTTCTGTAATTTTATATCCAACTGATGGGTATGGGGGTCCTGCAATATTAAGGGAAATACTTAGCATAGAAAAACCAGATGCTATCATGTTATTTACTGACCCTAGATATTTTACTTACATATTTAATATGGAACAAGAAATACGAAAAAAAATTCCTATTGCTTATTTAAATATATGGGATGATTATCCTGCTCCAATGTATAATAAACCATATTATGAAGCTTGTGATTTATTGATGGGGATTTCAAAACAAACAGTAAATATTAATAAAATAGTATTAAAAGATTGTGAAAAAAATAGAATATTTAAATATATTCCACATGGAAAAAACCCTAATATTTACTTTCCACTAACAGAAGAAACTGAAGATTTCATTAACTTTAAAAAAGAATTATTCCAAGGTGATTCACCTGAGTTTGTGTTGTTATTTAATTCTAGAAATATTAGAAGAAAACAAATACCTGATACTATATTAGCTTTTAGAGTGTTTTTGGATTCATTACCAAAAAAAGAAGCTTTAAAATGTAAACTTATATTAAAAACTGAAGTGGTTACTGATGCAGGTACTGATTTAGATAAGGTTAGAGAATATATTTTAGGTGAAGATTATCTTAATACTTGTATTATATTAGAAAATAAATTTTCAGAAAAACAATTAAATTATTTATATAATATTGCTGATGTTCAAATTTTATTAACTTCAAATGAAGGATGGGGTTTAACTATTACAGAAGCAATGTTAGCAGGAACACCTTATATAGCAAATGTTACAGGAGGGATGCAAGATCAAATGAGATTTATAGATAATGATGGTAAATGGTTTAAACCTGATTCTAATGTACCATCTAATCATAGAGGAACATATAAAAATCATGGTGAATGGGTATTCCCAGTATATCCTACATCTAGGTCTATTCAAGGTTCTCCTACAACTCCTTATATCTTTGATGATAGATGTAAATGGGAAGATGCTTGTGAAAGAATTAAAGAAGTATATTCTTTAAGTAGTAAAGAACGTAAAGCTAGAGGTTTAAAAGGTAGAGAATGGGCTTTAAGTGATGAAGCAGGGTTTACGTCTGATCACCAATCAAATAGAGTAATAGAGGCATTTAATGAATTATTTAATACTTTTAAACCTAGAGAAAAATATGAATTAATTAATACTAATCAATATAAAGGAAATTTTTTAACACATAAAATAACATATTAATGAATAAACCAAGATTTGTAATATCCTCCCCTTTTGATACATACAGTGGATATGGAGCACGTTCACGTGACATTATTAAATCCCTTATAAAAAGTGATAAATACCAAGTTGAAATATTATCACAAAGGTGGGGAGATACTTCATGGGGTTTTTGTAAAGAACATCCTGAATGGGCCTTTTTACTTAATTATTTAGCTAAAAGAGAATGGCAACAAACCCCAATTGATTATTGGATGCAAATAACTATACCAAATGAATTTCAACCCGTAGGTAAATTTAATATTGGAGTAACAGCAGGAATAGAATCAGACCAAACAAAACCAGAATGGGTTGATGGATTAAATAGAATGAATTTAAATTGGGTTTCTTCAAACCATGCAAAATCTGTATTTGAAAAAGCTTCATTTGATAGGATTGATAAAAGAACAAACCAAAAATCTGGTGTGTTAAAATTAGAAAAACCAATTGAAGTTGTATTTGAAGGTGTTGATTTAACTACCTATGGTACAAAATTAGAAAATACAACTCCTAAAAGCCTTGATTTGTCTAATATTAAAGAATCATTTTGTTATTTATTTGTAGGACATTGGATGCAAGGAAGCTTTGGGCATGATAGAAAGAATGTAGGTGTTTTAGTAAAAGAATTTTTTAATACATTTAAAGATATTAAGGGATCTAAACCTGCTCTTATCCTAAAAGCCTCAGTAGGAACTTCTTCTTATATAAGTAGAGAAGAAATTTTAAATAAAATTGCTAAAATTAGACGTAGTATAAATTCTAAAAATTTACCTAATGTCTATCTTTTAAATGGTGATTTTACTGATAGGGAAATGAATGAGTTATATAATCATTCCAAAGTAAAAGCCATGGTTTCAACTACTAAAGGGGAAGGATTTGGTAGACCATTATTAGAATTTTCCACAACAGGAAAACCTATTATAGCTTCAGGTTGGTCAGGTCATTTAGACTTTTTAAATACTGGTTTTACTACTTTACTTAAAGGTCATTTAGAAAATGTTCATCCTTCTGCTGCTAACAACTGGTTAATAGCTGAATCAAAATGGTTTCAAGTTGATCCTAAAGATTTGAAAAATTCTTTAAAAACAATGTTTAAAAAATATAAAGAATATTCTATAAAAGGAAAACAACAAAAACATTATGTTAAAAATAATTTTAGTTGGGATAAAATGAATACCTTAATCCATAGTATACTAGAGGATAAAAATAAAGTACCAGAAATAGCCCAACAAGTAGAATTAAATTTACCTAAATTAGATTTACCTAAACTTAAAAAAATATAAATACTATGAATTTTGACGAAATAATAGATTGTCCAAAATCCGGGGGTGATTTATGTTATAAAACAGAAATAAATAAGGATATTACTAACTATTATAGTTTATCATGTGGGTTTTGGACTAATACTTTAATGTTAGAGGGTTCTGAATTTTATGAGGAACAAGTAAGTATTTTACCTGAAATTTATAAAGATTTAGCATGGGTTGATCCTGAAACTAAATTAATATGGTTACCTAATACCGTTAATGTTAAAGAAAAGGGGATGATATTTGCATCTGGTACTAATTTAGAAAATTGGAGTTGGGGGGCAGTAAAAGCTATTGAAGTCCTTAAAGAAGATAAAGAAAAATATAAAGGTGAAAATTATAGAGCTGATATGACTACTATAAAATATTTTAAAGAACGTGATTTTATAGATGCTCTTTCGTATATTGGGTTATTACCAGAGTAAATATGAAGATAAGTTATGCAATAACAGTATGTAATGAGTTTTTTGAAATACAGAAACTTATTCCATTTTTATTAGAAAAAAAGAGAGCTAAAGATGAAATAGTTATTTTATATGATAATAAAAATGGCAATCCAGAGGTATTAAATTATTTATTAAAATTTAATAAATTACCTAATGTACAAACATGGAGGGGATTTGATTTTAATGGTCATTTTGCTGACTGGAAAAACCAATTAACCGAATATTGTTCAGGAGATTATATTTTCCAAATAGATGCTGATGAAATGCCTCATGAAGTATTATTAGGTTACCTCCCAGAAATATTAGGTAATAACCCTGACAATGAAGTATATTTAGTTCCTAGAGTTAATACCGTAGAAGGGCTAACTGATGAACATATTAAAAAATGGGGTTGGAAAGTTAATGATGAAGGGTGGATAAATTATCCTGATTACCAATGGCGTATATGGAAAAATAAACCTGAAATTAAATGGAAAAATAAAGTACACGAAGTTTTAGAGGGTTTTAAAACATATGCTCCTATTCCTTCAACTGAACAATTATCTTTATATCACCCAAAAACAATTGATCGTCAAGAAAAGCAAAACGCCTATTACGATACATTATGATAAAAAATAAAAAAATATTTATTACTGGTGGAGCTGGTTATTTAGGATCACATTTAGTAGAGCGTTACTATAATGATAATGAAATTACAATATACTCAAGAGATGAGGCAAAACATTATTATCTTAAGAAAAGATTTCCTAACATTAAATGTATCATAGGGGATATTAGAAATTATGATTTATTAACACGTTCTGCTTTTGGACATAATATAGGAATATTTGCTGCTTCTTTAAAACAAATAGGTGCTGTAGACCAAAATGTAGAAGAATCTATAAAAGTAATTATTGATGGTGCTATAAACTCAAGAAGAGCAGCAGAAAATAACAACTTTGAAGCAGCATGCTTCATATCATCAGATAAATCTAGATCCGCTACTACGTTATATGGCGCAATGAAATTTGTAGCAGGTGAGTCATTCATAGTTAATGCTGAAAATTCAAATGTGCGTTTATCTACCGCAATATACGGTAATGTTATTAATTCTACTGGTAGTATTATACCATTAATTTGGGATTCAATTAATAAAAAATACCCATTAACTTTATACTCAGAACAAATGACTCGTTTTATGATTGATATAGAAGGAGCGATGGATTTAATTGAAAAGGGACTTGGCACTAATGGTTTTAATGTTATACCGGATTTAAAATCTTTTTTAGTTAAAGATTTATTTGAAATATTTAAAGAAGAATTTGGGTTAATGTATAAACTAGGTAAACCAAGAATATCTGAAAAAATTCACGAAATGATGATATCGAAAGAAGAATCACCAAGATGTCATCCAAATGTAGATGGTACTATTTATATGCATTATAAAGATATAATAGATGCTAATCATAAAAAAGAGTTTACAAGTGATAAAGTGTGTATATCTAAAGAAGTATTAAAAGAAATATTAAAATCTAAAAACTTTTTCAAACCATGAAAGTATTAGTATTAGGACATAAAGGAATGTTAGGACATATGGTTAATAAATTACTAACCAGTAAGGATATAGAAGTTATTACTACTAAATGCAGATGGTCTACTTCATGTTTTAAAAACACTGTAAAAAACTTTGATGGTGATTATATTATAAACTGTATAGGAGCTATTCACCAAAGAACAGACCAATTTAATATTAATTGGGAGTTACCTCAATGGTTAGATAAAAATACTAATTGTAAAATTATACACCCTGGTACTGATTGTGAAATGGATGATGATGATTATGGTAATTCTAAAAGAATAGCAGCAGAATGGATTAAATCATCTAGTAAAAATACTAAAATTATCAAAACTTCTATTTTAGGTCCTGAACTTAATACTAAAGCAAGTTTAATGGAGTGGTTTCTTTCACAAACAGGAGAAGTAAATGGTTACTCAGAATGTTACTGGAATGGAAATACTACTTTGACTTGGGCTAAATTTTGTTTACATTTAATGGAAAATTGGGATAGTGAAGATGTAGAAACCATATTAGAAGGTGAACGTGTTTCAAAATATCAATTATTATTAATATTAAAAGAAGTTTATAATAAACATGATATTATAGTTAACTCGGTTAATAATCCTGTAATTAATAAATGTTTAAAAGGTAAAGTTAAAACACCTAAATTAAAATTACAATTAATAGATTTACAATATTTTAATAATATAAAATAATAAAAGAAAATGAATATAGCATTTTTTACTGAAATGCCTTTTAAAGGTAAAGTACCTCATAATTACCCTAATATGAGAACTGAATTTAGTTGGATGGTAGCTTTAGATTCGGATCATTATAATTTAAAAGAAACCCCAACTAAAAAATATGATTTAGGTATTATAATTATTCCTAAAAATAATCCGGGGTTTAACTTAGAAGAAATAAAACAACATTGTAGTAAAGTAGCGGTAATGCAAGAAGGTCCTCATTGGTATTTTCAAGATTACCCCTTAGAAAAGCAAATTAATTATTACAATACTCTTATAAATTCCGATATAATATTTGTACATAATAAAGCAGATAAAATATATTATAAGGGATTAACTAATCACAAAGACATAAGAATAATGAAATCTTTAATGATTGAAGAATCTATTGGAGAAGTAGCTAAAGTTGAAAGGAAGGGTGTAATTATTGGAGGTAATTTTGTAAATTGGTATGGAGGGTTTGATTCATATATAGTAGCAAATAGTCAGTTTGATAAAGTAACTTCTCCAACAATGGGTAGAAAACAAGAAGGTGAAGAGCAATTAGTATCTTTATTACCTTTTATGTCTTGGAAAGAATGGGTACATAAATTAAATGAATTTAAAATTGGAGTACATTTAATGAGAACACATGCTGCAGGTACATTTGCTTTAAATTGTGCCTATTTAGGCATTCCTTGTATAGGATACAAAGGATTAGATACCCAAGAACTATGCCATCCAGAATTAACGGTAGAAATTGGTAACTTAGTACATGCCAAAGAATTAATAAAAGAACTTAATAATAATAGTGAGTTTTATAATGAATGTAGTAAACAAGCTATAGATAATTATAAAACATACTTCCACGAATCAAAATTTAAAGTATGAAAAAGATAGAATATACTTTCTGGAATTTTAGAGAAACTGAACTATTTAAACAACTTAAAGAACAATTACAACCCCCAACCAATATATCTACTTGGGATAGAACTGACCATATTTCTGATCTTCTGATAAGGGGTATGTTTTATGAAACCCATACTCTCCTCCAGTTTTATAACGATATCCCAAAAGAAGGAATGATACTAGATATTGGTGCCAATATTGGTAACCACCAAATAATGTTTAATCAACTTTACCCAAATAGAGAAATATTTGGTTTTGAAGCTTCCCCATTAAATTATATCCACTTGCACAGAAATACAATAAATTATCCAAACACTACAAATTTATGTGTGGGTCTTGGTGCAGAACAAGGATTAAATAATATAACCCATTTTGCTGAGAATATGGGTGGTTCTGGTATTAGAGAAGTTAATAATTTAAGACACAAAGAAAGGGATATAATGACTATTCTTATTGAACCTTTAGACTTATTTTACCTTGAATCAAATATTTCGTTAATAAAAATTGATGTAGAAAATTATGAATCTTATGTTATTAAAGGAGCTCATAAAACCATAGAAAAACACAAACCCATGATTTGGATTGAAGATTTTAAACATGATAATGATTATAATAATTCAACTATAAAATATTTAGTTGATAATTTTGAGTATGAAATTATTAATAAAAGTGAATGTAATTTTTTACTTAAAATAAAAAAATGAGAATATTAGTTACTGGAGGAGCAGGGTTTATAGGTACAAATTTGATTAAGCGTTTATTAAAAGATGGACATAGTGTCGTATCCTTTGACAATTATAATACAGGATTAAAAAGTAATCATGTTAAAGGAGCAATTTACTTGGATTTGGATATAACTAATTACCCTCAAAAAGATAGTAGTTATTGGGAAAAATATGATGTTGTATTTCATATGGCAGCAATTGCTAGAATACAACCTTCATTTAAAAACCCTAAAAATTATTTTAATACTAATGCTAATGGTACTTTAAATATAGTTGAAATGTGTTCAAAGGCAAATATCCCTTTAATATATGCTGGTTCATCTTCAAAACATAGTGGTAGATTTAAAAATCCTTATACCTTTTCTAAGGATATAGGAGAAGATATTATTGAATTATATACTAAACATTACAATCTATCAGCAACAACTACTCGATTTTATAATGTATATGGTCCTCACCAATTAACTGAGGGTGGGTATACTACATTAATAGGTCGTTGGTTAAATAACATAAAAAACGACATACAATGTGAAATTTATGGTGATGGTGAACAACGTAGAGATTTTACTCATGTTGATGATATTGTTGATGCTTTAGTTGCAATTATGGAGGGTAATCATTATGGTTATGACTTTGAATTAGGTAGAGGAAAAAATATATCTGTAAATGAAGTAGCTAAAATGATGAATATAACCCCTTCATACAAACCAGCTAAACCAGGTGAAGCAAGACATACACTTAATATAGATAATACAGCTTCTGATGTGTTAGGTTGGAATCCTAAAATAAATTTAATAGATTATTTAAAATAAATAAACATGAGCCAAAATAAAAAAATTAAAACCTCAGATAATACAGCTATTGAACATTTTAATAGATTTACCCACCCTGCATCCTCAACATCAATTGATAGGTATGTACTTGCAAATACTTGGACTAAAGGTAAAAAAGTATTAGATGCAGCAACAGGACAAGGTTATGGTGCTGGTATCTTATTATCTTTAGGAGCAGAAAGTGTTGTTGGGATTGATACTGATATAGAAGCAATTGAAAATGCTAACAATTTACTACAATCACCTAAAGCACAATTTAAAACTTGTGATATATTTGATTTAGAAAAGGATTTTAAAGAAAATGAATTTGAAGTCTGTGTTTCTCTTGAAACTTTTGAACATTTACCTCCTGAAAGATTAGATGAGTATTTACAATCTATAAGAAAAGTTACATCAGAAACTTTAGTTATATCAACCCCCCAAAGAAAAACTGAAGAATGGGTATATAATGGGGGAACACATTTATATGAATATAGTGCTACAGAATTTATAGAAGCTTTAAAAAGAAATTTCCCTAATGATAAAGTAGGTGGATTTGGGATTATAGAAGTACCCTTAGGAACAGAATACCCTAATATCGATTATCAATGGGGTTCAACTATTACTACTAATTTGAGTCAAGCTTGGGTAATGGTAGGAGTAATTACTTTAAATAAATAAATATGGAAAAAATCACTTTTGTTATACCTTCAAGAAATAATTTAGAATTTTTACAATTAGCCTATCAGTCAATTCGTAACTTAAATACTAAACACGAAGTATTAGTATTAAATGATGCTAGTACAGATGGTACTCAAGAATGGATTAATAATCAACAAGACGAAGATTTAATAGTGTACCATAATCCAGGACCAAAAAGAATTGGTATTGTAGGAATGTTTGATAAGGGTATTGAAATAGCACGTACAAATATTATTATGGCCTTTCATTCTGATATGGTAGCTTGTAAAGACTTTGATGTAAATATTTTAAAACATTTAGAAAAAGGAAAAGTAATAACAGGTACAAGAGTAGAACCACCTTTGCATCCAGATGGACCAGAAAAAATAATGATGAACTTTGGAATAGAAGTTGATGAATTTAATATGGAAGAATGGTATGAAAAAGGTGAATTATTAAAAAATGAAAGGGTAACAGAAGGTATATTTGCCCCTTGGTGTATGTATAAAGAAGATTTTTTATCAATTGGGGGTCATGATGAGTTATTTGCTCCACAGTCTAAAGAAGATTCTGACTTATTTAATAGGTTCCATTTAAAAGGTTATAAATTTATTCAACCTTGGGATGCATTAGTTTACCATTTTACTTCTCGTGGGTCTAGATTTAATAAACATGCTGGTGGTGCCGCAGGAAAAAATTCAGACGAATGGTTACATACTACAACTAAAAATGGTCGTAATTTTATTCGTAAGTGGGGACATTTTGTTAAACATGACCATTTAATGAAACCTATTGTATCTCCTAAATATAATATAGGTTTAATTATTAAAAATTGTAATGATTCTTTATTACATGCCTTAGAACCTTGGGGTGATACTTTATATATAGATGAAGGAAATATCCCATCAATGATTGATAATTATATAACATTAGAATCACCTAACACAGATTATGATTTATATTCAAGATTAAGACCTTATGACAATGAAAAAAATTGTGAGATATTAGTTGAAATAGATGGTAAAACATTTAATGAAGAAGATTGGAAGATATTAATGCAACTCTCAGAAATTATTAAAGACAGTGGTAGTATAGGTAGTTTTCAATTAAACAATCTAAAAATTGAAATAATCCAAATGAATGAGTATCAAAAGGATTTAATTAAAATAAAACAATAATATATTTGTTTACCCAATATTCTTTTCGTATATTTATATATTGCAATTTAATATCAAAAATAATAATAATTAACTAGTAATGACAACAAACCAACAATCAAACAACGGACAAACTCAAGTCAATAGTGCTAGAGAAACGTTTAACGCTAAAGTATCCCGACTAAGTATGTTAGGAAAATCTAAAAAAGTTACATGGGATAGTGTAAGAAGAAACAGATCAATTTAAAAAATAATATATGAAAATGATTCCCTGCATTAAATGTGGAGCTGATATGCCTGAGTTAAGGTTAACTCAATATGGTTATAAAGTATGTGTTAATTGTTCTACTGTAAGTACTAAACGTGGGATACCTATAACAAAAGGTTCAGGTGATCATACTTGGACTGAGACAGTAATAATGGAAGAAGACCAATATGAATCCTTTGTGAGTGCCACTAATAAAGAAAGAGGTAATAGTGATTCTACTGTAACTTTTAAATTAAATTAATGCCTAAGGCAAAACCCTTATCTAAAGAACAAATAGCAGCAGCCCAAGCAAAGACTAAATCTAATATGGCTGCTGCTCGTTACCTTCATGTATCATATCAACATTATAAAAGATATGCTAAATTATACAATTTATTTGATGGTCATAAAAACCAAAGTGGTAAGGGAATACCTAAATTTTTAAGAGGTCCTAAAAAAATGCCTCATATGTTAGAAATAATTGAAGGTAGAATAGCAGCATCATCCTTTGATCCTAATAAACTTAAGTATGCTTTAATAGAACAAGGATATTTATTAGAGGAATGTGCTGTGTGTACTTTTAAAGAAAGAAGGGTATTAGATTATAAAATGCCTTTATTATTACACTTTCAAGATGGTAATAGTAATAATTATAGTTTAAATAATGTTCAATTATTATGTTATAACCATTATTTTCTAAATGTAGGGGATGTTTTTAATGATAAAGATGTTAAACAAATAGAATCTAAACAAGAACACTTTGGTACTAGTGAAAAAGTAGAATGGGAAGTAGATGATTATCATTTACAACGTTTAAAAGAATTAGGTTTAGATGGAGATGATGATGATAGCCCTAACCAATATATAAGTAGAGTATAAATGAAAAAAATAAAATCATTAGATAAAAAATATCATAAAATTACTAAAGATTATGATAAACAAAAGGAGCGACATTTAGAAAAGCTTGCGTCAAAATCCTTGGCTAATGACGAAAAGTTTCGTAAATTACATGATAAGAAAATCAAAGGTGATTTCTTAAAAAATTTTTAATTATGAAAAACCAACCTTACTTAGAATTTGAGAGTGATGACACTAAATTAGAATTTAAACACCATTTAGAATTTAAATCATCAGAAGAAATGAATACTATATTTGCTGATAATAACAAACCCTTATCAGACTTAATAGTAGATATAGCATTAGAAAACCTTGATACAACTATAAAATCAATCCCTGTAGTTTCAATTACTACAATAGAAGATGATTTAATATATGATGTTATAATAGATCGTGATGACATGGTTGAAACATTAGAACAAAACCTTATATTAATGGAGGATTTTGAAGATTATAGACGTTGTCAAAAAATAACAGATGCAATTTTTTTCTTAAATAACAAATAAAATATGAAATTATTAATTGCTTTACATATTGTAGTAGCTACTGTTTATAACGCAGTACCATCACAAACAGACTCTACACCACTAATTACAGCTTCAAATAAGAAAATTGATGCCAATAATCCAGGTAAACATAGATGGATTGCTGTATCAAGGGATTTAGAGAAACATGGATTTACCTTTGGAGTAGAGGTATGTGTTGAAAACGCTGGTGAGATGGATGGTGTATGGGTTGTTGAAGATAGAATGAATAAAAGATTCACTAATAAAATAGATTTTTTAGTTGATAATGAAATAGTATTAGGTAAATGGGAGGGAGTAATATTAACCCTCAATTCAGAAAGAGGAGGTAATTAACCTTTAAGCTATAGTTTATATTTATAATCAAAAATAAATTATGGCTAAAACAGTTGTTGGTAATTATATATTAAACAGTAGAAAAAAACGACCTGGTGTGCACTCAAAAAACAACACTAGCAGTAGTAAAAATAGTAAAAATTATGTTAAATCTTATAGGGGGCAAGGAAGATAATATGGATTTAAGTACTTTATCTTTATTTAATCATATGACTGATGAAGATTTTTTAGCTGTCCATAATGCAGGACAATTAAAAAATTTATGTTTAGCCTTAAGTTTAGATATACAATCTCTTAAAGATAAAAAATGTAAAACCTATAGCGCCTAACTAGGATTCCACAATAATCTTTCGTATATTCACGTATAAAATAAAGGTTATGCTATACGAATTTTCAAATCTCAACAAACATGGTAATATTAGATCAAGAATAATATCTTGGCCTAAAGGTAAAGCATTTGGAATTAATCCAAAGGGTTTTGGTAATTTCATTGCTGTAAAAGTATTTAAATATGAATACCACCACGAACTGAATCCACCAAGTTTGGCTAATATAGGTGGAAAAAAGTATTTACTTCCTACTTGGCAAGAAGTATTACCTGAAACAGAATTAAGTGATATAAAATGGATTAAACCAAAACCTAAAGTAAAACAAGAACCCATAGTTGTAATGACTGTTAGCAGTAGCAACGCAGATAAAACGTATAAAACGGTATATTATCCAGATTCAGGTAAGTTTCATTGCAATTGTCCAGGTAGATGGAGAGCGTTTGATGGTAAATGTAAACACATAAAATCATTAGAAAAAAAAGTAAAATAATGCACGGGAAATGTGGCTACCGCAGTAAGGGTTCGTATATTCACGTGTTCGAATGAGTCGAACAATTAATTAATTTAAAAATCAAGGTTATATGTTTTATCAAATTAAAAACACAACAAAGAAAAGAAACAATCAATTTAGAGTTCAAACAATATCCGCTGGGTTAAAAGAAATTAAATCTAGAGGCTGGATTGTTGATGATTGTAAATTCGAACAATTAAGAGACGAATTAGTTACTACTAAGTATAAAGAGCTTGATGGTAGAATGAATGTTAGAGGTAAGCAATTTTTACAAAGATCATTATAAGATATGAAATTATCACAAACCAGAGAAATGCTTAGACCATTCTCAGATTTAATTTTAGCATCTTTAGATGTAAATCAAGTAGCAACCTATGTAGGTGGAGCTGGAGAATATGTTTTAATGAAACATTATGGTTGGTTAAAAAATGGAGATATTGGTAACGAAAGTGGTTATGATGCTACTGATAAGGAAGGTAGTAAATATGAAATAAAAAGTATGTCATATGAAACTAAAACTCCATATGTTGCTTATAAACATGCTGTAAAAGCAGATAAATATGATTACTTAAGTATTATTCATTTTAATGAAAAAAGAGTAGCACATATCCCTAAAGAGGAAATAAATAAATTTATTAAAGATAATACACTTCCAGGTAGAAAAACTAAATCATTACGTTTATGTTTTAGTGATCCTATTTTAACAGGGTTAGGTAAACCAAGAAAAAAATCATTATTTTTATCATTATTTTTAAAATACGAAGATAAACAATTTACATTTTAATATGAGTAGAGGTAGACCAAGTGAAAAACCAGCAATAGTATTAGATAAATGGGTTCAAGAAACCGAAAATCAAATATGGAATTTTGATAGAAGTAAATCATCTAATGGTTGTTACAAAGTAGAAAATAAGTTTATAGCAGGTGAAAAACAAACTAAACCTATAATTGATCAACGTATGTATGCTAAAGATATGTGTACAGTAGTAGTATTTAAAACATCAAATCGTTCAAATGCTAAAACTAAAATAAAGGTAATTAATAAAAATATTGACTATGTTATATCAGCTAAAAAATTACCAGGTATACCTGATATTGCTGAGTGGCTTGAAATAGGTACTGGGAAATCATTTATTTGTAAATACAAACAAAAATATGATTTAGCCTAGGTTTTACATATTTATAACAAAATATTAACCAATATATTTAGTATGTTAAAAATTATAGGTCTTGTAGTAGTATTAGTAGTAATAGGAGTAGCCATTTATTATTTTGGTTTTTACAAAAGAGGTAAAATCAATGATAGAGATGGAGATTATATTCCTGACGAAATTGAAGATACAATTAAAGAAACTAAGCGTAGAGCTAAAGCAGTAAAAAAAGAACTTAAGGATGTAGCTGTTGCTACAAAAGAAGTTATTAATCAAGCAGGTGATGTGGTTGAGGCTACAAAAGGAAAAAAACGAAGAGGTAGAAAACCTAAATCAAAAAAATAAATTATGAGTAAATACAATTTAACAGATATTTTTGAACAATATAGAATAGGATCAGGTTACACTAGAGATTTTGATTACGCAGGAATGTTAAAAGCAGGATTAGAAACAGGAGTTGATACTGATATTGAAATTTTAAGAAAAATGTCTGATGACTTTGAAGATGTTAATTATCATAGAGAAAATAACCATTTACAAAAAGCTATTGATGCCTTAGAAGAAGGTGCCATTAAAGAAGCAAGTATGTTTTTTGGAGATTTTCATGCTGAAATTAAATCAACTATGGAAACATTTGATATGGGAATACCAGATACTTTAGGTGGTTTTATGGATAGTTATATAAAAGAAGATGCTAAAGATAAAGATAAAGAACCTAGAGATGGAGTTAAAAGTGCTGCAGCTAAACTAGGAATGAAACCAAGCCATGTAAAAGAAGATACTAAAGCAGTTGATTTAGCTATTGAAGCATCTCAAGAAAAAGCTGGTATTAATGAAGTAAGAATTGATAGAGACGTAGCTAGACGTATTGAAGGTTTATTAAACATCCAATTAAAATCTAAATTTTTAAATTATTTTGAAGAATTATTATATGATTTATTAGATGATGAAGAATTTTATGTTGAGGATGTAATTGCTCATTTAAGTAACGAGATGCATAAAAGAGTAAAGGGTAACCAAATGGCAGGTGATAGATTAGCTGGTATAGATGATTCAATTGAAGAAGCATTACCTAAATTTAAAGGTGTACCTGAAAAACCATCTATTATTAAAGCTCTTAAGGTTGATGGAAACGGAACTAAAATGGAAATCGATTCATATATGGCATCCTTAAAACGATCAGGTGATGAATTTGATGATGTAGATGACTATGTTGAAGATTTTAAAAACTATGTTGCTGATAAAGCATTACAAGAACACTTTAAAAGATTTAAATAAAAATCAATCAAAATAAATTAAAGGCAATGCGCGTCCCATTTGGAGACGCGCATTATTTTTCGTATATTCACGTGTTCGAATGAGTCGAGCAATTAATTAATTTAAATAAAGGTTATGAAAACATTTAAAGACATTACATTTAAAAAACATAAGATAGGTAAGGGTGCAATTCAGGGATTACTTATGTTAGATAATGGTATTGAATTATCAGTTGTAGCAGGTGAGGGTATGTACAGTACAGGCAAAGGAGGAGTTAGAGAAGCAATTGATAAAGTTGAAGATGCTTCTTCATTTGAGGTAGCTATATTTGATCAATCAGGAAAATTTATTGGTGCTGATGATGATTTAGTTTTAGGATGGCAATCAAGAGAAGATATAGATAAATTAATTCAAATACACTCATAATGGTGGCATTAATAGAAGAATTATATCAAACTAATCAGATTAGTGAAGAGGTTAAAGATAAATTAATAAATAAATATTTTAATAAATAAAGGTTATGGATAAAGAAAATAAAAGATACGTTGTTACAATGGATATGTACGTTTATGCTGATAATGATTATATGGCTAGAAAACGAGCTAACGATTTAAAATTATCAATTGAAAATAGACGACACTCAGATCAAATTGTAGTATCAGAAATAGGTGAACAACCATTTGCTTCCACATACTATCGTAAATTAGATGATCCAACATTTACTCCTAAAGATATGTCTAATGAACCATTACCATTTTAATATGAAAAAAGGAGATTGGATATTATATAATAATAAACGTAAAAAGTGCTTTGGTATACATCATAATGATAATATCTTAATCAAGATGAATGGTACTTTAGTACAAGTAAATAAAAGTAAATGTAAGACTTATGCATAAAAATGTGGCTACCGCAGTAAGGGTTCGTATATTTACACATAAGTGGGACACGAAGTTTCATTATTAATTAAAAATAAAGGTTATGTCAAACGCAATTCAATTAGATTTATTTCACGGAAAAGTATTAACAGTAGAACAACAAGAAGAAGTTAATAGATTTATCAAGAACCAAGCTGAAAGAGCTGTTAAAGCTGAGAAAAGGAATAGTAAAATCATGTTAATGCTTGATGAAGCAGGTTTTGTTTATGGTCAAGATTATAGTAGTAATTTTGAAGTTGAAGAAGTTACTAAAGAAGAAAGATTTGGTTATGGTTATAATAACACAGATTATGAATTTGAAGTTACTTACATGCAAAATACAGGTAATGTTTTTCTTTGGGTTAATACCATCCAAAGTGGTGAGCTTAAAACATATAAAAGTAGTGTAGATTTAGATGGTGATAAATTAATGTGTACTAGTGTTACTTCACAATACAGACATTATAAACCAAGTTCATTACTTGTTAAGTATAAAGAATATAACGAACGTATAGTAGGTGAATTAGAACATAAAAATAAGCAAAATATTGCTCTAAATAATATAGTTTCTAAATACCAAACATTATATCCTGAAGCTAAAGTTACTATTGGTTCTGATTATTATAGATCAAGAAGAAATTTTAGTAGTTTCCCAATTGTTGAAGTTAAATTTCCATCAGGTAGTTGGGTTTCATTCCAATTAGGTTATAATGATGAGATGGAGGTAGTAAGATTTTACAAAAAGCATGATGCTCAAAGTGAAACAACTAAAGATTTATTAAATAGATTTAACAATCAAAAAGCTAAATAATGAATAAAAATAAAAGTTATAAAGAAATAGTAAAAGACATTGAAAAATGGGAATCTGTAAGATCAGAAAACCAAGGTAGATCTAAAAAACAAGTAGAAGATAACTATAAAATGTTAGGGTGGACAGCAATAACTGCATCAGCGATAATAGTAATATCATTTATTATAAATTTATTAGGATGGCTGTAAATTATAGAAATAGATATGGTGATACTTATAGATTCACTAAACAAAAAGATGGAAATGTATTATGGGAGGGTGATTTTAATTACGTTCGTACTGGGCATGATTTTGTAGATCCATCAGGAGGTCCATTTTTAAAAATAGGTCAAATGTTATCTCATGTTGCTTATGATGATGAGTTTAATGTTATTATAGAAGGGTTTACTCACTCGGATAAAGGAATTATTATAATAACTAAACCACATGAAGTAGACCCAGAAGATTTTAGACATTTGGAAGATAGAAATGTAATTGGAGGAATAATTTAAGTATAAAATATATGAAAGTAGAAAGACAAGTTTTACACCATTGTTTGGATCAGGCAAAAAGTTTTATTACATTAGGAGAGCGAGATAAAGCTAGAGACTATTGTGATATGGGAATTGGTTTTGTTGCATCAAAAAAAGAAGAAGGTGCTGATGGAGAAGATTTGATTGAGGGAGTTAAAATTAACTTATGGTTAGAACGTTTTTGGATGTTTTTAGAAAATAAAAATTTAATGTTATAATATGTGTATGTCAGGAATACATTATGAACTAGAGGATGAACTAGAAGAGGATTTAATAGAAGTCGATCCTAAATACATTTGCAAATACTCAGGGCTTCTATCAATTTATGCTTATCAAGATGAATAAATTAAAACAATTTTTAAATGTATGGTATCCAATTATAATAGCATTTGCGTGTATGTGTTATTCAATAGGGCTAGGATTATCAGGTAACACAGAAGAAGCTCTATACTCAGCTCATTGGGCTGGAACAATATTATTATTTTCAATAGCAATTAGACAAAGAAGATGAGTATAGCAATGTTTATAGTAGGCTTTTGTATATTTGCAGCCTACGTAGTTTTCTTAATGTGGAATATATTTTATAACCACAGAAAGAATAGAGAAGAAAATTATCCAGGTTATTATGAAAGACACCAACCAGAACAAGATCAATTAAAATAAAATTTATGATAAGATTTGATAGTGAAAATAATGGAAAATGGTGGGAATTTTTGTTAGCATGGAAGTGGCCCCATCAAGGATTAACATTTGGTTATGATTTTGTAGAACCAAATGAGCAAGCACCTGAAAGTGAAATGACATATTTTACCATTTTACTATATTTAGGCCCTTTATCTTTAATTTATAATTATGGTAATCACGATTGGGATGAGTAGAATAGAGGAATTAATTTATAAGGCACACGAACAGGGTCAACGTACTCAATTATTAAACAAGGTATCAGAAATTAGAAAACAAAGCCCGAGAATGATATTAGAAGATGTTTATGATAGAGCATATTCTGAAGTAGTAAAAACAAAATAATATGGATTTAAGTAAATTTTTTATTGGAATAGGGTGGTTTATATTAGCTCATATAGCAGTATTTTTCCAACTTAATGGACAATTTAAATGGGAATGGTTTAAAAATAATGAATGGATTGTGGCATCATCAGGATTGATTATATCCTTTTTCTATATATGGGGAACTAAATATACAGTAGAAGGATTTGGTGGTATGTTATGGCCCGCTAGATTTATAGGATTTAGTGTTGGTATGGTTATTTATGCATTTGGTGTTAGTTATTTCTTTAAAGAAGGTATAACAAATAAAACATTTGTAAGTTTATTACTATGTGTTGCTTTGGTAGCAATACAAGTATTTTGGAAAACTAAAACAGTATGAAAAAAACACTATTTAATATAGAGTGGAGACAAGCTTTATTAAAAGCAATGGTTCGAGAACGTAAATTAACTCCTATTGAACGAATGTCTAGTAGGATTGGTTATATGGGAGCTGGTTTATTAGTAGCAGGTCAGTGGACACTAAACCCATTTTTATTTATATTTGGTTTTATTTGCGTTATGATTCAAACAGCAGTTCGTAGACAATGGAATTTAGTGTTATTACAATTAAATGGTTTAATAGCATGGACTATACACTTAATAAATGGTACAACAATATGAAAAAATTAAATGAAGAAGAAATATATACTTTATTTAATATAGCAGTTGTAGTAATATTTTTATTAATTATGTTTAAATAAAATGGAAAAATTTAAAAACATATACCTACAACCTTATACTATGGGTTTTTGGAGACCTATAGAAGTAGAAATTGGGTTTATAGAAGATGATATTCAAATTGAATCAACCAGAAATTTAAAAGATAAATATTTATTATTATAGAACATATTACTCATATCTTAAATATATAAAAAAATGACCCGACAAGAAAAAACCACCAAAATTAAAGAATTAAGTAGCATGATAGTTGATTTAAAAAGTAACAGAACAATTGACTCAAAAAAAACAATACAAAAACTCCAACAACAAATAGATATATTAATCAATGAATAAAGAATTAATAACTAAGGGAGAAAAAATGTATGAGATAGTAAAGTCAATTAACGCTAATATGTTTGCAAATAAAGATGGTAGTATAAACCAACAAGTTTTAGGAATGTATGTTAATGATTATGGTGGTGATAGAGTATTACAACGTGAAGGTAAATTTTTAATATGTAAAACAATAGAAGAAATAGAATATGAAGAATTGGGATGATTTAAACGAATTATTAGAACAAGGTATAGACGACCTTATATCATTTCCAACAGGAAGTGGAGCAGTAGAAGATTAGTTATGAGAAAAACAAGAGAATATAATGGATGTGAATTAAATAGTCCAATCTATAGGCAAATAGTAGCAGAAATGCATTATAAAAATAAAGGTGAAACGTTAATAAACGAATATAAAACGAAAAGAGGCAAACGAAGCTCTTTATAACACATGAGCAATAATTAATACGTATATACAAAATGATAGTAATGATAGCATTAGGAGTGTTTATTCTAGTTTGGGTTTGGGTTGCATATGAGATATGGAAAACCCCTACAATAGATGAATTTGGTAATATTGAGATAGATAGGGAAGATATTGAAGATGATTTATTTGAGAAAGAAGAATGAAACGCTCCATTGAAGAGAAATATGTATTTGAGTTTGGAGGCAAACGATATGAGTGCATAGGTGAGAATAAAGATTTTGATATATTTCAATTTAAATTTGCAATACAGGATAAACAATGGACAACAATAAAAAACAGAATAATAAATCAACTAATGTGGGGTCCAAACATCAGGGAAGTGAATTGAAGTATTGCGAGTGGTGTTCTAACCAAACACCCTTAGGTAAAACAACACAGGCAATAACTCCTATACTTGAGTTTATGGAGGATAAGATTGATTTGATTGGTAGGGAAGATATTTGGGGTATACATGGAGATTGGAGTATGGTTGATATTGATAGTGACCTGGAAGCAGAATTATTGATATATGATGAGATGTTAAATAATATTGGGAAAAGGATTATATGTGAGGTTTGCCTGAGACAAGACAATAAAATGTATAAAAAGTACTATGGAGGCATGATAGGGGAGATAAATAATAATCCAGATGACGACGAAGATCATTATATAATAGAATTAGAATAAAATAAATAATATGGGTAATAAAAGAGCAGGCGTATTTAAATTTAAGTATACTGAATTAATAAACAAAAATGAGATAACGAATACATTGGTTATAGAGACAAAGGATGTGGTTCGTTCGATCGGAAGATTTGGTGAGAGTAGACAATTAACGGATTTGAATGTAAAACAATTAGGAATTAAATACAATAAATAACATGAGTAAAAACAGTAACAAAGCATTGTACACACAATTAATGGAGTGGTTACCAACGTTGAAAAGTAAACGTAAAAAACCGGTTAAATCGAATAATAGACAACAACCTCGTTATAGTAAAGCAGATGCGTATAGGCAATAAGCAAGTATTAGATTTATTAGGTGATGTTTTAATGGTTTTGATAATTGGTATATTGTCTTTAGTGTTATTAGGTGGTGTTGTGGGTGCAATATGGAATTTGATTGCATAAAGACAATTAACACATGAGATAACTACTGATGTAGTTATTAAGTTGCATTCAAAACATTGAATGCATGACCAACCATATATAAAGTATGGAATACAAATATGTGGATATTTAAACATCAATATATATAGCGATAGTAGGTGACAAACAATGGGTGTGTTGTGTGGGATGAAATGGAGGTGGTATTAACCCCTTTATGGCGCGAGCCAACCCCTTTCGACCTACCCTAAAGTATATACTCGAAATTGCAGTATCCACAATTGGCATACGTGGAGATCTTTCTTATTCACAATGAAACGCATGTATAAATGAGCATGTGACAATTCCAAGCACATATGTATATATTTGTGAACAAAAATGTATTCATAAACGCTCATAACGGCTTATGCTGAAATATTTGGCTACACGGGATATATTTCGTATATTTACCATGTTGGAGCACGTAAGCACCAGCGTTAAAATAAAGGTTATGTTTAAAACAGATGAGGTTATTGCATTATGGGTTGGTATTAATGGTGGTTATATCACCGTTGATGAGTATTATGAAATGTTAAATTTATTAAATTAAGGTTATGAAATTATATACAGTAAAAGTACACAACGAACATGGTACCCAAAACTTTTGGTCAGGTAATGACATGAGTAAAGCAATGCATTATGAAACGGTAGTTAAACAGCACTATGGCGAGCATGGTGAGGTTTGGATCTGCAATAACATGGATGAGATAGCCGTCGGATAAGATAATACATCAGATAATAATAATTACCACCGTGGATACAAATACCGCGGTGGCACTCCTGTACCCGGTACTTAATACCTAGGTAATACCACCTTATGCCATACGCAATATATTAATAATACGCATGTACTTAATTGGGCATGCCGCCATACCGCCGCATATATATGTACATATCCCCATACGCGTTGGTATCCATATAGCGTGGCGTACGCAAGAAACTGGTGTAGCACAATTTATGACTCGAACACGATCTTACACCATCGAATTGTATATACGGATATTTTATAGACCCCCATAAAGGGGGTCTTTTTCCCATTTGACACCAAATTTTAAAAAATAGTAAAATGGCAACCTTCTTTTTTCAAAACCTTTTTGGCGTCGAGGAAAATATATTTTCTTTAGGCATCATTAATATAAACACAATTACTTTTAATATAGTGGCAGTAATAATTGAAAATGCTATGAGTTTATTCTCCATACCTAAAAATTCTTTAAACCCAAATATACACATTGCATCTAACCCTAACATTATAATCAGTGGGAGTAGAGAAAGCTCTTCAGGTAAGGATTTACCCAATTTAATGGAAATAAAACCTACCAATACTAATAATATTATTAAACCCAGGACCATACTAATAACGTGCTAAGGTAGTGGGGTCATCAACAATTTTTTTCAACGTAGTAGTTGCCTGTTGGATTTCATTTTGTTGTTCCCTTAACCTTTTATCCGCCATGTCAAATAGACGTTTATTTCTGTTTCCTTGCTCATTAAATAATCCAGCTAACTCTGTTATACGTTCGTTTAATTTCGTATTACCCTCATATGCGTCCTCTTCCATTTGTCTCTGGACAACATTATAGTATTCAGATATCTCCCTCATATCACCTTCTAGTTTACTATGTTTTGCAACAGATCTATCAAACTGTTGGAAAGATATATCTCTATATGAATGTAATTCCTTCAGTAATGACGTGTGTGAAGATTTAGTTTTGGTTAGTAATACAATCCCATAACAGGTTGCGGTAAATAAAAATCCTAAGATAAAGTAAATTAGTTCCATAGTTGTATATTTTTCATATTTGATTCAATATACGAATCCTAATTAGGGGAACCACGGAATATTATAAGAAATTTATATATTATTTAGTATATACGTATTTATGGATGTGAGTATGTATAAGAGAAAGAGTCGTTTTCCGCCTTTATACTGGACAATTAATTTTTACTGACCAACCTGTTCCTCCTATAGGACCATAAGCATCTACTGTTGCTATAGATGTACTATTATTTTTAGTAAAATTAATTAAACCTGGTGCTGTTCTTGCAAATACTTGTGGATAACCATCTGATTGGATTATATTATTACCACTTCCACCTGGAGGTAGAGGATAAGTACCACCCCCTTCTGGAGCTATTTTTCCTGTTAGTGCATTTGTAAATGAATTTCTTGCAGCACCTCCTAAACTATAAGTAGATGGGTTTGCTGATATATATCCTGTATCGATTACAATACTTCCATCCCAAGTAACAATAAATCTATCGGGAATACCCAATGGATCTAATAAACAACCAACAGTACCTGTACTAGTACCTAATGAGATATTTAAAGTTGTTGGGTATGATTGACCTCCTGGGAAACTTTGTGGTGTACCACATGCATCTTCTATAGGCATTGCCATCATATCATAATCTCCAGTTGCTCTAAACATAACTCCACTAATTGGTATATCTATATCTGGAGTAAATGTGAAAGATGAAGTTTGAGGTTCACTACCATTAGTATTTAATTCATAAGAAAATATATAAGATGATGAAACCAAAGTATTAGCACCATCAGCATTTTCATGAGTCCCCAAGGCGCGAAGAGGAATTGGAGAAGCGTAAAAACCATTAGCATCTCTTACGGTTTCATATGTAAAATATCCTGAACCACTAAGAGTTGGAGAAGCCCCAGTTGAATTTGGTACTCTAAATAAGGAAAAAGTATAGGGAGTTCCTGCTGTTAAAGGATTTTTTATGTATTGACCCGCTTGGTTTAACTCTTGTGCTGTATATTGCATTATAAATGTATTTTATTATAAATATATAAAAGAAAAATAAAAGTAATGCATAGGAGATTTGGCTACCGGGGATATCTTTCGTATATTCACCATGTTAGTGAGGTTACTAATATTAAATAAAGGTTATATGAGTTATAAAAGAACAGAAGCACAACGATTAATTACAAAATTTGGTATTCCTGAAGCATCTTCAATGTTATCTGATAAAGAAAACAATGATTGTGTTGTAAGAGCTGTATCACACGCATTTGATGTTGATTATATTGAAGCACATCATTTTTGTGAGATGAAGTTGCACCGTGAATCTGGTGAAGGTACTTATACTCAACGTTATATGCCTAAAATTAAGCAAGCGTTTGGTAAGAAGATGAAGCAATTAGGTAAAGCAAGTAAATATAGTGATTTTCGTCACATTACCCGCCCTCAGAAATCTAAGGTTGAGAGATGGAGTAATGCCAAACAAAAATGGGTTATTAAACGCGAAACAGTTCAAGTGCCTTATAAAGTAAATGAATTTGTTAAAGCACATAGTGAAGGTAGTTATATTATTACAGTAAAAGGACATGCATTTGCTCTTATTGATGGTGTAATAAAAGGTAATTGGCAAGATGATAAACGTTTAACACGTAAAGTAAACAGTGCTTATAAAGTAAGTTAAAGTAATGCACGGGAGGCTTGGCTTCCCGGGATAGGGTTCGTATATTTACACATAAGTGGGACACGAAGTTTCATTAATTAATTTAAAATAAAGGTTATGTTTAATAGACAAAATGTTAAAGAGTTTAGAAGTGATTTTCAATTAGCAGTTGCTAAATTAGAAGAGCAATATGGTTGTAATATTTCATTAGGTACTATTAGTTTTGATGGAAATGAATTAAGATCTAAAATGACAGCTCGAAAAGGAGAAAAAGTTGTAAAAGCAACTAAAGATGATTTCCAAATTGGAGATATAGTTGGTATTAACCATAAAAAAGTTAGTCCTAATGATACATTTACTATTTATAAAATTAATTCTAAAAATATTGGGGTTAAAGGTGAAAATGGTGCTATGATGAGAGTTTCACCAAGTTTATTAGTTAAAAAAACATTTAAAACAATTTAAAGATAATGCACGGGAAGCTTGGCTTCCCGGGATATCTTTCGTATATTCATGTATATTAATAATTAAAATAAATAAAAGTTATGTTAGATTACACAAATTCAGAGTTCAAAAGTTTAGAAGATTTAAGAGAAATCGCTCCAAGTATTTTTACCCAAGTTGGTTCAAAAGATACTAGTGATAAGTATACCCACATTCCAACTGATCAAGTGATCAAAGATATGGAGTTATTAGGTTGGGGAGTTGTTGATGCTAAAGAAGTTCAATCAAGAAAAGAGTCAACAAATGGTTTTCAAAAACATTTAGTTGTTTTTAGAAATAATGATGTTGTTATTAATGGTGAAGATGGTGATACTGTTTATCCACAAGTATTACTTACAAATTCTCATGATGGTAAAAATTCATTCCAATTTACAGCTGGATTATTCAGAATGATTTGTGAAAATGGTTTAGTTGTAGCTACAGATACATTTGAGGATGTAAAAATCCGTCATATGGGTTATGATTTTTCAACTTTACAAGATACTATTAAAGAGATGGTTGAAAGATTACCTTTAACTGTTGAAGCAATGAATAAAATGAAAGAAGTTGAATTAGGAGAAGAACAAATATTAGATCTTGCCAAATCATTTCTAGATATTAGAGTAGAAGGTACAGAAAATACTTTTGATGATCAAGCAATTGAGGAAGTTTTAAATGTTCAACGTAAGAATGATGAAGGAAATATGCTTTGGGAAGTATTTAATCGTGTTCAGGAAAATATAATTGAAGGTAATTTCGAATATATTACAAAAACAGGAAAAAAACGTCAAGCTCGAGTTATTAAGAATTTCAAGCAAGATCAAGACGTAAATAAAAAAATGTTTAGTAAAGCATTAGAATTTATAGCATAATGGAAAGAATAACAGATAAAGTAGCGAAGGGGTTAATTCCCCTTCGTGAAAATTACGGAAATACCGGTATTGAAAACGCAGCTTTTTTCACCATCACCCCAAGTGAACGAGGTGAGGGATGGGAAGACGTAACGTATTATACCGAAAAAAAATATGGGCTTTATGCCGATCAAGGTGAAGGAGATCAATGGGTATATGTATTATCGAACCCTTCATTACCTAAAGAATATTTAAAAATTGGGTATACTAAATTAAAACCTGAAGAGAGAGCAATTCAAATATCATCTGCTACCGGTGTTCCCACACCTTATAAAGTAGAATGGGCGTATAAGTGTTTTAATGGTGAAATTGTAGAAAGAATGACTCATGAGAAATTAAAGGCATTTAGAGTAAATAATAGAAAAGAATTTTTCCATATTAGTTTGGAAGAAGCAAAAGATAATATTATATTAATAGGAAATAAATTTAAATAAAATGAATAAAACCCAAGAACAATTAGACCAAGATAATACAAGATCAGAATTAATTAATGATTTAGTAGCAACTTCAACAGTAATGGATGAAATGTGGAGATACCACCCAGATAACCAAAAAAAGAAAGATATAGTAAAAGAATACGATATTTTAAAACAAATTCAGAGCGATATTGAGTCTGAATTAGCAAATCTAGATAAGTAGTACATATTTATAATTAAATAATATTAATGATAGATAAAGATAAAATATTCAAATTATTTGTAGATGGAAAAGAAATCAATGGTAATAAAACCAATGAAGAAATTCAAGAATTTATGAATGGGCCATATGCTAAAATAGGAATGTTTGTTAAACTTATTCAAAATCATGAAATATTTCATAAAAAATTAGAAAAATTCCTTAAACAAGAACAACCTGATTATAATGTGGAATCTACTAAGGAAGCATCTGAATATACTGTATATCATAGAGCTTGGTTTTATATTAAAAATATAAATGTAGATAAAAGTAGTGATGTAGATGCTATTATTAATTTTAACCCTTTAACATTTAATAAAACTTTAAATGGTGCTCTTAATTTCTTTGAAAGTTATGAAGAATATGAAAAATGTGCACATATTTATAAAATTAAAGAAATATTAAAAGAATTTGCAGAATAATTAGGTTACCCAAAAATCCCTTCGTACATTTGAAATACAGGTTTTGGGAAAAAAAGGGAATAGAAAATAAAGGTTTAAAAAAGGGGGATAAAATTATTCCTAATATAAAATAACACATATGAGAAATAGAGAAATGATTAATAGAAAATTAGAAACGTTAGACCATGTTCTAATTAATCTAGAAAGGATTACAAATACCAATGAACCAATTCAAACCTACAAAAAAGGTATTGAAAAAGGTCAAGATATTATAGAAGATATTAGATCTATGATTGAAAGAGAACCAATGGTTAATGAATAGATTTAATCAACTAATAAATGCCTTTGGAAACATGCCTGCTATATATGAGGGAATTAAAAACCGAATATTTGTAAAAGAGGATGTTGAACAAATAGCTGCTATTAGATGGTCAATTTGTCAACAGTGTACTCACTTAGATAGAAAAGGTAGTAAATGTACCATACCAGGTACCCAGCCTTGTTGTTCTTTATGTGGTTGTTCTATGGCAAGTAAAACACGATCTTTAATATCTTCTTGTCCCGATGGGAAATGGGCTAAATTTATAGAAGATAAAGAAACAGCAGACGAATTAATTAAAAATTTAAAATAAAAGTTATGAAATTATCAGCAGAACAACTCCAATCAAATTGGATCGAATTCAACACTAACATTGAAACATTTATTACTGGAGATCGTAAACAACGTTTACTTGATTTTTATAGTAAATATGAGGACCGTATTATATTAATGCCAGCAGCTCATAAGAAAGAATACCATTCAGCATTCCCCGGTGGGTATGTAGATCACGTTAATAGAGTTGTAAAAGCAGCATTGTCCATGTCCGCTGTATGGGAGGGGTTTGGTTGTAATATGACGACATTTACCCAGGAAGAATTGGTATTTTCGGCGATCAACCATGACCTAGGTAAAATGGGTTCTGATACTGAAGAAGCATATGTACCTCAGACAGATAATTGGAGACGTGATAAATTAGGTGAAGATTATATGTTTAATAAAGCATTACCATTCTCATCCGTTCCAGATCGTGGGTTATTTCTACTTCAACAACATGATATTAAATATACTTTTAATGAAATGATTGCTATTCAGACCCATGATGGTTTATATGACTCAGCAAATGAGAAATATTTAAAAGCATTTATGCCAGAACAAAAACCTCGCACCTCTCTTCCATTTATTTTGCACCAAGCTGATATGATGGCGGCGCGTATTGAATTTGAAATTGAATGGTTACCAAAGTTCTCTAAGAATAGCGTGGCTACACCAAAGAAAAATTATACATTGGGTAGTAATAAAAAACCCAATACTCAGTCTAAAGCACTTAGTTCTATAAAAAGTTCAGGATTAAAGAATATGTTAGATAATTTATGATATTAACTTTTACAATTATATTAGGAATTTTGGTCGTTATCTTAGGATATACGACCTTTAACCTTTTACGAAAAAATGAAAAAGCAGAAGATATATTAGTTTCACATCAAGAATTTATTAATAAAGTAGATGAACATATTACTTTTTCAAACCAAAAATTAAAAGAAATTGACACCAGAGGTGCCTTTAAAAGTGATGATGAAATAGGATGGTTTTTTAATGAAATAAAAATGATTCAAAATGATTTATCTCAATTTAAAAAAAATAATAACTAATGGCCGAAGTCAGAAAGAGAAGAAAAAAAAGTAAAAATTATTTTACACAAGAAACAGAGGATGCAATTGTGTTATATAATAATACAGAATGTTCCGAAACTAGATCTAAAATATATGAACGTGAAATCCATTTCGCGTTTTTTAAGCTTACACAAAATATTATTCATACTTTTAAGTTTTATCATACTGACGTTGAAAACCTAGAACATTTACAACATGAAATAATTACATTTTTATTATCCAAAATCCATTTATTTGACCCAGGTAGAGGTGCTAAAGCATATTCCTATTTTGGTACTATAGTTAAACGTTGGTTAATATTGTATAATACTAAAAATTATAATAAAAAAATAAAAAAAGTTGATGTTGACATACTTACAGGAGAAAATTCAACTCATACTTATTCTCAAGGAGATGAAAAAATTAAAAGTGATTTAGATAGATATGTTGATATATTTGTAGACCATGTCTCAGAAAATATATATGAATTATTTCCAAAGAAAAATGATGCACAAATAGCCGATGCTATTCTAGAATTATTTCGTAAAAGAGAAACATTAGAAGTATTTAATAAAAAGGCACTTTATATCTATATTCGTGAAATGGTAGATGTTAAGACTCCTAAAATTACTAAAATTGCTGATAAACTTTATGATATATTTAAACAACAATATATATTTTTCTTAGAAAATGGTTATGCCCGATTTTAAATCCTATTTATATTCATATTTATAACAAAATTATATTATGGGATCATTAGATAGTGTTGTATTCGGGAAGAAAAAATTCTCTAATATCTTAGAAGAGATATACAACAATCAAAAGAAAAAAGAAAAACAAATATCAGGTTTAATATCTGAACTTAAACCATTAATTAATGATATTGGTGATGCAACTTTAATTGTACCACTTATTAAAGAATATATGGATATTGGCGTTCGTAATGATGAACAATTAATTAAAATGGCTACTATAGTACAGCGTGCGCTTAATAATAGTTCTAGCGAAGATGCGTTAGGTATAACAGAAGAAGAAAAAACACAATTGATGGAAGAGTTAGATAAGCTTAATACAAATTTCGAAGAAAAAAAAGATGGCAAATAAATATGGTTTTTCTAGTATAAATCAACAGTTAAATGTTAGTAACTCACCTGATTCTAATCTCAAAAATCAAGTAGAACTACTTTCTCAGAATGTAGTATCTGCAAGGGTTACTGATATTATCCTTGATAGTAAATATCCTAATTTTTTTGAATTAGGAGGTTGGAATGCTGTAGGTACTATATTTTTTGAATCTGTTGGTGGGGCACCTTTAAATTCTAATTCTAATAATATAGCTTTACCTTTATTACCTTATTTAAAAAATTATCCTTTAGTAAATGAATTAGTACTTCTATTCCAACTCCCAGATACAAATATAGGATCTAATAATAATACCAAAAAATATTACTATTTAAACCCAATTGCAATTTGGAATAACCAACATATGAATGGTTACCCTAATTTATTAAAAAAATCCCAAACTCAATCTACACAAAATAAATCATATCAAGAAATGTCTGATGGTCAAACTTCCAAATCTACTGATGAAGAAGTTGATTACGATTTTAATTCACCTTTAGTTGGAGGTACCTTTTCAGAAAGAAGTAATATTCATCCTCTTTTATCTTATGCTGGGGATATAATAATGGAAGGTAGATGGGGTAATTCTATTAGATTTGGTAGTACTGTAAAAATAGATAGTAATAATTGGTCAGGTAATGGAGAAAATGGTAATCCTATTACTATTATTAGGAATGGTCAATCCCCAGAGTCAAGTGATGAAGGATGGATTCCTGTAGTTGAAGATATAAATAAAGATTTAAGTTCCATATATCTAACTTCCAATCAAACAATACCTTTAAAAACAAATATAACTTCAAATCCCACATTATCTACCCCACCAGAAGCTATTACATCATACAAAGGTAGTCAAGTAATGATTAATTCTGATAGATTAGTATTTAATTCTAAGGCAGATAGTATTATTTTTAATTCACAAAAAACAATATCTCTTACCTCTATTCAATCCGTAGGTTTATACTCCCAAGATGGAGATATAACTTTACAATCAGGTAAAGGAAATGTAAGGTTAGGAGATGTTAATGCTAATCAATCTGTTGTATTGGGTGATAATTTTATGAAGGATTTTTCGGATTTAATAAAAAAACTCCAAACTTTATGCCTCTCCCTTTCCACAGAACCTCTTTTATTTGTTAGTGGTCCCGCAGCAAGTGCTACTCAAAATCAAATAGTACAAATGTTAACTAATATTAATAATTATACTTCTAAAATTGTAAAAACATTATAAAATGGATTTAATATCATTAGCAACTGATTTTTTAAAAACTCCTAAAGGTAAATTACTTTTAGGAGAAGAAGTAAACATTGCTGGGATAACATCACAAATACAACAATTATCTTCTACTTATAATATTGATTTAGAAGAATTAGCTACGTCTACTTTAAGTGAAAAAACTGATGCCTTAACTCAAACTAAAAAAGTAGATAAAACTTTAACGGCTAAAGAAAGGATTAAAGCAAAATCATCACAAGTTAGTGAAGATAAAAAAAATATAGTTAATAAAGTTAAAGAAGAAATACAATTATTATTAACAAAATTAAAAAGTCAAATTCCAAAACTTGAAACCTATACCATAACCGGAAGATTATTTGATCAACAAACGGGTAATGTATTAAAGGGGGCATCTGTAACTTTAGGGGTAAATACCGATACATCACCTTCACCAGATGTAAATTTACCTGTGGATTCTAACTTAATAAGTAATTTACCTGATTTAGATTTCCCTGATTTAGTCTATATTCCTATACCAATATATAAAACAAAAACAGATAAAAAAGGAGAATTTAGTTTAGAAATTAAAGTACCTATTATACCTCAAAATCAAAAAACCCCTCTTAATCTTGGGGTATTATATTCAAAGGGTAAATATGTTCCATCTGGAGCACCTATAATAAATGGTGATAAAACAATTAAAACAAATTTATCTGCTTCTAGTTTAATAAATATTGATAAAGCAGCAGAAGCAGTATCACAAGAATTTAACGACAAAATTGATGAAGCTCAAGCTTTAGTTGCTAATTTAGCATTATCACTCCCCCAAAAATTAATTTCAGTTAGAAAATTTAGTATAGCTAAATTAGTAAATGTTATTAAATCAAAATTAATTCCATTAGCTGTTGGTATATTATTAGCTTTTGGTATATCTAAACTCTCACAGGCTAATAGAAAAACTTGCCCAACTCCTGAAGAGTTAGCTGAATTAATAAGAAGAAGAAATAGAATAGTTAGACAACTCAATCAAATGTATGCTACCATTGTTATTAATACTGCTTTAGCAGCTGCATTTTTCGCATTATCTAAATCTTTAAAAGGAATAAGATTATCAATGGATGCTATACCCGCACCTCAAGCTGTAGGTGTACCCCCAGCAAAAGATTTTGGTGGTTTAATATTTGCTCAACCTTATTCTTTTACAGCTAAACTACAAGATATTAATGATATACTAGAAAAATTAGAAGAACAATTTGATAGTATGAATAGAGCAACATTAGTTTCTTTAGTAATTTTAATAGCTGGAACTGCTACGTGTGTTCTTTTATTACAAGGTATTGATAATTTGTCCCAAGAATGTGCTGAGGAATCTAATGTTAGTAACACTGTAGAATTAGAATTAATAAATCAGGAATTATTAGATTTATCCGCAGAACAAGAAGAAGATGGTAATCCTGTTATAAAAAATATTAATGGTTTTACTATGGCTGTAATAACAGATGATAAAAACCCAGTAGGAAGTCTAAAAAGAAGATATGCCATTGCTAAAAATAATCAAGGAGTTGTTCAACTAAAAGGTGAACCCTCATTTAGTGCAAGTGATCAAATATTAATCGATGAACTTGTATTCTATATACAACAAAACGATTTAAAAGCATTCTAGTTTAATATTTATAATAAATCAACATAATATGAAATTAAGTCAATTAAAAACTATTGTAAAAGAGGCCGTAAAAGAGGCAATACAAGAGGAGATGAAAGACATTCTTATAGAAGCAGTTCGTGCTCCTAAATCTGTAGTATATGAAAACAATACAACTACACCAACCTCAGTAAACTCTATAGCACAACAAAAAATGCCAGAAGATAAAAGAATGGCAATGAAAGAAAATATACAAAATGTATTAGGGGGAATGATGCCTGGAGCAAATGGAACTTTATCAGCTACAACAGCAAATGTACCATTACAAATGGGAAGTGGAGATACAACTTCACCTAATGGCAGTTTACCAAATGGGAATGTAAGTATGGATCAAATAATGGGTTTAATGAATAGTAAAGGATAATTATGGCATTTGGAGCAAGGCAAATATACCCTAATGATTTACGACCTAGTGTCGGTATTGGTGTTGATTTACCATTTAGTGGACCTACTGCTTTTACTCCAAATTACCAAACTAAAGATGCTATAAAAAATAATTTAATTAATTATTTATTAACAAACCCGGGTGAAAGAATAGAAAACCCCCAATTTGGTGCTGGTTTAAGGATTTATATATTTTCTCAAATATCAAGTGGTAATCTTGAATATATTCAAGAAGATTTACAAGAAAAAATAAAAAAGAACTTTCCAGACATTAATCTTGATTCTGTAGAAGTATTACAAAATGTAAACTCAAATACAATACAAGTAAATATAAACTATAGCATACCTAATACAGGAATAAATGATACTTTAGAATTAAATTTTAACTAATGGCATTACAGAATAAAGACATAACATATATTAATAAGGATTTTAATGATATTAAATCTCAACTTATTAATTTCTCACAAACGTATTTTCCTAATACTTATACAGATTTTAGTCCTGCTTCACCTGGAATGATGTTTATAGAACAAGCATCATATGTTTCAGATGTATTATCTTTTTATTTAGATAACCAAATCCAAGAAACATATTTACAATATGCAAGACAATTTGATAATTTGTATGATCTTGCTTATATGTTTAGCTATAAACCTAAAGTAACAGGTTTAGCCGTTGTGGATGTTGATGTATTTCAACAAATTCCTTCCAAAGTAGAAGGATCAAAAACAGTTCCCGATTTTAATTATGCTTTAGAAGTACCCGAAAATACGTCAGTTTCTTCCCAAAATGGTTCTCAATTTACGATACAGGAATCAATTGATTTCTCTGTATCTTCTTCAATAGATCCTACAATAGTTACAATTTCTCAAATATCTTTAGGAGAACCAACTTATTACCTCCTTAAAAAGACACGAAAAGCAGTTTCAGGTACTATAATTTCTTCTACTTTTTCTTTAGGTAGTTATGTTGAATATCCAACTATAGAACTTAATATATCCAATATATCCAATATAATTGATATAATAGATTCTGATGGTAATCAATATTATGAAGTAGATTACTTAGCTCAAGATTTAGTTTATGATAGTATTAAAAATACTAATATAAATGATCCTAATAATTATACAGATTCTGATACACCATATATATTAAAAACCAAATCAGTAAATAGAAGATTTGTAACTAGATTTTTAAATGAAAGCACTTTACAAATTCAATTTGGATCTGGAAAACCTCTTCAAAATGATGAAGAAATAACCCCAAACCCAGATAATGTAGGTTTAGGTTTACCTTTTGAACAAAATAAATTAACAACAGCTTATAGTCCAACCAATTTTGTTTTTACAAATACTTATGGTATTGCACCATCTAATACAACTTTAACCGTAAGATATTTAACAGGAGGAGGGGTTATTTCTAATATAGATGCAAATACTCTAAATACAATAGATTCTACATCTGTTAAATTTTTAAACCCAAGTTTAAATAATTCTTCTACAGCAGATTTTGTTTTTAATTCTTTAGCAACAAACAACCCTATAGCAGCTAGTGGGGGAGGTGGTGGAGACACAATAGAAGAAATTAGACAAAATTCGTTATCTAATTTTAATACCCAACAAAGAAATGTAACTGCTGATGATTATTTAATTAGAGCTTTAAGTATGCCTTCTAAATATGGTGTAATATCAAAAGCATTTACCTCAAAGGCATCAATAAAAGACCCAGATACTATTTTAGATTTATATATCTTAACACAAGATATTAATGGTAATTTAGCAAAATCTTCTGATGCCATGAAAAGTAATCTAAAAACCTATATTAACCAATATAGAATGATAGGAGATTCAGTTAATATTAAAGATGCATTTATAGTTAATATAGGTTGTGATTTTGATATTATAACTTTACCTAATTATAATAATAATGAAATATTAACACAATGTATAGGAGTAGTACAAAACTATTTTTTGACTCGTAAATGGCAAATAAACCAACCAATTATATTAAGAGAATTAACTATTTTATTAGATGCAGTACCAGGGATACAAACAGTTGCTAATATACAAATAATAAATAAAGCAGGAACTAATAGTAACTATTCAGAATATGCTTATAGTATTTCGGGAGCTACACAAGGTGGAGTAATTTTTCCATCATTAGACCCTAGTATATTTGAAATTAAATTTCCTAATGATGATATAAAAGGAAGAATAGTATCTTTAGGTACAGGAACTTTTAGTTATGGAGGATATTAAAAAATAAAAAATGGCAGTATATAAATTATTTCCCTTACAAGACGCATCAATATATGCATTTTATCCCTTTATGAATACAGGGATAGACCCTATAATCGAAGTGGGTAACTTAAATGTTAACATAAACCCAGTTCCTCAAGTATTTAGATATCTTATAGAATTTGATCAAAATCAAATTAATAGTGTTGTACAAAACACAGTTGGAAGTGGTATTCCTTTTTCAAGTACTTTAAAAGCATATATAGCTAATGCTCAAGGTGTTATATTTGATACTGAAATAGAAATATATCCTATTTCTGGTTCATGGAGTAATGGTAGTGGTACTTACTTAGATTCACCCTTTACTACAAATGGAGTTAGTTGGAAAGCTCAGAACTTTTCAGGATCTGTAGCCTCAGGTGCAAAATATTGGGATACAGATATTCCGGCATTATCAACTCTTGTTACTGCATCTTGGCAAACAGGTACATCTGGTGGTGGAACCTGGTTTACAGGTTCTACAGACCCAAATAACCCTAATATTGAAGTTACTCAATCCTTTAAATTAAGATCAGATAAAGATTTAAAAGCAGATGTTTCAGATATAGTAAATGTTTGGTACTCAAGTTCTAACAATATTGGAGGATTTACAGATATACAAAATAATGGTTTTATAGTAAAATGGGAAGATTCAATAGAATTTAACTCATCGGATGCCATTCAACCTATAATGCAGTTCTATTCAATTGATACTAATACAATTTATCCACCAGTATTAGAAATAAAATGGGATGATTCTAGTTTTATAACTGGGTCTCTTCCTGCATTATCAACAGCAGATATATTTGTTGCTTTAGATAATAACCCTGGTGTTTTTTATAGTGAAAGTATTAATAGATTTAGATTAAATTGTAGACCTGACTATCCTGTAAGAACATTTCAAACTTCTTCTATAGACACCATAAATCATTACTTACCAAATGGTTCATTATGGGCTATTAAAGATTTAGATACTAATGAATTTATAGTTCAATTTGATAGTAATTATACTAAAATTAGTTGTGATTCTGTAGGTAATTATTTTGATGTATATATGACAGGCTTACAACCCGAAAGATACTATAAAATCTTGATACAAACCACAATAAGTGGAAGTACATTAGTTAAAGATGATAATTATTATTTTAAAATAGTTAATGGATAATGGCAGAAGAAACTTTAGATCTTAGAAAAGAAATATTTAATAAAGCTCAATATATTAAAACTATAAATACTAGTTTTGATGAATTGGGTAATACTACTATTACTGAAGATTTACAAGTTCAACCAACTGTTGAAGAATTCTTTGGATTATATAATTCTCTTTTTTATGATATACAAGCATTAGGTGAGACTAATTCACACCAATATTTAGTCCAAACTAGTGGTGAATATATTAATTTTGAGGACATAAGCGCTGAGGTACAAGCATTACAGGCAGAAATAGCTCAACTACGAGAAGATTTACTTAAAGCCCAAATGGATTTAATATCTGCTCAAGTTGCTCAATCAGGAAATAAAGAAAGTAATACAATAATGACAGCTGTAACTAAAGAAATACAAGAAGCAAATGCTCAATTAGTAAATACAAATACAACACTATCAGAAAATACACAAACATCAACTGGTGGTACTAATACTGGGACATCAAGTAATTATTAAGTATTTAGAAAAATAAGAGTAAAAATCTATGATATTAGAACCAACAATAACACCTATAACCCCAGATACTTTTGAGTATCAAACTTATTCTAATTCTGATGAAAACTTAATTGTTCAATCTGAATTAGATACAGTTTTTTCTTCCTCTACTGATTATATAGAATATTACATATATGATCAAAATAAAGATTTAATATATCCTAGTCAAACAATTCCCTTACTTGATTATGATGTAAGAAAAGGAGATGTATTATTAAATCCTAGTTCTAATTTAGAATCTTTAGGTTTTGATATCGGGGTATATAATATATCTTATTCATTTTATAGAAAAAGAGCAGCATCATCTATTACTGAAAAATATTTTATATCTGATATATCATCAGATAGAACGGAAATCAGATTAGATAGTAATGTTATTGAAAATAGTGATATTATATCATCAGTAAATGATTTTATTCAATATAGAGAAACATCAACTTATTTTGTTGATTTTTATCTTAATTTTGGTCAAAATCAAACAATAATTGCTAATAATATAAAATTAGAAACTGAAGAAGGAGTAGATCCAACAGTACTAATTAAATTATATGAACCCTTACCTTTAGAGTTTAGTAATAAATCTGAATTATGGGTAGTTGAATTACTTTCTTCTCCACAAGCTTATAAAGTAGATTTCCCTTTTGAACCTACTATAGAAGATGATTTTACATATATTGCTGGACCAAATTATAATTTAAATATTATAGGAGAAACAGCATCTCCTGGAGAACAATTTTCATATAATACTTTAATTAACTCTGATGTAACTAGTTCGATTAATCAAATACAAAGTTTATTAAACGAAAAAGAAATTAATATAAATATTGATTATGAAAAATTTGCTAATTTTATTAATTTTAGTTCTGCTAAAACACGTTTAGAAAATTTCTTTTACAAAGTAGATTTAATCCAATCCTCTAGTAATCAGTTATCAACTTTTTTAAATCAAATAACAACAGATACAACAACTACTTTAGCATATAGTTCAAGTGCTGCTTCATTAACAGGTGCTATAGATACTATAATTAAGAATTTTGATGGTTATGAGTATTTTTTATATTTTAATAGTGGTTCAACTACTTCATACCCCAAATCCAATACAGAACCACCTTTTATTTTATATCCAACTTCAAACCCTGAAGTACAAACATGGATAACATCATCCCTTACCACAGCTGTTAATTATGATGATAATAATAGAGACTGGTTATATAACTCTATACCAGAATATTTAAGAGATGACCCAGCAAATAGAAATTATGAATTATTTGTTGATATGGTTGGTCAATATTATGACAATGTTTGGACTTATACTAAGGATATTACAAATAAATTTGACGCAGATAACCGTTTAGATTATGGTATCTCAAAAGACTTAGTTTCAGATGCTATTAAAGATTTTGCAGTTAAATTATATTCAAATAATTTTAATACTGATGATTTATTTACTGCTTTTCTTGGATTAACCCCTTCAGGTAGTGCCTTCCCATTCCCAAATATAACTGGTAGTTTACCAACACCTTCTGGGTATGAGTACGTAGATACTAAAATATCTGCTTCAAATGATATAGTCCCATTAGACGATGTTAATAAAAGTGTATATAAACGAATATACCATAATATACCATATTTACTTAAAACTAAAGGTACAATAGCTGGGTTAAGAGCATTAATTACATCTTATGGAATCCCAGATACAATTTTACGAATAAGTGAATTTGGAGGTAAAGATAGAAACGAATCTCAGGATTATGATTTAAAACAAAATGTATTTAATTATGCATTTGATACTGGTGCTTCTGCTACAAATTTTGTATCATCTTCTTTAGAAGCAAACTCAAAATTCCCAGTTCAAAATGGTAATAATAAGGCTCGAACTATACAATTAAGATTTAAATCTCCCACAATACCATTACCAGTAAATAATGTTGCTAATAATAATATTAGATATTCACAATCATTATTTTCAACAGATGATAGTGGTGGTAATCTAGTACTAGAATATACAGGTTCAGGTTTAGTAAGTGGTTCCTACTCAGGATCTATCCCAGACCCCTATGATACTTATGGTACACTAAAATGGATTCCAGCAGAAGGGGATAATCCTGATTTAAGTGCTAGTGTGTATTTACCTTTTTTTAATGGAGATTGGTGGTCAGTTCAAATGAATGTTAATGGTTCTACCCCAACTGCTAGTTTATATGCCGCAAATGAAATAGATGGTAAGATAGGATTTAATGAATCTAGTAGTGTTGGAGGTTTTGATGATGCATATTATTATGATGCTTCTATAGGATTTTTAAATAAAGATACAAACGTAGTATTTACTGATGGTACTATATATACTCCTTTTTCTGGATCTTTTCAAGAATTAAGATATTATGTTCAAGAAATTAGTCAAAGTTATTTTGAAGATTATGTAGTTAATCCATATTCTAGTGAAGGAAATAGTACCCACCTAACAGATATAGTAGGATCATCAACTATTTTTTCCAATGATTTACCTAATCAACAGTTTTTTAGGGCAGATTTAGGTACTCAATTAAATACTAGTAGTAGAACATCAATTCACCCTAGAGTAACAGGGTCTGCTATACAAATTACACAATCATTTGCAGTTGATAGTAATTTTTACATTAATACACCTAATTTTATTACAAATGTAGAAGATATATTCCAAGACCAAGTACCAGTAGGTATTAAAAATAGAATTACAGATAAAATCCAAACAGAAAAAATAATATTAGCTGAAGCTCCATATGGTTTTACCAATCCAACTTCTTCATTACCTGTAATTTCAAGTAAAAACAATGATACCCAAACAATTTCTCCAATGGAGTCAATGCAAGTAACATCTTTCACTAGTCAAAGTTATACACCTAATGTTAATTATTTAGAGGTAGCATTTTCTCCTTCAAATCAAATTAATGATGATATTAATGCTCAATTGGGGTATTTTAATTTAGGAGAATTTATTGGAGACCCAAGATTTGTTTCTTCATCACTACATACATACCCAGATCTGGATAGATTAAGAAATTCATATTTTGAAAAATATATGGATAGCTATGATGTAGTTGATTTTGTTAGATTAATTAAATTCTTTGATAACTCATTATTTAAAATGATTAAAGACTTTACACCTGCTAGAACTAGTTTATCTTCTGGTGTGGTAGTAAAACAACATATATTAGAAAGAAATAGACAAAGACCAGCACAAGCTACATCATCGTTACATGACTATGAAGGTTTAGTAGTAAATTTACCTAAAGATTATAGTTCAGGTTCAACAGATTTTCCACAATATTCAACTGAAGGTTCTTCTATATATAAATTTAGTGGTGGAACTGGTGGTTCATTTGAAAGATTTAATGGCATCCAAACCTATCCAGTACAACCAAGACAAGAATATGGTCGATTATTAGGTAAGGGTAGTATTAATTATACAGGTGTAGATTTAATACCTACTATAACCTCTAATACACTCCTCACCCCCTTAACTAATGGTACTTTTAATAATATTACCGTTAATGTTAATTCGGGTGGTGCTTACCCAATTAATGCCAATATTATAGTACAGATAAAAATTAATGGTGGAACTATACAACATATTAATGTTGAAACAGATACCCCTATTGCTGATAAATTTAGTGCCGGTAATACATTTACAATACCTGGTTCTGCTTTTGGTCAAGGAGGAGGAATTGCTAATGGTCTTACTTTTAAATTAACAAGTAATGAAATTACTCTTACTTCTCCAGTAACTATTCCATACAATAGATTTGGTGTAACACAAAGTTGGCAAGATGGAAATGATGGGTCAATATTAAACTCAACTAATTTTAACCAAAGTAGCTCACAATTTATTAGCGGATCTTATTTAGGTCCTAGAAGATTTCCTAAAGATAACCAATCAGAATTTTATGATGGTATATTTAGTGGTTCAATGATAATAGTAGCAACACAGTCTTTAAATCCTGGTTGTGATCCTTATTTAAATGCCAATGATACACCTGTAGTATTTAAACCTTTATTCTTTCCATTAAATTTTCAATTTGATGGTGTAGTAAATGAAGGTGGTTTTAACAACCAATTAAACGTCCCCCCAGAAGGATATGCATGGATTTCATCTAAACAAACAGATCAAGGTCAAATAGGAATACAACAAGTACAATCAATAAAATTAAGCCAAAATGATATTACTGGAGTAGAGGTAATTAATTATTTAGATGATTTTGAAAATTTAAGAATTTTATTTACCCTTCCTCCAAGTAATTTACCATATGGTGCTACAGCAACTGAATATTTTATAACTGGTAGGACAGTATATGCTGATCATATTATATTACAAGTATCACAAACAGAAGGAAATAATTTTTATCAAGAGATTTCTGATGGTGCTAGTACTTCTATTTATTATCCTATTACAAGTTCAGAAGATGGTGGATCTATGCAATGGAGTTTAGATGCAAAAACAGATTATAATACATTTTTACAAAATTCTGAAAGTCTTGATACTGTACAACAAGGTGTATTTTTAAACCCTAATACACTTTCCCAAGAACAAAATATATATTTTTATAATAATTTTAATGGAACTACTGCACAAGATGCATTAGGTTTCTTTAGTCCTGGTACAGCGGGAACAAGTACTTCTAAAATATTTCAATTAGCTCAATATAAAAATGGTGCTTATACTATACCTTACACACCTAATATTCCCTGGTATTTAGAATTTACAGTTAAATATAGTGCATCCTTAAATACTGATGCGACAGGAATAGTTGAAAATGAAGGAATATATCATCAAGGTAATAAATATGAAGGTACAGCAACTCTAACAAGTCAAACTTTCCTTTTAAATGCAGACCCAACAAGAGGATTTTATGTAAAATCAAATCTATCAGGATATACTTCTGCGGCAGCAGCAGCGGCATCAGCTGACCTTACTTCAGGTGATAATATTATATATTACTCAAATGCTAGTGGTTTCTTCCCAGTTTCACCAGATACCCCAGTACTTTATTCTGACCCAACTTTATCAACATTAGCTACTTCTCTTCAGGGTAATAGATATTATAAGTTTTCAAATTTAGATGTAAGTGGGACAGGACAAGATTATTTTGTTGTTCTTGTTTCTACTAATAATGCTTTACAACCTATAGGATCATTAGTAACAGGATTTAGAAACCCAGCAAGTAAAAATGCAACTATACCACTCATTAATATAGATTCTGGTTTTTACAGACCCGCTCCTAAAAGTACAACTGGTTTAGGTACTGTTTTATTTAATGGTAATAATTTTAACACTCAAATTCCGGGTAATTCAGGTTCAGTTACCCCAGTAACAGATATTGCACCTTTTGCTGGTCATCCAAAAATAAAAGTACCAACCACTAACTCTATGTTTATAACTGATTTAGATCTACAGTTAGGTGGTACACCCCCAACATTAGGCGGAGGTGGAGGAGGATCATTTATTCCTTTTTCAGGTAGTGATGCAAACTCAAATAACACTGATTTTGATGTTACTTTTAGTGCAATATCAGCATACGTTCCTACTTTTTTAAATCAAACAGCAATACCAGCGTTAGGTACTCCAAATATGGGAGAAACTTATGATGGATCTATGTTCATACAATGGACTGGAACTGGTGGAGTTGGTAGAGCTATACAAGATAGTTTAGGTGGAAGTGCTGCTAATTTTCAAAAATTTAAAAATATAGATTTTAATGTATCTTGTATTATTCAATCTCAAGGAGTAAGTGCAGATTTCAATGTCCAATTAGTAGAACAGAGATATTATACATCAGGTCTTTTAGATTCAACGATTAATATACTTCACACTTTTAATTCTGATTCTAATGGAAAAGCTGAATTATCAAATGAAACAATTCAATTGAGTAGTTTATTTAATAAAGTAGTATTACCAAACCAAGCTATAGATTGGTATTATTCTAGAATTTACTTTTTAATAAAAAACAATGAAGGATCGGCATTTGATTATTCATTCCAATTAGGTACCATGGGGGCAGTAATCTATTATGCTAATTCCCAAGATACCATTTTTCAATACCCAAGTAATGGTAACCCTACTCAATTTGCTGAAGGAAATTATACTACTCCATCTGATGGATTTCAAAGTGGAACAACTAATGAAGCACTAACAACAGGAACCTCAGATTTTTATAATGAATGTGTTGTTAATGCCTATTTAAAAAGAACAGGCTCACAAGGAGATTTTATAATAACCTCATCAATTTTTGATCCCACAACAGGGCTTGGTGGTTTTTCAGGTTCAATATATTCCGGGTCAACAATTACTTTTACAGATACCCCTATAAGAGCATTTAAAGATGTTAATTTTAGTGCGAATACTGCTTCTACTTATGCTAACCCTGGAGATATATATTATCTTGAATATGAATTTAAAGATTTAAAAGTAGGACAAATTGGTGGAAATACATTAACTGGACAACATTTTGATTTTAAAACATCAGATGGAGCACTTATAAATTCTCCTAAATTAGCAATAACAGCTTCTGGAGAAGGGGGATCAGCAAATTTTGGTATTACAAGTAGTATACTTTTAAGAAAATCTAATCTTATACCTCCACCAGAAGATACAGGTGAGGAAATGTTAAGTTTAGAATTTTTACGAACAAACACATATTCTTCTACAGGAACAGCAACTGTAACTGGTAAATACCCAGGTCAATTTAATGCTAATGATATTCATAGATTTTCTGTACAAGTAGAAAAAGAGGGACCAGGAAGTGGTTTAGTAATACAAGAATTTTCGGCTAGTATTTACCCATCACAATCACTTTTTTCACCATTACCAACTCCTTTTTCACCTGCTTTTAGTAATTATAGATTATCTCAAAATACTGATTTTATAGTTCCAACTTATTATGCTGGTGCTTTACCATTTAACTTAGCTTTGGATTGTCAACCTATGTTAAATAATTTTATATTACAAAGACCAAGTGAATATATAATGGATGTAGACTATAATAACGAATCAGGTCCAATAATCCCAGTAAATCAGGAACAAATATTAGATAATGAAGCAGTAAAAGCTGCAATACCAGATTCTAATTACACTTCACTACGTTCAATTAATCCACGATATGATGGTGTAAAATCTACTAGTGCAAAATTAAATGTATGGTCTATTGGAGATTTTGGAACATATGGTAAAAATCCAACTATCGAATTAAGAGATGCCTATTTTGGGTATTTTAATGACTTAGATGACCCCTATCCAAATATTAATGGTTTAACTAGAGTTAATTTAAGTTATTTAATTGATGAACAAGGTAATGCTTTACCACCATCATTAGAACCTATTACTATAGATACTTTTAAAGCTGTTTTCCCAAACACAACTGTAGGTAAATTAGCTGTAAAAGATATTAATAGTAAATATCAATCTTTAGGTTCTCCATCTTCTATTAGCCGTACAATGGAATATGTAACACCAATATGTTACTCTCAAAATTCTGGAGAAAATTATTCTCCAACTATCCCACTATCAGGTTCAGGTTATATTTCAAGATATGATGACGATAATGCTAATACTATTACATTTGCTCAATTTTCAGCTGTAGGTACAGCTTCTATAGATCAAAATACACCTTTACAATCAGTTAATTACTTTTTAGATCCTTCTGAAGCAATTACACAACCTTCTGTATTTCCATCCCTCCCATCTACTGGTTATGCTCTTCCATATGTAGCAGGAACAGGAGCAGGTGATTCAAAAGCCGGTGCTTCAAGTTACCCATCAACTACTAATGACCCTCAAACACCCTGGGGTGTAGGTCCTGGAACAGATTTAAATAATGAACAGATAATATCAATGCAAACATCTGTAGTTACTACATATGTAAGTGAAACAAATGGAACAAGGGAGGAATTAAAAATCCACCTAAAAATGCATTATGGTAATATTACTCAATCCGGTCCTTTAACAACACAACCCTTTAATTTAGAATATATTGATTGTAAAGTTTATACTGAAACAGGTCAAGTTTTTTTATTAAAGAATGTAGATCAATATGGTTGGTTCCAATATGGAAATTTAGAAAGTAATCAAAATTTAGGTCCTAGATATAATTCAAATTTAGATAGATGGACAACATCTAGAGTTAAAGTACCTGAAGAAGGTCTTATTGTTTATGCTGAATGGGAAATGTTTGAGACCTTATTTGACTTAGGTTTAATGAGAGAAAGACATCCTAGAAATGGATCTGGTGTTGTAGCTTTAGAATGGATATTCTCAGCTAATTCTGGTAGACAAAGTATTACAGCAGGTAATGAACTTAACTGGTCAATTTCTGGTAGATTTAAAGAAGCTAGGGGTGGATACCAACAAGGATTTTTCTTTCCAGTAGGGTATGAAGGAGCAAAAACTCCAACTAAAATACAAGGTATAGGGGTTCAAGATCATTTACTAGCAGGAGCAAATATAGCTGAAGCTCCCTTTTGGACATACTCGGGATCAACTGGAATAGACCGTTCAATTATAGAAATGTCATCTTCTAACTTTAATGAAGCATATGGTACTGGATTTTATCAAGGTGATTTACCTTATGAACCAGGCACATCACAATATTTCCCTGGTAATGTAGAACCAAGCACCACAGCTTTTGATACAATAGAAAATCCAATAGAATTTCAAGAAAATGATGAAATTAGATTTGCTAATAATGAAAACTTTACATATAGAGTTTTAGAAGTATTTGCACCACAAGAAAACATTAGCTCAAGTACAGCAGGTGATTTTGGTAAAGTAAAACTTAGATTAGATAGACCAGTAGATACTTCAATTAATAAAGATTTTTTCTTAATAAGAAGAAAAGTTGTAAACCCTAATTCACTTTACTTGGATACGCCATTCCCTTATGGTACATTATCAAGTGGAAGTGTTGGTCAAGCAATATTATCAACTGGGTCATTTGCATTACAAGGAGGTTATCTCACAGGTTCTGTACCAGAAGCGGATAGTAACGGATTATATACAGGTTCAGTAAGTATTTTAGAATTACAATCAACACCAGGTATTTTATTTCCTGACTTTCCAACAGAGTATTTAACAATGAGTGCATCTGTAATAGTAAATGATTTAATTTCTAAGGGAGTAATAGAATCTTAAAAAGAATACATATTTATAACATATAACAATATTTATATAAAAACACAACATGGGATATTTAAATAACGCAGTAATAACAGTTGATGCTATCTTAACAACCAAAGGTAGAGAATTGTTAGCTAGAAATGATTCTTCGTTTCAAATTACACAATTTGCATTAGGAGATGATGAAATTGATTATACATTATACAATCCAAATCACCCTTCGGGTTCAGCTTATTATGGAGAGGCAATTGATAACATGCCTTTACTAGAAGCATTTCCTAGTGAATTGCAGATAATGAAATATAAGTTAACTACTTTACCTAGAGGTACAGCAAAATTACCAGTATTGGACTTAGGTTTTGCCGCTATTACTTTAAAACAAGGTGCTCAGTTAGCTGTAACACCTCAAACCTTAAATTATTTAGGTAATGAACAAGTGTTCGAAACATCAGGATATAGTGCAACTATTGGAGATGTAAGATTAATGAATACATTTACAGGACAAGGTATCCAAACAGAGGCAGCAACATCAGCAAATTCAACCGCTACACAAACACTTGGTACTAATGTAACTAAAACAATTATAGGTACTCAATTTAACTTAACTTCAACTACAGTTAATACTTTATTTGGTTCAAACAAATTATTAAGAACAACATTAACAGTAACAGGATTAGATAGTGGTGCAAGAATAACAATTCCAGTAACAGTAACTCAACAATCCTTAACATAATAAGATATGGCATTTAAAAGATTAGATCCTGAAGATTTTATAGTAAGTTCCGATTCGGTAACTTCAACAGTATGGAGTAATAATTCTCCTTCACTTAATACTTATTTTACATCTTCAACTCAAAAAGAAGGAACGTCGGGTCCTTATTATTTAAGTATTTATCAAACAGCTTCATCAGATATAACAGCAGCGGTACAATTTCAAATAGCTTATGCTAATAAAAATGGTGGAGGGGGTGTAAATTTTGACTCTTCAGTACCTTTTACTTCTCCTACTACTACAATCTATGGGCAATATAGAACCCTAGTATTAGAAGATGAAAATTCTAGTTTTGTTTGGGGTGAATCCTATACAGGTAGTGCTAATAATGATTTTTATGTTATTAGTATTGAAAGAGCAAGATATAAACAATCTTTATTACCTGGTTCTTTAAATTTAGTTTTAAAAAGTAGTAATAGTAATTATAATAATATACAATTAACAGATGATTCAAATATGGTAACTCTACCAACCTTTTATGGTACACAAAGAGCTTATCAACTAATATCAGGATCAGATGGAAAAGCAGCTACTGGAACACCAGGAGGAACAGGATACACTCCAGCTTCTGGTTCTTATGGTTTAGTACTACCAGATATCTCTACTATTTTATTAAATGCTGCTGCTTTAAATGATAATTCATCTGGTGGAGGTGGAATAAATTTAGGTACTGTTACTACTGCTGATACTTTTGGAGATAATCCAACTAAATTATACAATGCTATAAGTGGTTCAGTAACATTATTACCAGTAGGTAACCCAGCAACATCAAATATATTTGAATTAAATTCTCAAGAAACACTAACATCAGATTATGTTTTTATTAGAGCAAGAAATTCAGAATATAATTACACAGAGAATCCATCATTTATATCAGGATCAACAGGTGAAGTAGTATATCCATACTTTATCAACAATCCACAAACCTTCCCAACAACCGTTGGTTTGTATAACGATTCAAATGATTTATTAGCTGTAGCTAAATTGTCAAGACCAATCCAAAAAGATTTTACAAAAGAAGCTCTAGTACGAGTGAAATTAGATTTCTAAAATGAATGAGCGCTTACAAACAATTAAATTCACAGGACTTAATAATATCTCCATTTGAGGTAAACAAATCTTTCTATTTTGAAGGTGGGTTAGCTTTAACCCAATCCAACGTTGAAATAAATAGATTTTTAGGCCGAAATGGTGATTATCTATTATCTGGTAGTGTCATGACTGGTGCAATTCCTGCATATACGATACCACAAGTATTAGTATATGACTCAATACAACAATTATATTATCAAAACTATATATCTAGTAGTAATGGGTTTACTCAAAATGCAATTACTTCTAGTATAGTTATAGGTGCATCTCCCGAAGGGGATAGAAGAATAGGCCAAGTACAAAATACTAATTATTATGACTACCCACAAACTAGTTTATGGCCTAGTAAAAATTTTCCTACCCCCTCCCCAACAACAGCATCAGTTCCTATTGGTGTAATTTCCATCCCTTCAAAATTATGGGGTGATTATATACAACCTAATTCTTTTTTATTAGAAGGACCTACAGGTTCTATTAAAGATGATGGAGAAGGTAGGTTATTATTTAAAACAACTGCTAGTAATGCTAATTATCGTTACATGGCAGGTAATATAATATATGAACATGGAATAGTAACACTTTTTGATTCACATCTAGTAGATGCTGATGGTATAGAAGGAGAATTTTATGGTACCGCAGTTTATGGAGTAAGTAAATATGGTGTTTCTCCTGTTGCTTCAACTGATACTGAAGAATGGATAGATGCTTGGATAATAAAAAATGATGTTACTATGTCTTTTTCTAGTTCTTATACTTTATATGAAACCCAATATAAAGCTACAATATCAGAAAATGAATTTAACTATACTTTAAACCCTAGTTCTATTACCGGCAGTCAAATACCTACAGTATTTCCAAGTAGTAGTATAAATTGGGAAAATACAGCATCCTCGGGTGTACGTTTAAGTACAATTACAGGATCATACTTTTCACCATACATAACAACTGTAGGTTTATATGATGAAGATTTTCAATTATTAGCAATAGGCAAATTAGCAAAACCAATTCAATCATCTCAAACAACAGATACAACTATTCTGGTGAATATTGATAGGTAGGTTATATTTATAATAAACCCATTTTTTAATCCATGGCAAAACTATTTAAATACCAATCAGAAATACAACAAGGTAAGATAATCCAATCATGGCATGTCTCTCAATCTGTTGATGCTTTTACAGGAGCAGAACCTTACGATGTAATAATATCAGGTTCTTCAACTTTAACAGGTTCAATGTATATTGACCCTAATAAGTTATTATCAACGGCACAAACCCATTATTTATCATATAATAACACTACAGGTCAAGTTTTTAAAACAACTATTGGAGCTGCAGGAACAAGTGGAACTTCAGGAATAGATGGAACATCAGGTACAAGTGGTATAGATGGAACATCAGGTACAAGTGGTATAGATGGAACATCAGGTACTTCAGGAATAGATGGTACTTCAGGTACAAGTGGTATAAATGGAACAGATGGAACTTCAGGTACTTCTGGTACAAGTGGTACATCAGGTATAGACGGAACAAGTGGAACTTCAGGAATAGCTGGTACTTCCGGAACTTCAGGAATAGATGGTACTTCAGGTACAAGTGGTACAGGTACTGGTACTATGTCTACATGGGTTTTAAATGGTCCGGGAGAAGGTCAATTTGATATTGCTGATGATGATAGGGTTACTTTTAATAATGGAACCTATATAGATGTTACAGTTACCAATCCCCTCGCTACCAACTTTGAGGTAACGCATGATCATAAGGATACAACAAGAGTTGATACAACAAGTACTGCATCCCCAGTAGCTGGTGGAACATTTACAGTAATAGATTCTATTACACAAAATACAACAGGTCACCCTACAGCAGTAAATGTTAAGACAGTAACTTTACCTTCAGGTGGTGGAGGTGGTGGAGGTACTTCAGGTACTTCAGGTACTTCAGGTATAGATGGTACAAGTGG